>Ga0126335_1002148_pt1 | contig 11612 bp, 4 predicted proteins | sample OlaspJWI45metaG_FD_108409 | JGI IMG/M metagenome (GOLD analysis project Ga0126335, IMG submission 108409) | Marine gutless worms symbiont microbial communities from Oahu, Hawaii - Olavius sp. 1 OAHU.JWI-45 metaG | ecosystem: Host-associated > Annelida > Digestive system > Unclassified | place...
GGTTGTTTTACAGCTAATCATTAGCAAATGTATTCCTGTTATTCTGTATGGTTTGGAAGCGTGCCCATTAACAAAATCTGATTTATTGTCTATGGACTTTGTAATTAATCGATTTTTTTAATGAAGTTATTTAAAACAAGTAATATTAATAATGTCAAATATTGTCAGGGATGTTTTTCATTTGATATGCCAAGCGATTTGTGGCGATAACGAGTGACTAACTTCGAGAGTAAATTTACAGCCTTCTACTTGAAAGTGTAGTTCAGTTTTTTCTTTTTTTGTTTGCTTGTTTTGTTATATATTATGTTTGCTACCATGATTTGGTAAAATAAAAATATATATACTATTTCTTAACAAGAGGCCAAAGTAATTTGGCGAAGGTTGCATCAAATCACCCTTCCCTCGCTGTGGGGTATTAGAACCCCCGTCTAACACAATGTTCCTTGGGCCCCCAAGAGTTTTCACCCCAAACAGAATCTTGATCTGTTTGACCGTTTTTGCACAGTGAAGCCGATTTGGGCCGCGTGACAGACAGACAGACTGGCCGACAGACAGATTGGCAGACAGACACCGCGAACATCGGTAACAATAGTCTGCATCTCACGCATTCGGTGCAATCTAAAAGTGTATTGATACTGATACTTGATACACGCTTACAAGAAAGTATCATGATACTGATACAAATGCAAAGTATCATTGATATTTGATACTTTACTGATACTTCTCATATGACACAAAATGTCGGTCTGATCGCACAGAATATTGTGAAAACCCAAACTATTTACAAAAATACGACCTCGTATACGAAATAAATTTGAACAGCAGCACAGTCCATTAAGCTTACAAGATCATGAGATTTTTTAAGTCGAGCATGCGCCACAGAGCACTGGAAATTGCAGAACGAAGCTGGAAAATGAAACATTTTGTGTGATTTCCGGCAGTGAATGTATCAATATTGAATGATGTATGACTGATTTATCATACTGATCCACTTCAAATGTAGGCCTACTGACACTGATACTGCTGGTCCAATGTATCATGAAACTTGATAGGCCTATAGCCTATTTGTATCAAGATATGTATCATTCATACTCCCCAACACTCTGTGAGATCATTCATGAAAGAGAGAGAAGGCTGTGGATGGAAAGATCTGCAGCAAGGGTGAGTTTTAAGACGGCAGTAGAAGGCGCCGTGAGTAAGCGAATGTGGCGAATGGGCTCTCTGCGTGTCAAAGTGATGCAATGCATTGTCGCTGCATGCTCGCGACGCGGCACAGTAATAATGTGATGCATCCATTATTGAATTGTTTCGTTGACGAGAATCAGTGTCTACTCAGTTATCGCCCTTGTCGTCCGTTAGTCTTCACTTTCTCTCGCCTGGTCCCTGTCTCTATTCAATTGAGCCTGCAACTCGTTTTGTACCGACAAAACGTCCGCAAAGAGACAGAGATGGGCCGAATCAGAAAATCTCCGGCCATCTATAGGCCTGTGATAAGGCTCTATGTGTGTATGTCCGTATGTCTGTCTGTATGTTCACTTATAAGTCTGGAACGGCTTCGACGATCGCCACCGAATTTCCAGGGTAGCTCCAGGGCGCCACTGCAGTGATACTTTTAGACACAATAAAATTCGGGGGTCATTGGAAGGGAGCCAGAAAATTGACATTTTCGTATACCGCGGCACCTGGGGGGGGCGTGGGTGGCACCTGGGCAGTCCTATCGCCTACAGCCTTGAGCAGCATTAGCAACAACTCGGCCTCCCCGCTGGAGACGTGAACCGCGTGATACACTCAGCTACACTGCGGTTTGGACGAGCTGGCAGCGTGCATGCGCTCTTCGACTGGGCAGCAGGATAACATGGGGCGGGCGATATGCGGAGCGGAGCTTAAACTATAGGTATAATGCCCAGCTGAATGGGTAGAATGCATGGCTAGTAGCCAATAGGGTCGTACATTGCATTTGATGCGTAGGTCCTTTTTGAGACCAGTCTTTCCAGATAATAATTTGCACTGGTATGACAACTACAACTGAGTAACAAAACAAATTAAGCTGTGTCCGAGGGGAGCACAAACGTACGCGTGGCCGCTTTTTTGCTGCAGTGACCTTGACCTTGAACCATGGCCTTGAAAATGAACCAACACCTAAATATTTTAAAGATATAGCTCCACAACAAAAAGAAGTTGCTAAGTCAAACCATTCAAAAGCTACACACTGAGTTAAAAAATACGAAAATAGCTCTCAAGGTCAAAGGTCAATGTCAAGTGTCACCAACTTCCAATCACTTCTAACGTTCCTTGTGGTTCATATTCCTACCAAGTTACAACAATTTCTGATCAGCAGTTTTCGAGATTTTGTGCGGACAGACAGACAGACGCACAGACAGACGCCGCCAAAATTAATACAGTAAACCTGCTTGCAGCATAGCTGTCACGCAGGTAAACATGCAACTAAAACATGGAAAAGTAAGCCGGATAACTACAAAACCACAAAAACCAAGTTTATTCGCCATTAATGACTTCCGGCAAAAATCAGCGCAGAGCGCATGAGTCGACTCTAACAACCTAAGCCGAGCGTACGGCCGCAATCTCTGTCGTCTGTATTTATGTCCTCTGGAAAAATGTCGATGATCCATAAGATATTGCGTCATTACATGTATATCTGTATGACAGGCAATGCGAAGTATTGTTTCGTGTGTTCGTCAGTCAGTCCGTTTTTCCGTCGGCACTTTCTTTACGTTTGGCTGGCTACCATACTGAATGCAGTCAAAACGAACTACCAGCCTAAGCAGCAGCCGTCGTTTAAATGTCAGCGCGCGGCACATCTCCAGACAGCGGCTTCCAGGCTGAGGGCGGGAGAGGACAGCAAGAGGGCCATGTGGGATGCATCGTCTATGTGAACTGCAGTGTGGAGTAGCGTCCTGTGTCGTACTGGCGCCTGATATCGACCGGGCAAATGCAATTTACCACAACAACAATCGCATAAAGCGACTCGCAACGCGCCGGCGACGGCGTTGCGAGCATTTGAGCCTGTCTTGCGTCAACTCTCGATCACCTTCGGCACTTCGACACCATTCGCAATCTGTTTATCGCTGTCGCTCCAGTCCATATAGGCCTAGCAAAGATCTCAACTTCATTTCACAGAAAGTTGCTTTTATAACAGAATTGCATAACGCTTATACGACTTTGCCTTGCCAACTCGAAGGCTGGCTTTAAGCACACGAAGCCAAATATCAAACAGCGTGTATAGAACAAACGTTGTTCTAACGTTTTTACATGAAAATTACTTGAAAAAAGAGACGAATTTAGTAACAGCTGTAATGCTAAACGAACACTGATTTTATACTTGCACCGTAGTGCATTGTTTGTACCCGAAGAGTATAAATTCTTGGCACGGATATAAATTTTTGTGGGCATCGATTTCGATGTCAGATAATTGGGCATAGATGTTACTGCCTGCGCCTTCGTCTAAACTTCGTTTGCTTTGTATTTACTAATTAGGCCTCGAGTATACATTACTTCCACCGGGCGACGTCTGCAAGCGGCGACGATTATCAGCAAATCTGTGAACTGTGAAGTGCGGTCGACTCTTATACAGTACAGCGCTGTGCAAACTGTATTGGATTGACTAAGTCCGGCCTAGGCCTAAAACGTTGTAGGCCTAATGTGCATGCACCGTGCTTACTATTTAGCCAAGGCAAGTTCACGGCTTGTGACATGTTGTGTAATGGCATCATCATCATCATCATCATCATCATCGTGTCTTCGTTTAATTGTAACGCCGACAAGCGCAACTCATGGCATACGTGACAGACGCAGGGATTATTAATCGCAATACTCCATATCTAATGCAGTCAATACGTTCTAAACATTAAACAAGTAAGTAAGTAGGGTTTCGCGACCCAAAGTTAAGAAGAAATCTAAATAGAAATACATAAAATCATGAAATATAAAAATACGAGCGATAAAAAATAATTTACGATGTTCTTCCATTTTTTATCGATCACCGAAAAGACGGTTTACTGCGTGGGCTGCATGTCAATACGCTTTACGCTTCAATGCGCCATACCGCCAGTCTGCTAACGGACGGACGGACGGAAGGGCACACGAAATAATAGCCAGTATTGCTGTCTGTCTGCAGAATGTTACAGCAGCTTGATTAAAGAAGTCAATGCGCTAGTAGACTGCAGTGACTGACAGCTGGTAGGCGTGCCTTAGCGGCTGCTGCTGCTGCAGTTGTCCGCCAGATGATGACGCTGACAATGACGTCATCTACTGCAGAGAAAGCACATCGTTAGGGCATTCTGCGAGGATGTTTACGCTGAAGGTAAGAGGCCCATAGTACTTTTTGGCTACAGGACCTCTATCCGTTCAGCTGTGTTTGCACAGCGAAGTCGTGTGAAGCCGCGTGTCAGACTGACAGAGGCCAGGAAGATTGATCGCAATAGTTCGCATGACCTCGATAACTGACCCTGGCCAACATATTACGAAGATACATCTGCGTGCCTATTTTTTTATTTAACTTTAATTTGCAATTAACTAAGCATTGCGTTAAGCTTGATATCAACAGTCATTAACTAGAGGCCACAGTAATTTGGCAAAGGCCGCATCGAATCCGAGAAGCAATTCTCTTATAGTTTACAATGGGCAAACTTTTCCCAACTTCGTCCCCTTTCCCGTATGGGGATCGGGGCCCTCATGGAATGTATGCCTTGGATCCCCCACGAGTCTCCGCTATATATGTATATGTCTTCTGTGTGTCTAGGTTTAGCGGCATTGTGTCAGTTGTGGGGTGTCGATATAAAAGTAATGGAGATGAAGCAGACATTCGATCCAAGAACTTCATCACATTACGGCAACGGCGAAAAAGATGAGCGAATACTGACGACGGACAACATCAGAAAAACATCGACAACAGACTCTGAATCCAAATCTTCTGTCAACATTCAACATCAAGATTCGACCTTCTACACCGGCATAGCTGGCATTAACAGCGGTAACAGCAGCGGAGACAGTATGAGCAGTATTGGAGAAGAGGCGTCGCTCTCAGCAAACAAACGCTTTCGCGATTCTATCTTGACTAACTGCGACAATCGCTGTTCTGGTATATGAAATCACCGACGTTTTTTCAACCCATGCTATTAACAGTTTAAGTATAGGCTCACTGCTCGAATTGCATCTCTTGCGGAAAGGAAACCTCGGGCCGCTGCTTTCTCAATTGTTAACCCCACTGATGGTTTTAAACGCAAAATATCGGAGGAAACCGAAGGGGCGGGCAGGGACAGAAAATTCGCACGTTTATCGCATTTTAGTAATAACAACGATGACTATATCGTTTGTGTGCAGTTGGAGATATGGAACAAAGCTCAGAAATGTTGGGTGAATACGACAGAGTGGAAGAATTACGTCATGATGACGTCACTCGAGGTCGCTATGGCAACCACCACCACCACCATCATCATCATCATCACTTAGGCGGTTCCAGGCAGCGCCATACAAAGGTCAGCTTATTTAGCATAACGCCTTAGCCTACATTTATAACCTAGCTATAAAAACAACACCTTCCGAAAAGTGAAGTTAATAGGTTAACTAGTTAAGGCATTCAACAAGAACCTCAGCTGTCGCTGACATACCGCCCGACGCTTGTACGAACGTATTCGCCAGAGGCTGCCACGCAACTGTGAGAACAACGTATCCCCAATATTTGACGCCCTCAACGATGGGAATCCCCTCGAGCTATCGGGTTCACATTTGGTATGGGAAAACTAGAATTGCTCGGCTACAATCTGGTGAAGGTCGCACGCTGATCGACTCAGTCGTTTCACTCGTTTGGGCACAATACATCAACGTGACAGACACTGAGACAGCCACGTTGCCATAGCAATAGTCGCCCTGACGCACTGCGTAGGGCGGCACTAATTAAACCCCGAGCAAGGCACGTTACCAAACCGAATTCGCTATTAGTAAACCTTACCAAGCTTGCTCAAACGTGCTTCTTCTTTTAACTTTGTACGGTGTGTTAGACAAATTCTCTATAATTTCATTCTGTTTTGCGTTGTAACGTCGTTGTTTATACAGGCGGAGCCAAAACTAGTGCGACTGGGCATCAACGCACGCGAACGTCGTCGAATGCATGATTTGAATGACGCCCTCGACGAGCTGCGGGCCGTTATACCTTACGCACATGGTCCCTCGGTGCGAAAACTGTCCAAGATTGCCACGCTCCTGCTAGCCAAAAACTACATTCTCATGCAGGCAACCATCTTCGCTTAGTCTAGCAAAAGCTCTTTAAAAACTCAAAAACTCTTCTTATGGTTAGAGTTTAGATCTCCTATTTAGTTTGCATGTGAAGTTGAGTGATAAAAAATCAGTTGCAAAAGCCTATTTTAAGCCTAAAATTTTTTGCTTAGTGTTACACAAAGTCAGTCTCAGCATCCGTTGGAGACTAGCATTTATTTCTTTAATTATTTGGTTCCGTTTAGTTCTGTATTGTTTGTGTAATGTCACTAATGTGAATGATTTAGCTTTGTATTAACTGACGTTGTCACTGATGTCGTAAACCCACTTCATGTCCTATCATTTGTCGTATTTCGTTATTTCAGCACTTGATATTTCTAAGTACTATTTTCACCGTGATATTTTGTGTCCGTGCATCACTGCAGGCAAGTGCGCTGGAAGAACTCAGACGTCTTGTTGCTTTTATGAACCATTCGGTCGCCGCCGCGGCAACCGCGACACCGATATCGACACCGACACCGAAAACCTCGGTTATCGGTGTTGCGAACACCTCGGTGTTCGACGGTACGCTACTCAGATCGCCAGCCACCTGGCCTGGGCATGCCTCACCTGGTAAGAAGATCAGCCCAGCAGATCCAGGAGATTCCACCAACAGTGCTGGGACGTTATCATATGATGAAGATGACGATGAAGGCTTATCGTTAAGCACGTGAATAAAACTGATATTATGCGCTACAAGTAATGGCTGGCACACTGATACATGCTCTTGTTCTAAGTTTTTTGTCCCGTATCGACGTCTCACCCCTACAATCTCATTACACGGGCGTCGTGGATTACACAGTGGTCCAGAAATTGTACTGTTTTATTTTTTGCAATAATTTTGTTAAGCTCTATTTCTGTAATTTTTGGCACACATCTTATATCTGTTGGACTACATGGTAGACTGGTACCGGTAGTTATTAATCCCTGACCAGCACGCCAGCCAAGTCGGCTGCCGGCTTAAATGTCAGTATATACACAAGAAAACATACAGAGAGCGCAAGTCTCCGACAATCATTGTCGTTGCTTGTGGGTTTTTGGCACACAGAAAATACATCCAGATTTGTTAAAATTACTATTTATGCTCAAAGTGGGCCTACTGCTGGTCGCTTTTTCTGTGTCACGGTGTACAATAGGCTAGAAATACTGCTGTCAAACGCGTCACTAGCTGAACTCTTGTGCTTAGTATTAGAATGATATAAGTGACAATTTTCCATTAGCAAATAGGACATCACGATGTATGCATAAGCAAGCAATCCGAAAAATTACGCACCATCCCATACTGCCATGTGATTATCTTTTACATTCGTTTGCAAGACTAGCGCTGTCTACGCATGCAGTCATTAGCTTATAACTTGACGCGTGAAGGTGTTCCGTACAATTTGTATAGTAGAACGCTAATGTAAACTATCTGCCAAAGGCGAGCTACTGCTTGAACTAGCAGTACGTTTTAACTGCATTCGCTAGGTGGCTCTATGCCAGTACGTACTACTATTAGCGACTAATACCACTAAAACAGAGGTGATGTGGTGCGTTCATCCGCGTCGGCTCCATCAGCTACCGAAAGCGTCACTTCTCATCGGCTCCGACACGGTAGAACCAGTGCGAAGTGTTGGAGACCTGGGTATCTTTATTGACAATAGAGTAACCATGAGCACTCACGTCTCGAAGCTGTTTTGCTTCGATGGATTCGCAACATCCAATGCTCGGTCAGCAAGCCCTTCCTGCTATCTCTAGTTACGGCGCTCGTGCTGTCACGCTTGGACTATGGCAGTGCAACTAATTACCTGCTAGACCGCCTACAATCAGTTCTCAGTGCAGCAGCATGCCTCATTTGCCGAGCTCGAGCCTCGAAGGTACGACCGCGTGTCTCCACTGCTTCAGCAACTGCGCTGGTTGTCTGTTCCTGAACGCATCAAATACCGACTGGCTGCACTGGTGTCGTCGGCACAACATGGCTCCTGAGTACCTGGCAAGAGACCTACAGTGGGCCGCCAACACGGACTCTCGACAGCGTCTCCGCTCGTCGTACAGTCGGCAACTGATCGTGCCAAGGACCAGACGCTACACTGTCGGCGATCGTGCTTTTGGTGTCACCGCCGCTCGTATCTGGAACAGTTTCCCACTCACTCTGACCTTCGCTGCAACAGTCAACAACTTTAAGAAACATTTAAAGACCGATTTGTTCCAGTGTTCCTTCCCCTCGTGACTTTCAGTTCAGACTCGTTTTGGGGCTAGCTTATTTTAATTGGAACCGTGTTCTTGCAGTTTGTGCAGTAAAATTTGCCATTTTTAATAATGATAATAATAGTGCCCCAGTGTTGGTGCAGCGGTTTGATGCTATCCACATTGTTTGCTTTAGGCCTAATTTGTAAACTCCTTCGGGAATATACCTACAGAGGGTAAATAATAATAATAATAATAATAATAGGACTATCCGTGCTTCTAGCCATTCCATCTGCTTTTACCAGCTTTGTTTTCATTGTTTCTACCCCTGGTATATCTATACTACCAGGGGTGAAAAAAATAATAATACCAACTGAAGTCCTTTCTCGCACCGCTTCGCAGATACGGCGGAGTATTGGGTCACATTTTCAATTTTGACAGTAGGATGTCTCTCTTTAACGCATTCGTTTGGGGTGAACGCCCGCCAATATCACCGTGAATTACGTGTCGCCAAAACTGGAGTCTATGGGCTACATTTTTGTCGCAGACAGAGACAGTATGGGTCTAGCTTCAGCCAGTACGATGCGGTTAGCTCTGAAATCTGCTGCTATCAACGAAAATCACCACAAAAAGGCCATTACGCCGTTCAAGATCACCGATTTCGGTACCGATCGAAAGCCTATATGCAACGTCTATTAGCAAATCACACAAACTCGCGTCGTATCTTGCACCGTTTTCGAGATATCGCGAATTACTGATCAAATTGGCCGGTAGGACGATACGAAATAACTCGTGTCAAGCTGTCCGTACTACGCTACGCTCGTAATGCCAGTATTAATTAAGCTGCATGTGATGTAATTGTAACATTCATGCCTGTATAGGCGTACATATTTTGCACCCTGGGAGTCCCACAGGCTTGAGTAGCCAAGTGGGTAGAATTGGTAAGACGACCCCGCGAATGCCACTAACAGCGCGCTATTAATTGTACTCACTTACTTATACTTGATTTGTAGCGAATCTACGAGAAGCATTTATTCCTGGAAAGGTCTCTGGTCTTCCGACCAAACGAAGCTGTGCCATCAGCTGCTCTGCCGTGAAGGATCCTAACGAAAGCCGCTGAGAGTGGAGATGTCCCTCTGTCTCACCCCTTCCCCTTCCCCCGTCAGTGACCGATAACGAGATTCTTGGCGAAATGACCACATTGTCAGATTTGACCGTGCGCGACGTCTCCTTGAGGACGACTAGCCTGGATACACTGAACAGTACCGGACCACGTCTCGGAGGACGCAAGCGTCGCTATTTCACGATGGGGCTACACCGGCCCACTACAGGAAGAAACGGCTGACGGGCACAGTCGGTGTCTGGGGCCCTGCTGGCTATTAGTGAGTGCCTCTCTCACCAGGCCTGGCTGTGACAGACAGACAGACGTCCATTAGCAGACATAAGAATTATTTCTGTGGGGACAAACAGACAGCTATAGTTGGTTCCAATAGTTCGTTAAAGGCTCGATCTGGCAGTCGTCACCACTTCGCCAATCGCTATAATCTAGTCGAGTGTCTGAGCTGCAGTAGAGCAACCAAAACTGACTGAGTAACAATACAAGTCTTAATATGCACCAGAATCTCAAAATATTTAGCTGAACTCACATTAGCCAAAAGGAAATACGCACAGATCCTGATAAAAACTCGTTTAATAAAAAATCCAAGCCCAAAAGGTGAACTAGCAGATGGACATCCGGAAGTTTAACACTGACGTGATTTTATCACTTGGACCACTCTAAAAATCCATGATTGATTGATTGACTGACTGACAAAACTGCAAGCAAGTGGCCAAAGTAATTTGGCAAAGGCCACATAGAATCCCCTCCCCTCGCAATGGGGGATAGGCACCCCCATCTAATACAATGTTTTTAGGCTCTCCAGGAGTCTCCACCAAGGAAAATAGAACGTCGATCCGTTCAGCCGTTTTTGCACAGACCGCCCGTGTAACAGACGGCGTGATCATCGATCGCAATATTCAGCAGCGCATGTATTGGATGTGGCCTGAAATGACTATCAGCGCAAACTGATTAATTAAAGAAAACAATTATTCATCTACTCACTGCATACAAGGTTCTCACAGTTAAATCTCGGGGTCCAATCGGTATCATTATTTAATTCAATTTTCTTAGTATTAATCAGCGCTGGCAGCTATGAGGCACCGACAAGTGAACAAAGAAAGCGAGATACGTGCATAATCTTCGGGCGTTCTTAGACGAGCTGCCGTGCTGCCACCTGGTGTGAAAAATGACAACGACCCGCGCGGGTCAACTTGTCACAGTGCGTGGTTGAGACGCAGTTGACTGGTGCTAATCTACGAATATTAGTTGGTTTCGCCTGCCGAACCACACAAAGAATACTTCCTACAAATTGCCAGCACCGAGCAGAGACGATGGACGTCTTCCTATGCCAAGCTCTGACTAAAGCGTTGATCGAATGAAAGTATTCACTCGAACTAGCTGACTCGCTGGTACTCGCCATGCACAGCATCGCGCAGTGAATGTGGAGAGGACACTTAATTCAACGATAACTTGGTCGCTGTGCAAAACAAAAAACAGTCCGTAAGTAGAGGTTTAACGTCCCACTCGACACTTTATAGGTCATTTCTGGGACGATTTTGAAGGAAACCAGTTGGCCACTGAGATGAGCTTCAATCCCACCAGAACCACTTCACCGTGTTACAATATGAACTGTAGGCAACTGCCTCTAGACCAAGCACAGCGTAAGGGTCCCAGTGTAAACCCAATCTGCTCGACCTATAAGCTGCATACCGAGAACATCGTACAACAAGAGTGTTGCACAGTACTATAGTACCTACAGCAACTGTGTTAATGTTCCCTCTTTACTCCAGACCATCACCACTATTCAGATGAAGCTACGGAGGCTGAGGGTGACGCACGACAGAAAAGCTGACACACCAGTGACCAGACTTGTTCCAAGTAAGCTACTGCAGATCGATACTTGAGTAAAAGTAAAAGCAAAATTTTTTTATTCAAGCAAAATTACTTTGTGAAAAAGTTACTTGAGTAACAGTAAAAAAGTGAGAAGGGTTCACTAGTCCGAACTTGTCTCTTAATTGTTTTCAAGGTATAAAAATAATATAATAAAGGTACCCTTTAACCCCCAACCCTAACCCGA
>Ga0126335_1002149_pt1 | contig 11608 bp, 8 predicted proteins | sample OlaspJWI45metaG_FD_108409 | JGI IMG/M metagenome (GOLD analysis project Ga0126335, IMG submission 108409) | Marine gutless worms symbiont microbial communities from Oahu, Hawaii - Olavius sp. 1 OAHU.JWI-45 metaG | ecosystem: Host-associated > Annelida > Digestive system > Unclassified | place...
AGAAGGTGTATTTTGAAGTGTACTTGCAGAATTACCAGTACTTATTTAATTGCAATTAGCCTAACTTTTAATTAAATTGTGACATCGGTGCAAAGAAAACATTTATTTTTGGGCTTTGTTTGCCGGTATGCGATTCTTTTCTAAATTGTTATACATTGTGTCGAGGCTTTTGAAGCTGAAACCATACAGACGAATCGAACTCCACGTGAATTCGATTCGCTCTATCGAATCGATTTGCCTGGCAAATCGATTATTCCCAGCTCTAGTGGGCGTTTCTATTTTGTTGTACTGATACAACAGTTTTGCATTACTTCTTTCATGGCGCTGCTCGTGAAAAATTACAACAATGGACTTTAATTCGTCGAAGTATGTGCAAAATCCTGGTTGTCTCGGGGACACTGAGTGCAAGTCACATTCCCCAGACTGTTATTGAACCACGCCCATGATTGATTGCATAATTACACAAATCTCTCTAGGCTTCCAACAGGTAATCTAGTCACTGGTGCATAGAAATGTTCTCTGGCTTCTGTTCTAACAGCAGGCACTTGCATTCCTTCATTGTTACGGCATGCATTTTATATTTCGTCAACCAGACGACATTAAATAAATAAAATAAGAAAATAAAGGTCGTTTTCCAGAATTACTTCGGTTAGCCAGCAGTTGACGAAAGATATTTGAAATTAGTCTGAACCAGCCCAACTGTGATAATGCTTACGATACTTCACCTGAAATGAAAAGTCCCTTCCTTCTGACCAAAGCCACTGCCAGGAACTACACAAATGCCACTTTCTTCAAGCAGCTGGTAGCAGTACATGGCATCTGGTTCCATCCCCTTAACCTAGAAAATGAATAAACATGCAAGTTGTTCTGCTAAAAATGGTTAAAAAAAAAACAAAAAAATGTAAGTCAAAAGTTCAAATATCAGATTTTAAAATTTAAGTAATCTTTTTTAAATTTCAGCAATTGGCAACATTTAGGCTGTCTCTGTGCTAAAAGATGCTGAAAATCAAAATACAATAGAACCACACTCGTTTCATTTAAAGTCACGTTCACAGTCATAGGGAACAGCAATAGAGATGAAACAAGAAGCTCAGCCGTCGCCGACATGCCACCCAAACGCTTGTACGTAAGTATGTGCCAGGGGCCGCCATGCATTGGCCCAATTTTCCAACTTACCTACCCCTCTCCCACCTGACGCCCTCAATGAGGGGAATCCCTCAAGCTAACGGGATCATATTTAATATGGGAAAACTAGAATGGCTGGGCTACAATCTGGTTAAGGTCGCATGATGATTGACTCAGTCGTTTGGGCACAATACACCAATGTGGCAGACACACAGACAGTCACACAACCACGTCGCCATAGCAGTAGCCTCCCTAAAGGTATGGCACACACTGTGTTCGGGCGGCAAAAATCTCAGTTTTTAAAAGAAGTTTTAACTGTATAGGTTTTCGCGTTTTAGGTGTGACACGATATAAAATACGTCACACGGTGGCCCAGAGCATGCTAAACTGGTCCACCTAAATACCGCATGCAGCTAACAACAAATGCAGTAAGCAAAGAATGCCATTAACATCACAAATCGTAATCAAAATCTTCTACGAGCTTAACCAAAATTACGCAATCAATGACAAAAAAAACTGAAATGCGTGGACTTTTGAATTGTAAAATCCTTTAAAAAAAAAATCTACAGCCGTGAAGAACATGTGACCACAATCTGACCAAACACAGCCAACAGGGCGACTCAGCTTTCCATCCCTCCAAGATCAATAAATGAGAACAAGCTTCGGCTGGGAAGGCAAAGGGCATGGTTCATACCGTTCACGTAGCTGCGCAGGTAAAACTGTGACATCCCTTACAACGCGTGCCATACCTCAGCGCTTCTGGTGTGGATTTTCCAGCAAGAGGCGCTATAACAAGTGTCCGCGCCTTTACCGAGTTACATTTATCGCAGTTTGTCAAATACCTTTGCCTCGGCAACGGCTTTGTCGGGCAGAAAGATGCGTGGAAAGGCATACATGGCGCCCATAAGTTCGTTACATCGGATGCCATCAATACTGTTCAACTTCTCCGTCGTCATGCGAGCTTTCAGCGCCAACTCTCCTAATACTGTGCTCTTCTCCTGTATAGTATGTTCCACCCGCAGTGTCATTTAACGAAATCCTTGGGGGTCAACACAACCAGTTCCCGTCCCCAAAATGACGTATCCGCCTTCCATGCTATATCTGCAATTGACTTGAACGATTGAAACAGTAACAGTGAATTTTTTCAACTGAAGGCATGCTTTTTTGATGCCGTGACCTTGACCTTGAAACTTCAACTTGAACTATTATACATAGAAGTTTTTTTGGTCAACGCATTCGAAAGTCAAAACCCAACAATGGAACATTTTGTTGTTCCATTGACTCATTCTTCATGATAATTTGCCGGTAAAAAATTATTTAAAAAAATTCCCGCACAAAGACGCACAAAAAGGCATGAAACAACCACTTTGAAATGTGGTTGGCAAACATGCTGCATGCTATGTACTCACGTCGTCGCAACCGTCCGTTTGTGCTTTGCAGCAATGCATCAGATCCGTAGCGTGCGTTCCCTGACGCATCAAGCCCTGCTGACCTTCGTTCGTGCATTGGTGGTCAGCAAGTTTGATTACTGCAACTCTGTCCTGTCATGCGTCTCTGCGCACCTTTTGGACAGATTGCAGTCTGTGCTGAATGCCACCGCCCGGCTGATCTTCTTATCATGGAGGTCGGAAGACATCAGCCAGTTACTCCGTGAACTCCACAGGCTGCGTGTTTTGGAGAGAATTCTATTCCAGCTGTGCGTGTTGGTGTTTCGTTGCCTTCCAGGGCACAGCGCCGCTGTACCTTGCCGACAGTCTACGCCGTGCCGCCACTGCCGACGGTCGTCATCTCGTCACCTCCACTCGGCCAACACCATGTTGCTGGTCGTACCATCAACCCGCCGCTCGACACTTGGCGACCGCACCTTTCCAGCGGCTGCAGCTCAAGCATAGAATGATCTTCCGTCAACGCTCAGAGCCTCACCGTCGCTGCTGACATTCCGCCAACATCTCAAAACTTTTCTCTTTAATTCTTTATTTGAGTGACATTTTAACAAGATTTGTGCGATCCATACTAAGTAAAGTGACCCTGTAACATTGCTAAATGTTAAGCGTCACTTTAACCAGTTCCTTCTTAATAATAATAATAATAATAATACGCAGCCAGTGGAGAGGCTAGTTTTTTATTCCAGCGGGCCTCGGTGTTGGTGCAGCATTCTAACACTGTTCTGTTACGCGACTCTTTGGTGGCCGCTGACTGCACGGACTGAGATATCGTACCCACATTATCTGCCTTAGGTGTAATTTTTAAACTCGCTCGGGAATATACCTACCGAAAATAAAAATAATAATATGTTGCTACCACAAACTTGGCTGAATAGCCTTTTGGCACGAAACAGTTATTAATGGCTGGCAATATTATCTGCCTAAAGGTGGGAGGTCTGTGAGGTACTTTGCAACTCAAGACAAACAAATTCATCAAAACTTGCATCGCTTCACATTCATCTAAGCCTACAAGCGACGTTAAATCTAAAACAGCAGCAAATCACCTTCTGATACAACTCGTAGGATGGTTCGTTTGGTTGTGGCGGATTTACAACTGCATCCATTGCGACCTACATACAAACAGACGTCGAATTATACTCCTTGCGCCTGCGAATTGTCAGCCTTATGACCGACACATGGCGCGTTAAATGCTGCATAATAATAATACTCATTCACGGTAATTAATTCAGCAAAAGAAAAGTCCTTCGCAAGCCATATGGGCCCACCGGCAGCATTGACCTCCGTTTCTGCAAAGGCAAAAACATAAAGGATATACACTTGATATAGCTCCCCTTAAGGCCTCATAATAAATAAAACTGGTGATCGTCCCCGCCCGACCCGCGAAAACGGCTCCGACCGCAATTTTTATTTATTTTTCAAGTTAAATTTCTTTTAAATCCATTAAAGTTGCACTTAAATGACTCTGGGTTTAGTCTTGGAAGCTTGTGCAGAAATGTTTATTGTGGACGAAGTTGCTTCTAATATTTAACCAGATTTTTTTATCATATAATAAATACCCGTACATGTATTTTCACCATTGACATCACTTGTTGTTCACTTCATATCGCACCTGGACTAAAAGGACACGAGCTCAATGCATTTTGTTGTTCCATTGACTCATTCTTCATGCCAATTTGCCTGTAAAAAATTATTTTTAAAAATTCCCTCCCGAACCACCTCTTCCTCCAGAAAAAGACGAAAACACCAATTTTTTTTATTTTTATGTGCTTAATGAAGGAACCTCACTGCAGAGATGCTCAGGTATGGCACACATTGCCAAGGGATTGCACAGTTTTTCCTGCATGGCCACGCATTCATCCACGAATGGAATGAACTATACATGCCATTGCCTTCCCAGCCAAAGCTGGTTCTCATTTACCGACTCCGTGGGATAGAAGGCTATAGATGTAGCTATAGTGCCTAGTCCCGCCTGCAGTGGCGTGTGGCCGGCCTGTGCCGCGGGATACGATAATTGCCAATTTTCTGGCTACCTACCCATGAGCCCCCAAATTTCTTGTGCCTAAAACCATCCTCTGTGTGCCCTGGGGCTGTCCCAAAAATTTGGTGGCAATAGAGACACCCATTGCAGAGTTATAAGCTCACAAACAGACATACAAGCATACACACAAACAGGATTATTATATCAGACAGGATATCATACTTGCAAGAAATGTCAAAAAAATGTTTTCACTAGGGTTGGTAACGATTAAAAAAATTTTAATAGTTGAATTTTTGAAAATTAACAATTAATTAATCGTTAATTTTAATTAATACAGATATAATGCAAAGATAATATGCTCTAATTGTAATTATCAAACGTATTGAAATTTTCAACGTTACATCACACAATGGACTACAGGGACACCAGTCCCGAAGGCAAACCGGCATATTTACAGTATGCGGATTGAGTGAAGAACGTCTTTTGTTTACTATGTAACCGGCGCAGCTGAACAGCCTCTCGCAAGGCACTGATGTAGCTAACAGATCAATTAATCTTTAAAAATAATTTTAATCGTTAAAATTTTTTAATAGTTAACGACTAAATTAATCGTTATTATCCGCAGCTCTAGTTTTCACACTAAATAATTAGCTGAAAACATTCACCTGTCCCGAGACTGATGAACAGAGCTGGGCGGAGATTGATTTGAGCATCTGCGCTTTGACACCTGGGTCCATGTTGATAACCTCGCAGCAGCCGCCGCGGTAGCCACATCTGTACGGAACGTAAATAAAATATGCCGCCTCACTCTCGGGACTGTACACACGCGATGAATACAATGAACAGCCAGACTCTCAAACCCCAGACCTTGACTCAGCCCGAGTCCACGTGAATGCATTGGGCCGATGCCACTCCTGTTTGTCAACGCTGCTGCCTCTGCCTCTTCCCAGGAAAATCCCAATCCAGGTAGGTCTTCCTTGACCGGGTACTCCACTGCATTATCAGTGTAGAGAGTTGCAGCCCTACCCACAGGAGCTGGACAATAACTGCTTTAACCTGCATCTGCACCTGCTTTGCTGTTTCATCAATCTATATACAACTGCACCTGCTTCCAGTGAGCCGACTGTCATTGCAACAGTGTCTACCATAGTTCATGTCGCGGAGTCTTCAAAACTCTTCATCCTATTGAAGTTGTGGGCATTACTACGAAGAGGAAGAAGAAGAAGACTGTGCTTGGTTCTCTCCTGAATCCTATGTACTTTGTACATAGTTTTTCCAGGAGACATTACTTTTCATTAGTACACTGCTGTATAGGTAAAGGTAAAGCTGAGGACACCTGATATAGCGCCTCTCTGCAAGAACCCCAGCCCAGAAGCACTGAGGTATGGCACGCATTGTAAGGGATCACACAGTTTTACCTGCACACCCACGCGTTTATCCATGAACGGTATGAACCATCCCTTCGCACTGACCGCAGATGGACTGAAGGCTGAGTCGACCCAGTTTGGTTTACTCGCCAGAAGAGGATCGCCCATCCAAGTACTAACTGGGCTCGACGTTGATTAACTTCAGTGATCGGACGAACACAGTTAACTAAAACGCCACGTAGCTGTAACTGGCTGTCTCTCTCTGTGTAGAGTTGATAAACAGTTCAGTTCGACTTTTTTAACGTTAAGACGTACTACTGACGTGTTACAGCTGTATAAGGTTTATCGTGTAGTATCTTTTTCCATTTGATATTTTTCACTTTTACAACGAGCGTTGCTACATTCCTTATGCGCCATCTTAACTTCTTCCTGTTCACTGCTAACACTGACAACACAGCCTAGTAGCATCAATTATTTCCCATGTATTTGTGCTACCAACTTTGGAGAATAAAGATTTACATCACACGTAACTTCTTCTGATAGGCCAAATAACAAGTGCATACAAAAAACGACACCTACTCGCCCATATATCCCTTAGACGTTGAGAAGAACGATGCCAGCTCCATATCAGCATATTCGTCGCCCATTTCTGTAATGACTTTTTTGAATGAGTGAAATTCCGAGCCTCTGGCGTAGATATTATGCTGATACACCTGCAGTAACACATTTACAAATAGACAAACCATTTCTCAATAAAATAATTCACTGTTGAAATATTAAACAAGAGGCCAAAGGCATTTGGTGAAGGCTGCATCGAACGACCCTGCCGAGACAGACACTGCGAACATCAATAAGAATAGTCAGCATCTCACGCGTTCAATGCAGCCTAATAATAGCATAAAAACAAGACAGGCATTTCATGAAACAGTATAAATTAGATAAACTTAATTATTAACAAAACCAAATTCCTACTTGAAGATGTTAGGCAACCGCCAGTCAACTTACTAGCCTATACTTAAACTCATCTACAAACATAATTGTAATATAACAGCTCTGGCTGTAAATGGAGTCTCAAAGTGAAAATTTGATCGCTACGAAACAGCTATTAGTTAGTTAGTCATTTCTTCTTCTATTTAACAAAACTAAGTTGAACGAAATGCAATGTGCAGTACCTCATCTGCCAGTATAAACAGTTTCTCGCGTTTAGCAAATTTTATTACATCCTCGATGTTCTGCCGGCTTAGCACTTGACCTAAAACGACGTCACACAGCCGACGTCTAGCAATAGAAATATGCAATACTAAAACTTTTACAGACTGTATTCTTGATATTATTTGCTCTCTGTTTAAGACTAGTGTCTGAAAATTATTATTCCGTATTGTATCTATGAGGTTTTTTTGTAAGACACAGTTTCTATTCTGTGTCTGATATTGTGCATAAAAGAAAGGCTAAATTTTTAAGCAAAGTGAAATACACAGAAAATATACTGTGTAAATTCTTTTCGAAGAAACATACAAGAGGAATTACTGAACTTACAGTCTTCCTAGTTGAATTTTAATTTAAGTTTATCTGTTTATTTGTTGCTGTCTACAATTACTGGTAAAATAAAAATAACTATTAAGGGGAAAAAGCACTCGACTCAGCAAGAAAAATGTTGCATACGGAATACAGCGAAAATATTCGCACTGGCATACATCAACGGTCAACTGTAAGCCTATCACTCATATTTACCATTCAGCTTTTTACAACTTCATCTACTTGTTATCAAGAGTATTTGGATCTTCCGTGTTGCTAATCTGTTGCGTTGCTACGTGCTGCCCTCTAATGTATAATAAACAACATACAAATGAACAGACAGAACGAACGAACCAGTAGGATTTCCCGGGTTGATGACAACAAGTGCCCGTGGACTGCATTTCTGGCGAGCACCGTCCAGTGAACGCTGAAGCTCCTGTATGTCCAAACTCCAGTTCTGTTCCTCATTCAGGTAGTACGGAATCTGTTGTACAGCACAAAACTAATGCTATTAGTATATTAACAAGCTAGTAGGTTACTGGGCTACTGCCTATTAAATGGCGGTGAAAGATTAATAACTACGTCCTCGACGTCAGTGGGGAGTGAGAGAGAAAGAGTAATATGTAACACTTGTCTATAACGCCAGCCCATAAGTAACAAGCCCATAAGTGACTATGTGCCGTGTGGTGCAACAACAGCAATCACCAATTAAGCCCATACTGCAGACAAATATGCACTGCATAGACAGATTAGCTATACAGACCAAAACACCAGTAATCGTTTCATATATGCTGGAGCCTTCATTATAACACAGCTGCAAAATGTGAACGCGTAGACGACTGACGACCTACGAGAGCCATTGAAGAATTTATTGCAAGACCTTTTGCAGGCCTTGCAGTCGCCTAACTAAAAGAAAATGTGCAGACACTTGATACAGTGTCTGTTCGTGAAGGAACTGCACATGTATGGCACAAATTGGCCAGGAATCTCACAGTTTTACCTGCACACCCTCACGTTTATCCATGAACGGAACGACCCAAGCCTTTTGCCTTTTCAGTCAAATCCAGTGCTCATTTACCAATTCCAGGTGGATGGAATACTGAGATGGCCAAGTTAGATGATTTACCCGCCCGCAGATGATCACCCATTCAAGTACAAACGCGGTTGGACGTTGCCTAACTTCGTTGATCGAGATCGACGCGTCAACAGTTAACCGTAGGTGTGAGAGCCACCGAGATAACCTCGGACAGAACTACCTAGGATAAAGACAATGTGATCGCAACAACACTGACCGGGTATGCATTGTACTCGGCAATCGTTGCAGTGTAGAGAGGATACTGTGGTATGGGAATCATTACACCTCCACGTGGGGGGTCTCGACCCGTCATCAGCAGCTTCAGAATTGTCTGTATGCAACATACTGACAGATATCAGTACTCACGGCGGCTTGTGATCATTACAAAAATTCAATAGTTAACCCAACAAAATTTGGCAATGACTGTTGACTGTTATTTTAAAACAAAAGCTAAAGCATTACTGATTGGCCAAGAAAATTATTTTTCTTAATTAAATCTAGTTTACAACTATCGCCACACGAAATAACCGGCACGTGTTTTATATCAAGTCTCTTAAATATCGCACCATATTGGGTACTGCACTGCAAGATCACGTTACCAATGACACCGGCAAGTGTGGCTATGCAGTGGGTACCTGATGGAGGCAAGAGAAGAAGAGGACGTCCAAGTAGGACCTGGCAACAGACACTCGAGGATTTGCAAGAGATGCGAGTCAGCTGGAGTGTTTGCAGAGTGGCCAGTGATCGGCCTTGTCGTCCAATACCCCAGCAGGAGTGAAAAGATCTAAGTCTATAACTCTCTTAAGTAAATTGAAATGCTGATCGTTTCTGGATAAACTAAAGTCATTCACGAATCACCATGAAAAGATGTTGCAAACTCGCAAAATACAGCTTTTGCCCATGACGGGACCGTAGTTGAAATTAGCGACAAAATTTATTTTATTATGATTTTCATTTCTTCGTGTTCATATTCTTCATATTTTTCTTGTAGAATTCCTGCTTTTATCTCAGCATCATCTCTACATCATTTCAGACTGAAAACACTTGCGTGAATTATTATCCTACCTGGACCTCACTCTGCAAATGGGCAATCTGCATAATGTTCTGGTTATTCACTCACTCACTAGGGCAGCCGCAGCCGAGCCCTAGTACGAATCATCCAATTGCCTCAATCTTCCATACACGTCCTCAGTTCCTCGATGCTCTCAAGTCCGGCATCCTTCTTCAGGGTGTCCAGGAAGGTACCTCATTGTCTCCCTCTTCTTCTGTACCCATGCGTTGGTTCCCACAGTATTATTACCTTGCCAGCTGGTAGCTCAGGGTGTCGACTGCAGTGTCTCACAAGACCCATCCTTCTAGCTGCTACTATATATCCTACTTTCAGTAGGTTGTCATACAGCTCAGAGTTTGGTACATGCTGCCACCACTTGATGTTGAGAGCTGCTCTGAGCATGTGAGTGTAGTATCCATATAGGGACCTTTCCAGGGTTGGTGTTAAGGTCAATGCCTCACATCCATAAAGCAGGACAGTTTCTACAGTGGCCTGGAAAAAGCTGTGCTTCACTGAATGCAATATGTGTGACTGATTGACACTGATGTAGACAGCGTTAAGTATACAGCTTACATTGATGGCAGTACTGGCTCCATTAGACAGAAAGACATTGCCGCAGTCTGTTGCGATGCCGCCATCCCGTTGTGTGATGTAATCAGCCACATGTTGCCGCACCACCTCCACACCTGCACTGTCACTGTATGAACCTAACACAGACACGACTGCCTTTCAGTCGAAGACAGACCACCCGCTTGCGTCATCTTTACTGACCGCCTGGTAGCCGACCTGGAACACTCGCGTCGTGCACTGTGTGCTGATTCCGTTATTAGGCCGCAGTGTCTGTCTGTCTGTCTGTCACGCGCTCGCGCTGGGCAAAACGGTAAACGGATCGAGGTGCTGTTTGGGGTGGAGACTTGGGGACCTAAGGCACAAGATCCCCGTTATGGATGACTCGGCGACTCTGTGGTTAGCGTCGCGGCTTGCGGCCCAGAGATGTCGTGAGTACGACACTCCTCTGTGTTCCAGTTGCCTAGCGAGGCATGATCGCTTGAGCAGCTAACAACTGTAATAGCTGTCATGTAGCGGTGTCTGGCAGACTATTTACTCACCGTGGTGTGTGGTGCCTCAACAAACTCAGCCTTCCATCCGTCTGGGGTCGGTAAATGAGGACCAGCTTCGACTGGGAAGGCCAAGGCAAGTATGGTTCATTCCATTCGTGGATAAATGAGTGGATGTGCAGGTAGAGATGTAAAATCCCTCGACAACATGTGTCATACCTGAGCACTTCTGCAGTGAAATTCATTCAGAAGCGCTATATCAAGTGCATGATATTTACCTCAAATGTAATGTTTGAAACAGTACTCGTGACAACCAGACCAAAGCAGCATCTGGCTGCTTCACAGAGCTGCACAGAGCTGAATTTGTAAACGACGTTAAACATATTACTAAAGTTTTGCAGTAAACACTGATTTTTCGTCCAAATTTTATTCAATGTCAAACGACAGTCTGAAATACAAAACTCAGGAAACGATTATTATTGTAGCCTACGTATGTACACTGTACAGTACATTATTTAGGCTGCATGGAATGCATGAGATGCAGACTATTGTTACCGATGTGCGCGGCGTCTGTCAGTCTGTCAGTCACGCAGCTTAAGTCGGCAGCGGCGTGTGCAGTGTACGCCATGTGCCATGTGTGCAGGGGTCATTCGGTGCAGCCTTTGCCAAATGCCTTTGGCCTCGTGTTATTAAGCCTTATGGAATGCATGATATGCAGACCAACTATTGCAATCGATTTCGATGTTCCCGACGTCTGTCAGTCATGCAGCTTCACAAGTTTCCGCAACTTAAATGTGCAAAGACGGCTGAACGGATTGTTTGGGGTGGAAACTCCAAGGAACCCAAGAAACATTGTATTAGATGGGGGTCTGCATCCCATGGTGAGGGCGAGGGGATTCGATGCGGCCTTTGCCAAATTACTTTGGTCATTAAATATCAGCACTATCATCATCACTGATACCTATGCTGTGCCCTTTGCAGCCCTGCAGTATCT
>Ga0126335_1002150_pt1 | contig 11607 bp, 8 predicted proteins | sample OlaspJWI45metaG_FD_108409 | JGI IMG/M metagenome (GOLD analysis project Ga0126335, IMG submission 108409) | Marine gutless worms symbiont microbial communities from Oahu, Hawaii - Olavius sp. 1 OAHU.JWI-45 metaG | ecosystem: Host-associated > Annelida > Digestive system > Unclassified | place...
ATAGTCATGTTAGATTTGCTGGCCAACTAGATAATTGTCATAACTGTCTTATTGTAAATCTCCAGTTGTTACATGCTTAGTTTCTAAGGTGGTAAACGTCATTGCATGCGTGTTATTGGTTGTTAGTATTATTTCTTTCTTTTCTTTCTTTTTTTCTGTGTTTTGTGAGTGTGTCTGTATGCTGTTCTATGGGTTTTATGCCTGTTGAAATAAAGCTATACATACATACATACATATCAAACTTAATATAGTCCACAGCCTATAAACAGAAAGGAAACAAACTGTTATTTCAATCAAATTACAGTTCTGGAAATAAAATAATTAAACAAAACTCTGATAATCGGTCGATGCGCATGCTGTGCCCACAAGTTTACATCACATTGTATTTCCGGCTGCATCACAAAAAAACTGCAAGATAAGAACGTGATTGGTCGATGCAAGTTTGGTGACAACCTCGCTGCAGTTGAGACAGCTTGACAGACAGACATTCAGACAGACAGAATCACGGAGAGCCAGCGCTCACATCCGAAAACATTTCGCCTCCGGCGCCTATTTCTGCAGGCATGTTTGTTTCATTGTAGTGAACCAGGATTTCAGTGTCTGCGTCTGCACAAACGACAATTAGGCATACACATCGTGCAACTAGAAACAGGTACATAGACAATAAAAAATGTAAGCTTTTGACATTGCCTTTTCGCATTTTAATAACACGTAGTTCACGTAGGACGAATATGAAACAGATAGGTCTACAGGCTAAATGCAGAAAATTTTTGAGTAACTTTTTCGGAATTTCCATTTTTACTTTTACTTTTACTCGTGTAACTATGTCGGAAAGTACTTTTTACTTTACTTGAGTAAAAAGTAGAGGTTTACTTTTATCGTTACTCAAGTTGTGATCCAGAGTACATTGAACAAGACTGCATGTAAGTGCTGTGACGTGAATGCAGGTCGTTTTGTCGATACGAGACAACATCGATGTACCGACCAAGACTTCGAACAGTCTAACCAGCTGCTTCTTGGTAAATGCATTTGTAATGTAGCATCTTGTGCGCAAATTTTGACAGATTTGCGCGGTAACATATTTTCAAAAAATTCAAATAATAAGCAACGTCGGGCAGTTTATCTGTGACAGCTAAGCTTGTTGTCTAGTAAGATCAGTTTTTTCTTCAGTTACAGTTACGTATTAATCTATAGTAGGCCTATATAATTCAGATTTAACCTGTTGCATAGCCAAAACCATTATTGGTGAATAAAGATGATTATAAAACTGTGAACGCTAATATGGTCAATATATGTATGAGTGAGTAGATTTGTATAGCGCCTAAATGTTGAGAACCCCTAATGCGCTGGATGCACTAGTAACGCGCGAACAAGTACGTTTTAAGTAGACGCGTAAAACAGTCTGTGCTAATCGTTGGATCCCGGATGAAATCCGGTAGTGAGTTCCATATATATATGGAAACTAATTCTGAAAAGTTGTCTGTTAAGTTGGCTAACGGTTTATAACTTCTTGTACGCTATGAAAAGGAAATTTGATGGCATAGCAAGATGCGTATGCCTTTGAATATGTTGCTCAAAGCTCATTGTAGTGTTTTCATGTATCGTAAAACCTGTTTCAGAGAACTATCAAGTTGCAGAAGATGATTTGCCTCTGAAGGACGTGGAAACTTCACACGTGGAAACTTCACACCAGTCTGATAGTGCCTATCAGTCGTCAGACCAACACACTTACGTGAACGGTGGTGACCAGTCGTTACTGCAACTCTGTAGTCGTCAACAGTATTCGTGTGTGGTTTCCGTCTGTGTTAGCGCGTGTTGTTTAGTTGCAATGCTGTCTTCAATATCGTGACGTTAAGCTCATTTATGTTAGTGTAATGACTATCTTCAGAGACGCCTGCTCATCAAGTTCTTCTCGCTCATGTCAACCTGCCACTTGGTAGACTTCCAAGTGCTTCCTGGAAACGTCGTCCTGGTCGTCCGCGTAGTCGACGGTTACAGACAACCAATGCCCACCAGCTGATCTCTAGCGTCGTGCCATTCGCTGGAGAGACGCCACGGTCCGTGACAACTATGCGTTAACGACGACGACGACATTCGTCGTTCTATAACTCTATAGGCATATAATGCCGATGACAGCAGACGTACGGTATAGGCCTAACAATATCTTGTTGTCAGTACTTAGGCTAATTAAATACGTTTGTTTCGAATGACTTATGAGGGTAAACGTTTCACAACTAGTTTGTCAGTTCCTACAAGGCACTTTCACCGTCATTGCCTTTCTCGTGTTTAGGCCTACGCAACTTGGCTAGATATCTCGATCGACCATACGCTCATGCGTCCAACGCAACAGCATTTGCAACAATGCGTAAAACTGTTTGTTTCCGTGCAACGTGAAACCACATAGTATACACGTGGGTCGTGTTTCACAACAGAGAATCAGACAAGTGCAACAAATACAACAGTGACCGTAAGCGAACGTCACAACGTAAGCGACGCATGATACAATTCCACTAAATTTCACCACGTGCAGCAGCTTAACACAAATATCGGTAGGCTATCTCGCAGCAGACATAGCTGCCTTGTCATCTAATATATAGGCTATAAAACGGAATCTGTGTGTCTGTCTGTCAGTTCTCTGTTCCTTATGTACAGCCACGTTTTCAGCGCATCTCAACTAATACGGCACCCGAAGGATGATCATGGTGGCGGGGCGGGGATGGAGGGAGCGGGCAGAACCGCTAGTAAACTCACAAACCCGTATAGCCTAAGCTTGTACGCAAATGCGCCACTGAAAAGTTCTCGGTATATAAACAATGTTGAATACTGTGCCAAAAACGAATAAACAAGCGAACTAGCTCTTAGAAAGCTGGATATACAAACGAAACTGAGTCGGCGACATGATAAAATTCAATCTCAACGATGTCGTCTGTTACTGCTGGTTTCCGTCATTACGAAACGAAACGCAAACTGTCCGCCAGGAAACAGAAGGTGTTTCTATTTTTTTCCGCAAGGACACAGGCTTCCGCAAACAATATCCAATCACAGCGGCCGACGTACGTGAATGGCATAATTAATGATGTAATGGAAAGGCGTGCTTGGGTCTGCTTGCTTGCGTGTGTTGCGTCGCATGCATGAGTAATTTTTTATGCGGCTTCGTGCTATATAGGCCTAGGCGGAAGACGCGTATATCTATCAGGTCGTGCCTGTCTGTGCGTGACGATATAGATTTTCTCGTTTGCATAAAAATTCAGTTCACTTTTGCGTTCATGCACTGCGTTACGTAGGCTTAACGACGGAAACCAGTTATTTTGACTCAATAAATCGTTGAGCAAGTCGTATCAAAATTACCGGAGGCGATGTTTTTCGTGTATTCGCGATTCACGAGTGGATGAAGGCACACCTGCAGACTGCACAACACTGCAGCTTAGTGTGTGTGCTACACCTAACAATAAGTTAGTGTTTTACCAAGTATGCTGCCAGAATAATAAACCTCCTGTTAATACTAGCCTATAGGCTATAGCTATACTAGTCCGCACACATCTCATCTACAGCAAATATACAGTACATATACATGCATGGCCCTGGCAACCGGCACGATATGCGGCCTTCCCCTCAACGTCAGCATATACCTGTAAGACCATGTGCTTGTCAGTAAAATGCACATTTCGGGCCCCGTGACCCTGACCTTTGACCTTTCAAGTGTCCTAATTCTCAGCTTGCTATAACCTTATAGTAATGTTTCGACTACTTGCGAAAATAGCACGACATTTCGATGATCGTTTAATGTTGCATTTTGAGTCTGCAGTCAAAGCTGTTATGTGAACCTTGCTGATCTCGGAAAGCGTCACGCTCAAAGTAGCATGTCTAGTTACATGTACCACAGGAAATCTACTCAGCAAAGGACGGCTGCTGCTTGGGTCCGCAGTACTTTTCAACTACATTTACTAGGTGGCGCCACTTTGCAGCGCACCACAACTGCTATCCTGCTGACGGATGGACAGTGGACGGAGAGAGACACGGATAAATACCATGTACTGTTGTTCGCAATAATGCAGACGTGTATGGGGATGACCACATAATAAATCACTGATAGATGTTAACGTCGACACTAGTCGACCACGTCATGTCACGTGTCTTACAAGACTCACAACGACGTCACAAATAATCACGACGTCGACGTGTCGCAAAACTAATACCAACTAGCCTACATCGACTAACATACGGCGTTATGACTATGTCACCCATTAAACGTAGCAACGTAGCAATAAGGCATCTTTATGTCTGTAAAATTCGAGCAAATATACCATTTGCTACGTGCATTAAAACAGCACACGTAAGCCTATATTTTAATATAACAAAGCTACAGCTTAAATTGTGTAAGGTGCTCTGTGGCAAAATACCAAGATAAACGTCAATTTGTTTCCTTGTACAAATAGCGAATGTAGACCGGCCTATATCACGTCATATTGTGCTGCTTCATACCTACAGAATATAAAACTGTCTCTATGTGACCGGCGGACGGTCAATAAGCTCCACCCCACTAAACTGTTCACAAAACAACGCATATATACACGTAAAACGACATAAAACGTAACAATAATGCTGCGAGTTCCAAATATACCAACCCCTTTTGTTTTTTGGCGATACGCCGGAAAAATTAAGCAGTCTGGCAAATTTTTCGGACAATACCAGTGTTGGTGGGAAAATTGTAATACAACAATTTACTAAATGTTTATCACCAACAGCAAACGCACTTGTTGCAGTAACACTCTTTCTGTTCATTGACGACAGCGTAGAAAATTTAACGGATAAATGATGAGATTAGCTATAGCATTCTTCATCTACATCAAACTTTTTGTTCTAAAAATTGGTTATTTTTATAATTTGTGCAGAAAAACCTTAGGGGTTGTCTGTTAAGAACACAGCGCCAACACACCGGTATATAAGCTTATGCAACAGAGACGATAATATAGCACAATGCCTCTGACGGAACGAAAGTCAACGAATTACCAGCCTGTACGTCCTCAGCTGCTGTAGCTTGTGTTAGATGATTCGAGTTAACTTAGATGTTTTATTATACAACACTACTGATGATGACGATGTTAATAGCGATAATGCATAGGCCCTATGGCACGAAACAATATCTTCAGTTGCGCTATTGGTCAACAAAGTCATCACCAATAGACCCGTAGCCAGACGAAAATTTGGAGAAGATCGTTCAGTCGACGTTGTGAACCGGAGACAAAATGGGGCATTGGGGGAACGGGGGCATGATTGCCCCCAGCGGGGTCCAGGGGCGCAGTCTAGCTCGTTCAAGGAGTCAGAAGCTGGAAGCATTTTACGCTACATCGAATGCACAATGTGGCCTATTGCGATCGACGATCCCGTAGCGCGGTGTGTCAGTCTATCTGTTTGTCTGTTACGTAGCTGCACTTTGCAAAACATTTGAACGGATCGAGATCCACGTGGAGATACAGTTACTTAGAGAAACGTGCAATGTGTTAGATGGGGGTCCCGATCCCCCTACGGCGAGGGGGAATGGAAGTGGGGAAATTTTGCCCATTGTAAAGTATATCATTCGATGCGGCTTTCGCCAAATTACTTTCGCTTTTTAAACTTCACGATGGTTTAAGTATGATCAAAGCTGCCCATTTTTGGTAAAATTACTCCTCGGTAAATTTGTGAACCTTAAAAAGTGAACCCTGGTGGGATTGGGGGCTAGTCCAAAGTGATAAAACTGTCATGATAGCAAATTTTTGTTAGGACCTACCGTTGACTGGACAGCATTGGTCCTGTAGTGATAAGCAATGAGCGGCAACAGTTAACTATAAGAATCATAATACAAACACAACAGTAACAACCATGTCCCGCACAGCTGTTAACCTATTTACTGAATTAAACCTAGGCCTAGACTACTACAAATCAACAACACTAGACGTAGACAGAGTGCAGTTAAACGTAACAACTATATAACATTACATTAACAAATTATATAACGCGAGCTCAACCACGTACAAGAATTGCAAGACTGGGATAAAATAATCTCACGAACAGCATATGATTAAGTGAGCCAAGTCAACTCATTACCTGGAATTATACGGTTAGCTTTGGGGTCGGAGATTTGGGTCTGGTTTGACGCGGGGATCGACGAGTTGACTGCCACCCGATGTGGGTATATTAATCGCATATTAATCGTATTAATTATAACGCACACTGAAACAGTCACCGAGAAGAGGCAACCATTTGACCAGTTGGCTAGTGTTCCGTGGAGTTGCGACGCGTGAATCGTGAGACGGGATAGAGTAGACGGACTGGAATGGAGATGAGTCCTGGTGGTTGCGGCTGCAGACTAAAGATGGGGTGTGAAGCGCTCGAGCGATGTGACTCTATCATCGCTTGCTGGATGAAGTCGACGATGCTTGTAGCAGCGACAGGCTTGGACGTCGACGACGAACTGGTCAGTGTTTGGGCACTGAAACTGAATGAACCTATGAACAGTCAACGTCACAACAGGACGCTTTTACTCGTACAGTTTATAGAACGACATTCACAAAATACAGCTTAAATCATCTCATTTTTACTTGTAACGAAGTAGAATTTTGCTCAAGTAACGTGACTTTTAGTTCGTTACTTTCCGTATGCAATGTGTGCATTACAAGTAGGCCTACCGACAAATTCCGCGTAATTCGAAAAATAGCTGACAGTGGCGAATTTTCTGAGATCCTACGCAAAGTTCGTTCCTCAAGGTCAAACTAACGGCTGCCTTTACACGAAGAATAACGTATGCGAACACAATGCAATCTGTGTTAATGCTCTATTTAGTGTACCAATATTTGGTGTTTAAGCGAGATGATGCACGCCGTTGTTTTGGACGCTTCAGTAATTTCTATTTTTTAACTTAAAAGTGACTGTTTCGGCCAGTACTTTTGCTTGCTTGCTTTCTTACTTCTATTTAAATAACTTTCTTGATTACTTTTAACATCATTAGCTACAGGCCTGTTAACTACATCGTCATCACATGATTAACATCATCATCATCAGCAGCAGCAGCAGCAGACCTTTGTAGTGTTCAATACGAGTGTGGTGAGTCTTGTCGAGTGCTCGGAAGCTAAGACTGAAGAGATATCTGTCGTCGGAGCTGTCACGTAGTAAGAACGAGCCGTCACGCTCGGCCGCAAGCTGCTTCTCCGCTTCTTCCCAACCGATTGCACCCCAGTACCAGCCACACTGCACGTACGCACATAACACGCCATGACAACGCTTCTTGGCGCCATTTTGTCACTTGGTTATGTACATAGTACACTCCGTCGTCTATTAATATTATCAGGTCGCGCATCGAATGCATGGACTATTGTGATCGATGATCCCAGCGTCTGCCAGTCTGACGTCACGCAACTACATTCAGCTTTGCTGTGCAAAAACAGATCTAGGGTTTTTTTGAACTTTGGGGGTGTAGACTCTTGGTTTTGGGGACCCAAAAACATTGTATTGGACGGGGTTCCCGATCTCCCTCGGCGAAGGGAGGGTCGGATTCGATACGGCCTTTACCAAAATACTTTGGCCACTTGTTGACGACAGGACAGAGACTAGATTTAGCAGCTTAAAAGCTTTCAGTATTTTGGCAAAAAATAACACTAGCAAGGATATACTGAAAAAAAACAGAAAATCAGCGTGTCAGCCAAAATGTGTAGCACATTGTACACACTTATCTACGGGTCCTATGTTGCGTTATACAAGGTAACACAAAGATGCCCTTCAAGAGAAATTAATAATGTTGACGTTTTTGATTCCAGATTTGTGTTTTAGAAAAGAAATATTGTTTAAACAGAATGTCAAGAATTGTCAGTGTTCGCCAAACAACAAAATCACAGCATAAAATGGAAACAATTTGGTATTCAGTCATAGAAGTAGGCCTATTTGGAGTTAGGTTAGGATTTCGTTTTGACGGGCCTGTGCCTATAGACTCAGCGAATTGACGTGGGTCAGCGTTGAAAGCAGTTAGATTAACGTGCAGACGCAGTCAATATAGCGAGTCTAAAGCAGCATAAAATGCTCACAAGTCGGACTGAAGCCGCGAGAGAGATTAGCAAAGACTGATGTTGCTATGGTAACATTTGCTGTACCACCCTGGGCGGCGAAGCAGGCCAGTACTGTGCGCCACAGACATCTAGCACCGAGCCGAGCACCTGCGCTGATAGCATTGATTTACTCACAGCGTTCTCTTCGCTCGCCATAATGTATTTACTTACTTACTCAATTCGTAGCGCTGAAGTGTAAACGAATTAGGGCTCGTTTACACTTACGATTGCTATCTATATTGCTCGCAACTTTGCAACGCAGCGCGCAGCGTAGGTGGAAACGAGGTTTTAGTCCACAGTCTAACATTGACTGGCGAAATTTGTGTATTGCCGCACGTTGCAGAATGCAGACCATATAGTTACCATTATTGTGTTACCATGTTTACTTACTATGGAGTTTACTGCAGTAGCCTACGTATTTGCTTACGTCACTTGTTCATCTTGCTACGGACTTTAGACAGATACAGATGGTGTAATTACGTAAAAAGAAGTAGACCTATAACGGCGCTCTTGCATTTTCACTACCTCACCTGGAAATCCTATTCCAAACCACTCCAAACTTACCATACGCAACTATCTCGACAACTTAACGACGCTGAATCGAAAAAATGCAAATAACAGCTTTCAACAGCGAAAAAAATTACGAATTTGTACTAAGTAAACAGGAGATGAATGAAACTAATGAGACGAATTTGACGAATTTACGTGGTTACAGATGGATGCCAACTTAGGCCTATACCACACGAATGTCCTTTACTTACGGGTCGGGCAGCTGAGTCTGTAACATTTCAGATCCCATCACAAGTGAAGTGTAAGAACAAGTGATGATGATGATGATGATGAAGCAGAACGTACGTTTTTAAGCTGTAGCATGTTGAGAGCGAGGTGACGTCGGGACGTGTCATCACGCGTACCGGTACAACCGGTGGTATCGGTAGTGGCCGCGTGATGACTCGGCGAGGCGTTGCACGCCTGTCGACATCCAGGACTATTGCCGCCTGAACACATCACATCACATCGCTACATCCAATCTACAATCGTAATCAGCTTCGCTCAGTCTCAACACTGCATGGGCGTCGATCCACTGCGGCCTCCGATAACTTGGGATTTGGGTTGAAGCAGGCACTGTGTACTGTTGGTTCCCCTAATATTTTGGACCGCTTGTTTAAAAGTGTCATACAAAATCATACAATATTTATTTCGTATTACATTATTTATTTATTTATTATATTCCTATTATATTTTTTCACCATATTTAATGAAAAGTATAGCACTGAATCGTTCTACGTCTAGTCTAGTTTGCAGTGATGTTCTTTTGATCTGTTTTAAAGTTTGTTTATCATGTTTTCGGATGGTTTAATGCATAATGTATGTGTCTGTATTTTTTTCTGTTTTTACTATCTGTGTATTTTTTTCTTCTTTTAAAATTCTATCTGCTGCCACTTTTTTGGCGAAACAAATTTCTGTTATTTTTGAACTGCTGTACTAGTACCCTACTGCAAATAATTATCACAATTTGCTCCTTAGAAAGCATAGCCCTAGTACATAGACCTACTGTGAGACCACAATATGTGACTTGCCAAAATGTATAACCCCGAAAATAGGTTAAAAGTTCTGGTGCCCCCTAGTTTTCACAGTGGATCGACGCAACTGGTCAGCAGTCACATAGCATCCATGTCATTACATAGCTTATCCACATCGCCAACTCTGTACAGGCTACAGTGAGATCCCAAACATTCGCCCCCCTCTCCGAACAGTCGATCTCCGAACTTTTCCCTCTCGGGGCAAAATTCCCCGGACATCGCCCAGTCTCACGACTATAAGTCCTTTGCTGCATCTAATCCTAACCCTAACCCTAGCCTGACACAATCCCACGGGTAAAGGTAAAATAAAGATAGGTGACGTTTGATATAGCGCTTCTTTATGGGCCAACCCCGTCACAGAGACGCTCAGGTATGGCACGCGTTATCAATGAATCACAGTTTTACCTGCCAATCACGCGTTTAAATCCACGAATAGAATAAACCATACCTGCCTTTGCTTTCCAAGCCAAATCTGGTCCTCATTTACCGACCCCGGAGGGACGAAAGGCTGAGCTGGCCTAGGCACCACCATGGTGAGTAAGCAGTCTGCCCAGGGCCGCTACGGGACGGAAATCACAGTTTATAGCTGCTCAGACCGTCACGCCTCACCGGGCAACTGGAAACGCAGCAGGCTATTAGCGTTAAACTCGCGACCTCTCGGGCCGACATCCGCGATGCTAACCACTATGCCACCGAGTCACCCAAAAAACTTGTCAGTTCCGGTACAGGCAGATGTCGGGAGGGGCGAATGTCCGGTTACCACTGCACTGGCGCGAGCACGGCGACTCTGCGAGTAATCATCACGCAGTGTTTACACCCTCAAGATTCTGTTACAAGCATGCGTGTCTGTAACGCCTCTTTAGTCAGCAGATGCGCTCATCGTCTAGCAGCTGTACAACATGCCTGCAACTTCTGACAAGCATGCAATTTCTGAACAAAACCTCCAACAAGATTACAAGGATCCTCGACTCGAAGACAAGGCCTTTCCTCGATGACAACACCACTTATCCCCACAAGTCAGGATTGTTCCTAAGACGCCAAACTCTTGTTGCTCATATGAACCTGTCAATTGGTAGACTTCCAAGTGCCTCAAGGTAACGTCGTCTTGGTCGTCCGCGTACAGTGGTTAGACTTTAGAGAACCGATGTCCACCAGCTGATCTTTGGCGCCGTGTTATTCGCCGTGGAGCGACGCTACGGTCCCCGACGATAGATCACAAAGAGACACCGTTAAACCCTCTTGTCTGTCAGAGATATTAATCTTAAACCATGTGCACTAGTACTATCTAAACGAATTGTTCGGCTGCAATAAAAACGGTGGATTGTAGGCATCGTTCACAGAGATTTATCAAGCGCTAATGAATGGACGGGATTAATGTGACGTTGATTAACGCAGACTTGGAATTAATGACCGTAGCATCAGCTCAACAACAACAGTATGGCACCGATAGCTTTATACAACCTCTGGTCGTCTGACTTCTGCAGCTTTGTAGCTTGTATGCGTTGCAGTTTACATATTTAATGAATAAGTATTTTACAATTTCACTGCATCCACCATGTATAAAATGGTAAACTTCGATGGATTTTAATAACAAGTTGTAGTCATACCGTCTGTGACCTGTGTAATAAGTAATGGCACAAGCGATGTGATGGTTTATTACACACATACAACTATGGCCAATGCCTCAGTCTGTACATATGTCTGTTTTCTGTCCCCCAGGGGGGTTGATGGAATTTGCGGGAGTGGACAAATCGGCACGGTCAAAACGGGGTGGGTGGAAAATGCAGGAGTGGACATATCGGCAAGATGTGGCAAGGGTGGACAATGCAGGAGTGGACTTATCAGCACGGTATGGCAAGGGTGGACAATGCGGGAAGTAAGGTTAAGGTAAAGTTAAAAATGTAATTGTACCGAAACAGTGTGTCTACTTAAACTGTGTAATGACA
>Ga0126335_1002151_pt1 | contig 11607 bp, 7 predicted proteins | sample OlaspJWI45metaG_FD_108409 | JGI IMG/M metagenome (GOLD analysis project Ga0126335, IMG submission 108409) | Marine gutless worms symbiont microbial communities from Oahu, Hawaii - Olavius sp. 1 OAHU.JWI-45 metaG | ecosystem: Host-associated > Annelida > Digestive system > Unclassified | place...
AACATACTTTTGTGCTGCTCATCTTCTACTTCTTACAGACTTTCAACACGCTAAATTTAGAGCTTATAGCTTTAGTCGTTCGAGAGATATTCACAGGGGTCCGCAAATTTAAAATCTAGGTCACCTTAACTGGGCCACTTTCCTTTCGACCTAGTTTATACATGCCGTCAAAACTATAGTTGATGCGCATACCAAATTTAAAATTATCTATCTTTAGCTTTTGCAGAGATTCACAGCGGTCTGCAAATTTAAAATGTATCCATGTGATTTAGTTTTCGACCCATGTGACCTAATTTTGCACACGTAGATAGTACTGTATGTTAGCAAAGGGCACACCAAATTTGAAGTCTGTAGCTGCAGCCATTCCGGAAACATAGACGAAATTCCAAAATTTAAAAGTAGGTCAAGGTGACCTAGATTATGACCCATTCTGACCTACTTTTGTACTGCTTATTTTCTACTCCTTACAATCTATCTAAGTGCTAAATATGAAGCCTATAGCTTCAGCCGTACGAGAGATATTCACAGAAATCCGTAAATTTAAAATCTAGGTTACGCAAACTGGACCACGCCCCCTTTGACCTAGTTTTTGCATGCCGTCCAAATTACACCTCGTAGTCGATGCGCACACCAAATTTGAAATCTCTAGCTTCAGCCGTTCTAAAGATATCGGGGTCCGTATATTAAAAATTTGGGCGTCGTCCGCCATCTTGGATTCGATTCTAGGTGAATTTTCACGATTCCGCCTCTTTCATGGAGCCACGGAGTACCATCTTATGAAATATGAACACAATCCGTCCACGTGTGGCTGAGTTAGAGCGATGAAACCTTTTTCTAATTATCGCACTTTAGGGGCCCCAATTGGGACAATGAATCTCAGAGTTGGGGCCCTAGCTGCACGGAGTCTGCTGCAGATGAGAGCCCAGACATCGTCGCTACACAGACTTCTTTTAGATTTTTGAATCTTTGCTAAATCACAGCGCTCCGAATGCGAGTGTGGTCGAAAAACGGGGCAAAATTTCGCCTTTTTGACCCCCTGTGTAAAATAGGGGAGGGCAGGTGGAAAGGTCTGTAGGAATTATTCGTACCACACCTCGGTTCTAAGCACCGGTATACTTTTTACCTGGCATCGATCGGCGGTTTGGTTACTGTAAGTGCAGTTCACTAAAAAAGGAAGAAGAATCACGGGTAAAACATAGGCTCTAGCCTCCGGCAACTTAGGTTGCCGGCGGCTAAACTATGCAAAACGTACATTAGCAATACCAACATCACTACTAACACCATCCACAACTTTACTTCTCCCATACTTATTGTTCCGAATTTTTTACTCTTTCTCCAGAAATCACGATTGTTATTACTAGGTATAAATTTGTTTACTTATCAGTCGTTCCGTATTCTTCTCAGCATTTCTTAATACATTATGATACATAGCTCTTGTACGACGCATACATTCTGCTACCGAGGTCTGCCATTATCAAGACTTTCAAAGCTGATGCCAGAACAGCTATTTGTCTGTATATGGTTTAACCAGTTCATTCCATACAGCAATTCTACCGCTACTCTGTCTACATTTTGTTACCGGGAGGCATCAACACAAGACTTTGTTAGCTCAAACACAAACCAAGTTAAGCAGCACTATATTACTGCATTGCATAATATTATCACGACAAGTTAACACCTCAATCGAAGTGCTAATGTCGATTAATGTGTTAACTTAAAGCGTCAAGGTACTGGTCTAAGTCCATGACATTTGCCTTCACTCACGATGGTCTTAAGATATGAGCTTTGTTCGTTACCCCAACATGCTCGGTATCTAACGACAGATGCATAAATATTGGGTGGTGATCTGACATGTTGTTAATGTCATGTACAACAGTCACACTATCAATACAAGTCTCATAAAGTGCACCAGATAACAGAAAGTAATCCAAAGTGCAGTATCTAGTTGTATCAAAGCAAAACGTATAATCAATGTCATATCTGACAACAAACAATACAGTCAAGTCAAGTCAAGTCAAGTTTATTACAGCCTTGTGGTCCAGAGACCAAATAGCAACACACAAAAACACAGTCATAACAAAAAGCCTAAAATCTAAGAAATACCGATACCTAAAAACCTTATTAAAAAAACTCCCAGCACATAAAAACACACGAAGATACAACCACCAACAAGGTAAAAAAATCACAACAAACAAACTGTATGATCATATGATAGTGAGAAAGTAAGATACTATATTCATGTCTACTAATAATGCAACAATAGTTAATATTAGTCTCAGTTACTTACATACTTACTTACTTAATCAGACCACACACAGCGACTGTGAACATACCGGTGTGCAGTCTCTGGTGCACTTTCAAATGTGAACTCTTTGTGTAAGCCTTTCCGCATCCTGAAACACAACATTTCAATTGTCTCAGAGATCTTAAACGTGAATTGACAGTTCCGTACCGTAACAATTCTAGCGGGCGGCATAAACTTTAATTTTTCGAAGTATTAACTGAAGTTGATTTGGATAAATCAAACGGCACTTTATTTATTTTTGAAATTCAGCAGAACCTGAGCACTTATAAGTTGTAAATAGTTGTGCTAACGAGCCTAATCTATGCAGGCCCACTTTTAGTTTATGAAGTAATATCGGTGTTAATTTTTTCAGCCTAAGTAATGTAATTTGAGTACTTTATCAATAATTTTTTGCAATCCATGGCAGTTTAACGAATAACATCCAAAGGCTTTTACATTTTTATCTGACTGTTCAATAATAAAAATACCCTAGGCCTATATATCGTACGACCACAATTTTATGTGCTTAACACAATTTTCATGTTTTTCATAAATTTTTCATGTTTTGCGGTTAGTAGACATCCGATGGCTTATACTTTTAATAAAATTAAGTGCAGTTGTTTCTTAACATAAACGGAGTAGCCCATCTTCGTCTTATGTCATGGCGAAAACTCGTGAACGGTGATATTCATTGTTTTTTTCTTCTGCCACGATAAATGCATGTGATGCAAGAAATTTGATGTTTTGTCTCGTGTGTCGCCATTACAGATCTTTGTGGCCACAATAACAAATAGCTACAGTAATGTAACGATAGCCGCATCGAGTTGCGTCGTCAGGCGAATGCGAGGTAGTCGATATATACAGCCGCATATTGCGGTTAGGCCTACGGTACAATAGGCAACATTTATCCACTCCGTCTCCTCGTCGTGGGCTACAGTGTTCCTTAGTCTCAACTCCAAAACAAACCGCGATCCATTCAGCCGCTTTTGCAGGGTGCAGGTGCGCCGTGAGTTACAGACACATCACGCCACGGGTACATCGGTCGCAACAGCCTACTTTCCATGTCAGGTAGTGAAACTCCAGGAGCGCCACCGCGTGGTATAGAAGTCATACAGATACGGGAACACATAGTATATAGGCCTACGCACTTGGTAACCGTGCAGAGGGTCTTGAGTCGGCAAATACGTAAAGATGTTCCGCCAAATTTCAAACGGTATCTGTGTCCAGGGAAATAAATTATGACGTCATTTACGCCTACGATATTTCGAAAGCAATAACGCCGATCTGCGTAAAAAAATTAGAAAAACTTCGTTCACGATGTATTGGCTTATCTGCTTTTAACAGAAAGCCTTTGAACATTTTCGATTGTTATTGGTCTACCGTGGATGAAATCAGAACCGCCGTCTAACACAATGCTAGACAGACAGACTCATTGACACCAACGCTACGGGAACATCAATCGCAATAGTCTGTATCTCATGCATCACATGCATTTCAATCAATCAATCAATCAATAGTTTTATTTCAGGAACAAGCCCATATCAGAGATAGACAGAAAGACAGGAGAGACTACAAAAACAGATAAAAATATAGTACACACAATACACATAGAAACAAAGTATCACACACAGACGCAAATTAGAAAATTAGCATTTATCGTGGCAGATCTGAAGAAACAATGAATATCACCGTTCACGAGATTTCGCCATGACATAAGACGAAGATGGGCTACTCCGTTTATGTTAAGAAAGAACTGCACTTATTTTATTAAAAGTATAAGCCATCGGTCTACTAACCGCGAAACATGAAAAATTTGTGAAAAACATGAAAATTGTGTTAAGCACATAAAATTGTGGTCGTACGATATATATGGTATTTTTTATTATTAAACAGTCAAAGGTTTTAAAGCGATGGCTTATAAACTTTAATAAAAGTGTCTATAGTCTATTTTTTGTACTTTGCCATTGATTGCAAAAAAATTATTGATAAAGTACTCAAATTGTTGGTTCGTTGAAAAAATTAACACCGATATTACTTCATAAACTAAAAGTGGGCCTGCATAGATTAGGCTCATCAGCACAACTATTTACAACTTATAAGTGCTCAAATTCTGCTGAATTTCAAGACTAAATAAAGTGCCGTTTGATTTATCCAAATCAACTTCAGTTAAAACTTTTAAAATTTGATTGGATTTTTTCTCGCATAGCAAGCGAAAGTTAACTACATTACATAAGGCGACAGTAACTAATAAGGCCTACAGAAAATTCAGTTTTTCACAATTTTTTTATGTTTTGCGGTTTGTAGACCGACGGCTTATACTTTTATACTTTACTTTTTTTACAAGGCACTAACTGCATATAGGCCTACAGTGTCTGACCAACAATTAAAGATGTGTCAAGACGAAAATACAGATTTGTCAAAAGATAAAGAGAATTTCTATACGATATTTACTGTATGCAAGCCTATTTAGCAGACATGCTGCTGTAGCTAAATTAAAAATTAGTATGATATTTAGCTAATCTATGTAAAAAAAAACTTTGTGAATACATATTGAAGTTAATGCGTTTACTGGAATAAAATATTTTAGACAATTATTATTATTATTCCATGCGAAAATTTTCGGTAGTTTTTGAGTTTCTCAGAAATTGCAGGTTTTCTTTGGGCAGTTAGCTAACGACTGACTGGCAACTGGCAAAAAGTGATTTTTGTGTTAAATTTCAGTCTTTGTCGTATCTACATAAGTTCATAAAATTAAATAACAATATTGCTTAACTAATGTAGACAAACCTAGTGACTGATGAGACAAATTTTACCAAAAACATTAAGACTTTCTTGAGTAATTGCATTTCGTTGTCAGACGTTTTAGCCAGTATACTTAGCTTGTACGAAACCAACAGACGGATATCATTAAAATTGTTGAAAATATTAAAAAAATCATTTTGGATTACATTTTCAAAATACTTTACAAAGCCTTTCTTGTGAGTGAACATAAAAAGCATAAAAAGCAAAAATTGCAAACTTGCATGTTTTGCTTTGCAAAACTTAATTCAATAGGCCTACGTCAACATCTCGTCGGGGCTATTGAAGCTATAGCTTAATGACAAATTTCTGTCACTTTATGATTAGTTATATTAATTTTTACCAGTTTAAATTGCAGTCATATATAGATTTAGTTAATTAGAATTTAAAATTCCAAAGTTAGCGTTTATGGGTTATGACGGTTTGGAAAAGAAATATATGAAATTCATGCCACTCATAAGTACGTTCATCTATACTCTGTTCTGACTTGTTCGGCTAATTCTAGCGTAATTTTCTTGACTTTTGTGTTACCATTTATTCAACGGCAAACAAAGATGAATATATAGGGCTAGCATAATTCGAAACAAAAACATACGGTACTTTAGCAAGCTGAGATTCTGTGGTGACGACTATAGGCCTACGTGCATGTAGCTTAACCGCAACGTGTGTGGCGCATTGCATCACGAATCTTGCGTAATCTTGCGTAGTTTATAATTCTGGTATTCATTTATTAAATACATATTTACAAAATTATACTGTATTCTTTTATACTTCACCTGTTTGACAAGTAATGTGATTGGAAAAACTAAAACGTTAAAACAATAGGCCTATGGCTTAATAGACACAGAAATGCATATTATCGTAGATTTCAAACTGAAGCATATAGGCCTAGCTTATCAAACTAAACAAAATAAGTATAATAATTATAAAGAAAAAACAGTAACGCAACATAATAAAGTGAAATATTACAACTAAATCTGTCTCGTAGCCTATCTGTATCAGAGTCTATCATAATGTTTGTTTGTTCAAAAATTTATATATTCGGTTGTTAAAATTAACTTAATAAAATTACCTAAATAAACAACTAACTAAATAAAATATGAAAAAAAGAAATGGCGTGTATAGACAGGTGGGTGGTCTACGTTCGACTGAACATGACGCAGTAGTTTAACGTGTAGTCAAACTACCCATACAACTAGTACCACGCTTAATCAAACCCAACTGTTAAAAAAACTAACAAGAGGCCAAAGGCATTTGGCGAAAGCTGCACTGAATGACCCCGCGCACACGGCACGGGGCGTACACTGCACGCGCCGCCGCCGATTTAAGCGGCGCGACGGACAGACAGACTGACAGACATAGCGAACATCGGTAACAATGGTCTGCCTCTCATGCCTTCGATGCAGCCTAAAAATCCATAACGTCAGTCGGGAAGAGTGGACGAAACGACTATGATGTGAAAAACTCACAGAAAAGGTAAGTTTTCACACTACAGTGATACACTTTTACTTGACAACATTGTCCTTTCTTTATTTGTTATTCACCAATATAGTAGCATAATTTAAATTATAATAAATAAAAAGGAAAACTTAACTAATACTTAACTAAACGTCTGTGAACATGATTCAAGTTCTGTCTTAGCAGTAACGTAACCTTTAACGGAAGGCGGAACAACTGTATTTTTGGTTGTTTTGCTGACCTTGACCCGATGACCTACGAACTTGACCCTTGTACTTTCTAAAGGCATACCAAAAATGACCTTTCTAGGTCACGGAGTTCAAAAGTCATCTTCTTAAAATAGAAAGACGCCTAAAATATAACTACGCCGCTACGGTGACAGTTGTAAAAAGACTGACTGAGCTGCTAGCGTACTAGAACTATCACTCAGACTGCGAAGAGCTAGGCTATAAAGACAAGCAAAGTCCAACAATCTGACCTGGAACGTTGCACTTGTATGACCGAGGTCGATCAATTCCGGGATTGTATTTGCGGCGGTAGAAAATCGTGGAACAGTCTGGATGAGTCCGGGAAGGACCCGCCACTGGATTTAACGTCCTGCCAGGTAGTTCCGTCCCTGGAGGGATGTTCGTGCTGAGATGTAGCGCGGAGAGCGGCTTTACCAGTTCTGGCTCAGACCCCGACGAGGCATCGGAGTGCAATCCATGAACCTGCTGAATCTGTGGCTCGTGGAAGCTGGGACTTTTCAAATCCGCTGACAAGAGACCAATACTATACGCATCTGTCAGTGCAATTGTGGTCTGTGTTGTTTCAAATGTACTTGCAGGAGCGGCGAAGGTGCCGGTGTCCGGTGGAAAATCTGCAACTTGGTTCGCTTTGGAAAGCTCAGTTTCCAGTGGTACCATAAACCACGAAGTCCAAGCAGTCGAACTAGCTAGCGTTGAAGCTGTCTGTTGGCTTTGCCGGGCTATTACATTAACATCATACTGCAAGCTGTGCATGGCATCATCTGATGCGGTTGCTGCTGCCGGTAGCGGCTCAGTTACATTAAAGCTTATCGTAAACTTCTGGCTATTCTTCTTCTGGCTGAACGGGGTCAAAGGCAGAATGCGCTCGTGTGTATCCGTTCTTGATGTAGCTGAAAACTCCATCGGTGTCTCGAGTACAAGTGCGGACAGCGGCGGACTGTCGTTCCAGCTTTCTTCTGATTCTTCACAAACATCGGAACTCTCGGCAGCATGAAGCGACTGGTATCTGACATCACTGGTCTCCGGAGGCACTCCTGGCTGTATGTTATCATTCTTATCTGTCGGAGCCATTTCAGCACTTTCTACTCGATGACGTTGAGTTGGCTGCTCTTCGTCACTGCTGTCCATCGCCGACTGATACCCAAAGTTACCAAACCAGTTGTCATCTGCACGTTGTACGACAGTACTGCAATCACCCATTGTGCTTATGTAGTTTGCTGTTTTAGAGACGTTTATCCTTTTATCTATTTTATTATTGCTATGTGTTTACATCATTTAGGCTTATATTGTATTTTAATTCGTAGATTATTAATCTCCAAAATTAATATAGCTTTGCAGCTGATAAAGTTGTGATTATAATCTTTATAAAGAAAGTTACTACTACTACTACTACTATCGTTACTAGTCGAACCTATTCTACCGCAGCGTCGCCAATGTCACCTACAGCTATTATAAGCGTTATACGCACCAGAGGTTCCGGGCAATATTCCAATTGTCGCACTGGTTAGACAGAGCACACTGGCGCAGCCAGCCATTGCCTACTAGCAGTAAACTGACGGCGCCAAAGTCGGCATTTAAGAACTGAATAATTTATATCATTACTCTACGCTAGCGATCGCAGAGTCATGTTTGTGTATCTGGGTGTTTTTCTGTATGTCAGACGTAGGCCTAATGTTCGACAGCCTTGATCAATAAAGTTCATTTTTGGCAAAAGGTACGCCATCAAAAACTACAGCTCAAGCTCATGTATCAAGGTCATCAGGTCACGATCAAAGTCACACGAGCAAATACGGTACAAGCAGAGTAGGCTAAACATCTACCGGTTCATGCAAATGTGTTCTAGTTTCTTGTGAAATTTATTTGCTTTTTTCTGCAGGCCCAAAATTGTGTGCAAATCAGTTTAATACGTTTCTTATAAGTATTTTTTAAAGAAAAGTTTCCATTTTCAACAGGCGCCAAATCGGTTTTGTGCGCACCAGGTACTAACATAAAAAACCTGGCTACGTCGCTGATAAAGGTTTGCGAATTTGATTTTTTTGGCTTGTCAGACGTCAATTTTGATTTACCGCGCAAGGGCAGAAGGGAAAACCTTTACGTTTCAATAGGCAACACGTTACCTACAGACTTAACAAACTTAATGCATAAAAGTTTAATTGCTCAGACAACGCCCACAAAACGGACATGGCATCATTGCATCAATGAAATATCTAAAAAAAATAAACGCATCATTTCCAAAGCAGACGGCAAAACAAAGATCGGCCGGCCCTTGCAGCCAGCGTCTGCAACTTGCATGTCTCTTATGATTCCGTTTGATTTCGATTCAATTTGAGTTGTTCAATGACTTTCGAATTATGACAGGCTCAGACACACTTAATTGTCTTTCCTGAAGCGGGAAACGTTCGCCAGCAGACGCACTCCTTTGATTTTCCCGTTGCACCACCTGCCTAACTCTTTCGGGAAAGCCTTCCCGATATCGATTTCTCGAAAACATCGCGTTACTTTTGGTTGATGTCTGTCTGTATGTGAATGAATTATAACACAATATCCTTGGGACACACAAGATTATATTTTTAAATTCATCTTATTTTATCGCCGGGAGGTAATCTGTGAATGTGCGGCACCGTTTCATTGCAATGTGATTTATTATTAGGCCTACATAAGCCTGGACTTTGCTGTGGTTCACGTTTTCATGTTACGTTGCTATCAAATCATTTGCATGAAACTACAATAATCAGTCTGCTGTGTTTTTCTTGCCAATTACCGTATATCGCTGACTTTTTCCTGGAATTGGAACGAAATATCATTTTCTAATCGCAACAGCGTCGACTTTCGTGCGTCCGCAGCGCTGTGCTTAGCCGAATGAATGAGTGTGGGAATTACCCAGCTGGGTTTCCTTTAAAGTTTCGTTTTCCTTCGAGACGTGATGGGCGCAAGAGAGAAAGAAACGTATTGAAACTCGTTTTAGTTTCGTTTAGTTTATTTTCAAAAGTCGACAGTGAGTCAGAACGTTACAGGCACACCTATATGATAAAGTAATTAATAATTCCAAGTGTCGAATCGACTCTTCTGTGTGCAATATAGTTGCTCACGCATTTGGGTGGCCGTCCGTAGAGCGCCGTCAGTAGCCTACAGCGCCGGTCAGTAGAGCGCCACAATTAATTATCACTAATTATCTCAGTTAAAAAGCAAAAACACACTGATTTATAATTCTGTTTAATTACATACATCTACGTGAAATCTACTGTACGAAAATGTTCATAAGCGACGCAATTAATTATCACGTTTTTGATGCGCTTATTCAGACATTCGTAGGCCGGGCGTCTTCGGGCGGCATTTCGGCCAGCAATTAGCCCTTCAATTTCTGTATCCTTCAACTTTTGATAACGTCTTTGTCCGTTTATGAACTTCCAAATGGTGGGGTGGATTTCAGAGAGCAGTGATTGTATGCCTCTGTGCCACGCCTCCACCGCGTTGGTTTTACGTGCCCTGTCAGTTACCAAGCGATCATACATAATCCATAAGCCAATGTTGAACGTCGCTGTCCTTCGTACTCCTCTCCTGTTTATCCTTCCAATGTAATTATCATCCACGTAGTCCAACACAGTTGGCTGGGTGGCAGCGACAGATTATACTCGTTTGTTTGATCTTTGAGACGTCTCAAACGGTTGCCTGGTTGGCAGATCAAAGTCAAACAACCTTAGCGCTCTACTGACGTGGAGTCGTGGACCCCACGCATTTGATCAGGTAGGCTCCTAAATTACGGTTGTCTTTATAGGCCTACGTAAGCCGTTTACAACTTCACTTCAAGATTTACAGGCAAATACAGGGTGTTTCAATAAAACACATTTTTGGTATATCATAGTAAAATGAATTCACTAAATTTTTTTTAGTGAACATACAGGATGGGCCAAAAAAGCAAGCCCCTACTGCATTATCAATAAATCGCATTAAAACCTTTCAAGTAAGCTAATTGATGTTAAGTATTCTATCGATTAAATATTCTATGTGTGACGTACTGTGCGACGTCAGTCAATGTAGTGAAGCTGCAATATGGGTAAAAAAGTGTAAATGATAAAATCTTTATTGAAAACCCGAGAAAAGAGAAAAATGGGGCTCGAAGAAACTGTTAGATGAATTTCCATGGTCTAGGAGTGGACATGATGGCTTGTTAAGACGAATTGACGCAACTGGGAGCGCGGACCGAAAAGTTAGCAGCAGACATCCCAGGTCAACAAGAACGTCAGTCAGTCAACATCACAAAGGTAGAAGAGCTCATTTGCAGTCAAGAAAATATTCCCGGCATCCACAAAAGTCCACGGGAAATTGAGCAAATCATGAGGATTACAAGAAGTTTCGTTGTGGTGTTGACTGACTTAAACTTTCTCACCGACCATAGGCCTATTGCAGCGTCACCGCATTAACTTTGGTCGCACATTACGTAGAATATACATGCAATATTTAATCAACAGAATACTTATTATTAACCTGTTATTATAGTGCTTGTTTGGCTTCAAATTTAACGAAAAACTAGCTTAGTTGACAGGTTTTACGACTTCTTGATAATGCAGTCGGGACTTACTTTTTTAGCCCACCCTGTAGATGAATAGATTCTGATTTTATGTAGTTATGTAAAATTGCCGCTGAAGAATTGGTGAATAAATGTTGGAGTCAGTGTCGTAATTATGACGTCACATCCAGGGTGGCCCAAAAAACTGCACATTTCCATTTGCTTGATGTTAAATTGATACAGCTTTGTGAAATCTCAACCGAATTTTATAATTTTTGGCAGACTTACACCTGAATAGATTCCCAACAAAA
>Ga0126335_1002152_pt1 | contig 11605 bp, 6 predicted proteins | sample OlaspJWI45metaG_FD_108409 | JGI IMG/M metagenome (GOLD analysis project Ga0126335, IMG submission 108409) | Marine gutless worms symbiont microbial communities from Oahu, Hawaii - Olavius sp. 1 OAHU.JWI-45 metaG | ecosystem: Host-associated > Annelida > Digestive system > Unclassified | place...
ATATATATATATATATATATATATATATATATATAGCCTGGTAAGCATTTAGAAACTTTAAAAAATAATTGCGACAGCCCGGGAATTTAAACAAAGCGTCGTCTTCTTGTTGTTAGTGGGGGCCTTTCGAGGTGTAGTGTATGTGATACTGCGTTAATTAACGAAACTATAATGCCGCATTAGGTGCTGGCAGGTAAAACTCTACATAGCTCGACGTAGGCCCCTAAGTCGGTATTATTTTCCAAATTTAATTAGAGTACTGGGTATATAAGCTTACAAGGATGAGCCAACATCTTGTCCGCGTCTGACGAATCGACTCAGGTGGCCGCGTCCGGTAAGCTATCCGGCGCAGCTATATTTCGCTTTTTGCAGCACCAAAACAATGTGAGATATTCTCTCTTGTAGTAGAAAACAGCTGATAAACAATGTATGCATTGACACAGCTTTGCCTAATGCTGTAACATTAGGTTTATCAGTAAGGCTAATAATTTTGCATGTGGAGTCCCACGGCAGTGGAACGCTGTACGGTTGAAACGAACGGAACGACAGATAGGCAAGGGTAAAGCGTCGTTTCCACGTGCGCTGCGTTGCCCGATGCGATGCATGGCGAGTGGGAGTGGCAGCAAGTACCCAGTAGTTTCAGCGAGCACTTTCACTCGCCACACATCCATGGCTTAGAATAGACCCACGCCGTCTCCTGGCCGGATGTCGTAAAAGGCGACTAAACCTGCAGGCACCCAAAAACCTCCGTGGCGTTATCTGATTATTGATGATGGACTGGGGTGAAAGAAGAAACATTAACATGGCTGCTCTAGTTACTATAGTACTGTACAATACTCTTATTGCACGATGTTGTAGGCAGCTTATAGGTCCGGCAGATTGGGTTTTTGGTCACACTGAAACCCTTACGCTGTGATTAGCCTATAGGCGGTTGCCTACGATTCATACTGTAACACAGTGGAGTGGTTCTGGTCTGGTGGGATTTAAGCCTATGTCAGTGGCCAACTGGCTTCCTTCAGTGCTTTGACGCTCTTGGTTGGGTTATCTGTCCTGTAATAATCGTACCCGAAATGACCTATAAAGTGTCGAGTGGGACGTTAAGCCCCTACACACACGCGCGCGCGGATCGCAACGCATCGCGCAGCGCATGTGGAAACGACGCTTAAAGGAGAGGACACTTGCCACAGCGCCTCTTTGTGAGGGAATTCGCTGAAGAAGCGCGCTGCGCACGGGTATGGCACGCACGCATACAGCATCGTCATGGGATCTCTTAGCTATGAACAAACAACAGGATGTCTTAGTCGATACCTTCTGTATCCGCTAACTCTAAACCACATCTTTCTTTCACATCAGCTTATATAGGGCTGCCGACTGAGATGACATTTAGCAGCGATGGAGAACGCGTCGTTGTCGAGTGACGACGTCACAACGTCGTCGCCCACTGATGCTGATGATCTGATGAGGTACATTGTTGGCATCCGAAATGTTGCGGTCAAGATCGTCTACATCATCACTGGAACAGTCGGCGTGATTGACAACTTGTTCGTCATCGTCGTGTTTGCACTGTTCATTAAGATCGCCGACAAGGTATTGTGCATGGTATTTTCGTTTTTGCGCGACGCCGCATTTCGTCCGTCTATTCGTCGCCTAAGCAGATTAATGTATCGATATTGTATTTGCACCATATTACGATAATATACTGATGTTTGAGGATTCTTCACAACAAATTTCGTAATAATAAGTTTAGGGGTTCAGGTTTATCCCGAACTAATGCGTTAAACAGAGGTATGGTACACATCACGCCAATAGCAAAAATTTGATCTATAATATGCAATATCTCGGAAACAGTGTTAAGATACGATGAAGTTAGTCAGATTTACAGGAAGTTCCATATTAGCTTTCGATTAGTACCGAAGTCGATGACCTTGAATGACCTTGAGCGACGTTATGACCGTTCTATGCTGTATTTTTGACGAAAACGGTTGGATTCGGAGCCTACCATGCCAAAAAGACTGTGAAAAATGTAGAGTTCTTGTATAATTTATGCTAATATTTGCCGGGTTTATAGAGGCAAGTAACCAGCACTACGTGACTACGTCGTGTCTGCGGTCTGCGGAACAGTACAAGATGGGACCTAAAAGCTGGTTCACTACAATGGGAAGCATTCGCCCTGGAGCGCTGTGTTGGCGCTAGTCAAATTTCTTGTTGTCTTTCGGCGTCATCATTGCCTTTACAAAACATACAGAAACCCCGAAAACAGTTGCACTGAAAAGCTAGCTTTTGGTTTGTACACGGCGCAATACAAATGTCACCAGTACGTTAAAAACCAATAAATAACTCACGTGTATTGTTGTTGTTCCAGACGATGAACATTCTGATTGTGAATCAGAGCATCATAGACGTGTTTGCGTCTTTCTTCACGCTGTTGACCGCTGTTGTCGAGGTGGAGGCAACTCGCATGTCACCTGACAGCAGCTATGATCAGTTCATCTGCCACATATGGATAACAAGGCTCCCACTCTGGGCTCTTTTGTTCACGTCAACCTACGGCATTCTTTTGACAGCACTGGATCGCTACGTGGCTATCTTTTATCCCATCTGGTACAAAAACAGTGTAAGAATCTATTGCTTTCACACAGTCAACAAGCCGTGCAATTAGCACGACGTATGGATATTACAGTGGCACGACCAGTAGTAAATACAAAGGAAACAAAATGTATGATAATGTATAATTATATGATGAACTTAATATTGTGCTTTTGCATGTATGTTTGTGCTTTGCTGCATTCATTTGCGAACTAAACCATAGCCATAAAAGAAAAGCGAATCCTGAATGTCAGTTGCTGACAAATGGAATGGTGTGGGTCTCTAAAAGTCTCCACCCTAAGCAGGACCTCGATCCGTTTAGCATTGTTTGCACAGCGATGCTGCGTGACAAACTGACAAACGTACGAGATCATCGATCGCAATAGTCTGCGTCGGATGCATTCGATGCTGCTATAATAATAGAGGTGCGTTTTTGCAGCTAAAGACAAAGAAGCGTTTAGTGTTTGGTGCAATCGTGTTTACCTGGATATTCATCCTGACTTTCTTCATGATCTTAAACATTGAAACTACAGAGATCGTCAGTGGCACCTGCATTGTCGGTATCTACAGCAGCAATGTGCAGGAAAAAGCAATGACATTATCGACGATACTGATTGCCTACATCGTACCGATCGTTCTGTGCGTTTTCTGCTACTCCAGAATTGTCCTTAAACTGAAATACAAGGTGAGCTACGTTTAGTAAACTTGATATAACGCCTTTTCCTAAAACTGGTGCTAAAACTGTACTGCAGCTAGCCTATGTCTTGTATATAGTTCAGTTACAAAATGGCAATGGCTATCTTACAAAAATCACAAAGCAATGCCGATTTTATTTGGTGGCCTGGTGGCGTAGTGGGTTAAGCGACAGAAGCGCGACTCACTAGGTCGTATTGAGTCGAGGTTAGATTGTTAACCACTGCACTTTCGGGTAGAAGCTGTGGGCTAGCTGTGTACACCCACTTACCCCGTGGGGCGTGATGGTTTGAACAGCTAACAACTTCGATATCCGCCACGTAGCGGTCCCTGAGCAGAATGTTTACTCACCATTTTGGTGCGTTGGCGCACTGAGCCTTCCATTCCTCCTGAGTCGGTAAATGAGGACTAGCTCCGGCTGTGAAAGCAAATGCAGGTATATGCGTCATTTCGTTCGTAAATGAACGCGTTGGATTGCGTTGGAGTGCAGGTAAAACTGTGTGATCCCTTGACAACGCGTGCCATACCCGAGCGTTTCTGTAGTAGGGTACCTTTAGGAAGAGGCGTTATATAAAGTTTCCGTTTACTTTACCTTACCCTGACAGCCCACCAGTTCAACAGGAGCGAGTCAACCAGGGCAGAAATTTGGATACCGTTGATCAGCTGAGCTGAAGCGATTGTGATGGAGCGGCGTGCACTGACACAGAGCTTCGATGATTACAGCATGCATATCGCTGAACGGAGACGTAGTCTGCAGTGTGCGGCGAGCGCCGACACGATGGACACACGTCTCACTGACTGACAGTAGGCCTACTGTAGCATCCTTCTTTCAGACGTCATGTTGAAAATATATGTGGATTAAGCCTACAGCTTTCAAGTTATGGGCCTTCATCGGACATATTTACCGGATATATACCGGTCCGGCTGCTTCAGTTCGTGTCCTCCTGACCAGTACTTAAACAATTTCTTCAATGGTCATGCAGCCATTAGGACTTCTAGACATCTATTTGCCCTTAGTAAAGTCCATCCGACGAGTACGTCTTCTTTCAAGGCAGTTTTTGAACGCGTTTATGGAAGGTGCGTCAATATCTTTCTGAGACAAACTATTCCACCTGTTAATGACTCGCTGAAAGAAGAAGCGAAGACGCATCGCTTCTGCAGTTGTTCTTAACTAATTTCTATCATCCGTTAGCGTACAACACTTATATTAAAATGCCATTTTTTGCTTTATATACATGTATAGTCAAATTGAATTTTATAAACGCATTTAATGGTTACGAGCAATACGATAGGGGGTATATCGTTTAGTTTGGCTATATACCCTGTGTATACATTTTATTTCATTTAGGTGACTCCGGCTGTCAACTCAGCCATAAACGCAGCTGGACGCAATGCCGTGATCACTTCATTGATGGTCGGATGTGCGTTCGTCGTATGCTGGACGCCTATCTTGATTCTGCTCTGTTTCCTGTTCTTCGGAGGCTCCCCCGACTATGGAGGCGTGATCTACAACTTCAGCGTGTCAATGGCACTCATCAACAGCTGTGTGAATCCATTCCTTTACGCCGCCAAGTACCGCGAATTTCAGGATGGAGTGAGACGTCTCAAGGAAAAAATGAACCAAAATCAGCCGCAGAATCAAGTTGCCGCTGTCACTTGACCTGTAAAACGTCATTCATGGTCATAAACATTTTTACAGCGTCTCCAATGTTTCAAACTAAAGATATTATTTCTGTCATTTTTCGGTGGAGATTTTATGATATTCTACTCAGCACATAAAGCACGCAATATTATAGTGTTCAAGTATTATTTAACTGTAAAATGTAAGTAATTTTTTTGCAAGAATTTTTTGTCAAAAATAAAAAAAATTCCAGAATAGCTACTGATGTAAACCGTGAATCTGGATTATGTCACTAACTTACTAATGCTTAAAACGTGTTTGCACGAGATAGTCGAAATGTTTTAACAAAGACAAAGTACTATAGCTTTCAAATAAATGTCATTCACGTTTGCACCAAATAAAACATCTCTTAGGCCTACTCTTTTTACAAGTGCTTTTCAGTAAAAATTGAACATAACTTTTCCTGAGTAAATGAAGCCTATTTTAATTTCTTTATCTGCCCGTTCTCTATTAACGACTTCGGTTTACTTTATACTAATAGTAATTTGAGCCAACGTTTTGGAACACAGTACGATAGACTGATATCAGCCTTATTTTGGCCCCCTAGTAATCTCCGTAAAATGTTGATGATTTGAATGACGTTGACACAGTTATCAGCAATCATAAGTAGTTGTTCTTGGTGTTGTGAAATTTTGAGTTGTGAAGTAAGAATGCACAAAATTGACACAAGACACAGTATCGTTCTGATTTCATGTTGTTGTCAGGGCATTGGCTAGTTGATGGGGACCCAACGAGCCCGTGACATTTGCTATTCATTATCGTGGAGATGGTTGTCGCCATTTTGCGTACGTCTTCAATGCGTTCAACAAATTTAGATCCTTTTCATATAAATAATAAAGTAGGTAATGATAAGACATATGAGATGTAATTATAGTGGTTGGAAGTTGGTGATATTTGACCAGAAACTTATGACTGCGCTTAGCGTAATTTTTGAATGTCATCTTGTCGTCAAATAAGACTTACACTCTACAAGCTGTACCGATGTCATATGGCTCTTCGCAGTAATTGTCTACTGCAAAGAGCCATTTTTTCATCAGTAGGTCTGCATGAGCATGGCCAGAGACATATACTGAGTATAACTTTTGTATGTCTCGTTTAGTACTGTATATATTCTCACTTCGCTGGGACTGCTTACTCAACGGCAAATCAAGCTTAACGTTGTGTAGGCGGCGTACCTCTTAGCTGCAAAGTGGTACTGCTGTCGCTGGTATTATACACGGGCTAAGCTTACAAAGTTATTAAAATATTGCCAACGCCGTTATCTCTTAAAGCGTATTTGGTGACTTAATTTATAAGCTGAATTGCTTTAAATCAGAGTTTTCTCGTGGAACATGAAAATTTTAAGCAATAACTGCCACGCCACTTGTTACGGTTCTGCTTGTGCTTAAGGTTGTACTGCCTGGCGATATGTATACAAAATTGTCAGTGAGCAGTCCTAGCGAAGCTGAGTATAAGTTCCTGCATTTGACCTTGACCTTTGACTTTGATAGCTATTTTCGTACTTTTTAAGCTATAACTTTATAATGTCGTAGAGAATATTTATGTCCCGTTCCAGTTTCAAGGTCATAGAGCCAAGGTCAAGGTCAAGGTCACGTCAGCAAAAAAACGGCTGCGCGCAGGTTTATGCTCCCCTCTAATTTACTTACTGTATTTACTATGTTGCTTGTGCCCATCGATGCAGAGAAGAAAAAGCAGGTATTATGTGTGACACGCGTAGGTTGTGACGTAAACATGCACAAAGTTGTCAAACTCGTTCACTGCATAATCTGTATTCATGTTGTCTTTGCTGCTGTATAGCCTATATGGTAAAACGGTTTTTACCATTGAGAGTAGCCTACGTGTTTAACAAATTTTGAGTTGTGTCGCAAGATAATATGTTCCTACTTGACTGATTGTCTTATTTTTCTGTCAAGCAAATAAATTCATTCATTCATTCACTCATTCATTCATTCATTCATTCATTCATCACTTTGCTTTGACGTCTGATGGAGTAAAAGATGCGTCCATAACAGTATGCAAAATGATGACCGGCAGGAGATAGTTCCAAAAGAAACGATACGCAAGATACGCCTGTTAGTTAAAAATATGCACAAATAGATCATCGTTTTTATCTCAAAACGATTTATATATTAAAAACATTAATTATATATTTTGTGAAAATTTTACAGCAGATAACGTAAACAGACAAACAAATTATTAGTACACAAATGTAGTTTATTTAATTCGTTCGACATTTTGAGATTTTTAGGGTTATTCTAAGGTTAGGGTTAGTAATAGGGTTTGGAATGGCCCGGAATTGAACCCGGGTCCTCTTGCATATCACTACATCACCGGCGCAAATGACAAAAGGTAATAACAAATTAATAAGAAAAGTTATTATTGTGTTGAAAAATAAAGCATGAAACGAAGCATGCAGGTTAAGAACTGGACAACAAAGGACACAACAAGTAAAGTAAGCGAGCAGCGTTTCACGTTTTGTGCTATAGGCTACATACTGACGATGGCGTCATTTGCGTCTTTTTGAATTTTGACTGTGACTTTAGGCTACTGAATTACTTACTACAACAACAAAATTAGGGTGTAGGCTATAGTTTTTCATATAGGAAACCGTTATTTTTGTTGTAGACTATTTGTGTACCGTGCCCTAATGGCTATTTTGCTTTCGCCACGTTAATATGTGCATTCTAATAACATGATGCTTGGAATCATCGCAAATACGTGTTGAAGTTGATAAGCTGATGCAAAGAGATGTTTAATTGTCATCGAGGCTACTGCAATAGTTGGCTGCGCTATATAAAACAGTTTCGGTATAGCAGCAGCCGCAGTACTATAGGGCAAACACATGTGGATAGAAACTTGATGATTAACTTAGTATGCAGCTGCTGCAGCAAACAAAGAAAAGGAAAGTTCGACAAAGTGCAACTCGCGGAAGAAAAATGTAGGATTTTTTTCCAGTTTTTGTGAACTCTGTTTTTGTCAAACTTTTTGCCATTCTTACGGACGAAGCAGGCAAGCATTCGATATTTGTATTTTTACATTGTTCGCTGTTGTTTCCACTATTGTCTTGTAGGCCTATATTTGTTCTTGTCAGCAATTTACGTAGTTAAAATTAGAGGCGTCATTAAGAAAAAGCTAGAAGGGTCTCTAAATTTCCAAAGTTTGTACAGTGAAGAATTTGGCACAAGTCGGTTAACTAAAATGGCAGTCGGTTATATGATACTTGTCGGATACCAAAATACTGTGGTTCAACCATGGTTCGACCGTGGTGGAACCATTATACAGGTACTTCGGAGTAATCACCTTTATTGTTTCACCATAACAAAAACCGCTTTAAAATTGACCATCGTGCTCTGGTTCGACTGCTATGGTTTAACCATGGTTCAACATGGTTGAGCCATGGTTCGACCATGATAATCGTATCACGGTCGGATATAATTAGTTAAATACCATGGTAATTTAATTATGGTTCGTTTACCATGGTGCGACAATAATGACGTGGTTGTAGTGTGTACAATAGTTGTTTGCAGCTTTCGGGTCGGCGTGTGTGCCAGTGTAGACCTACATATGTGTTGCGGAAAAACCGTGGTCGAACCTTGGTTCACTTGCCGTGGTTCGACCACGTAATTATAATTAAAAATAATTATTCTAAAATTACGACTATGGTGGAACCGTGCTATATCGCGATCCAGAATCTATGATGTAACCTGGAAGTCCGTAATGTAGACCCATCTAGAGGGTGCGGCATAAAAACAATCGCTCAAGAGAAATTAAATACCGATATCTCTGAAACGATACTATTTGAATTGCTGAAATTTGCACCGTTTAATTTCAAAAAATACTGCTACCGATTTTGCAAATTTTGTCAACATCGTCGATAGAAAACAAAAGCTACAGCTGTCTGAACTGCAACTGGACGGTCTGTATTTCCGTAACTGTTGTACAAAAATGGGGATAAAACTTTTCTATTTGGCTCCACTTCGTCGAGAAAAAGGCAAAGTTAAACGTGGATTACTAAACAAGATACTGCCAAACCTGGCTAAAAATAGCAGGTAAATCTTGCCAGGCCAGTTCATCTTCCAGCATCTTCGTTCGGAAGGCGATCTTGTCTGAAACAAAACAAAATCGATGCGACAGTAAGTACTGTCATTTCGTAAAAGGCTTCAGTCATGCATTAAAACAGCCGATTGACATTTTAAACATGCTCTGTGATCTGTGTTGAGCTATCGATTTTGTCGATTTTGCTTTATTTGAAAAACAGTTATTCAATTATTAACAGGCCTACTTGAGTTGTTATTCACTGAATAAAGTGCATTTTCAAATTCTCATAGCCACGGTTTTATTTGTGGACGAACTATTTCGATAAAACTCACGTATATCGTAGGTAATTACTTCGACATTAAACGGCAAAAACAAAGCACAACGAAAGGCGACTTCTAGTTTTTGAGAAATGTATTTTTAGAATATTATTTTATGCCGCACTCTGTACTATGTATTATACACCGTGTCCGGAAAAATGGAACCACTAGTGTTTTAAGCATAAGTAACATAAGTAGCTGAAAAAATAATAAAAACAATTACTTGCACAACACTACGTAATGATGACGTAAGTTTGACTTAACCACAATACTTGCGCTACCGTGCAGTTCCCGGAAAGAGAAACACCAGAGTTCATTTCGCAACTACTATGGCCTCTAGATTCGCCAGCTTTAAACCCGGTGGACTACAGCATGTGGACATATTGCAAGAAAAAATGTATAAACACGCATCACTGATCTCGGCGACCTAAAACATCGCATCAGAACTGAGTGGGCCAAGCTGGATCACGCCATAATTGCTGCAGCTGTGCGTCAGTGGCGTCGTCGTCTTTCAGCTTGTGTCAGCGCAAGCAGTGCTTATTTCTAACACTAATTTTTATTACGACATTGTGTTTTTACGATAATTGCGGTCTTTAAAGCCTTTATTGACTAGTCGAATCGAACAGTTGCAGGCTGATATTCCGGCCTGATTTTCTAGCAGTGGTCAGTCATAACGTTGAGCGTTTTAATGCCTGACGATCTTTTAATTGACAAAGTAAAGTAGTAACAGTGTTTAGGTGCGGCGGACACTTGTGTCAGTTTGATTTCGCATTACCTTAACCACATTCCGTGCAAAAATTGCAACTATATATTTGTGTTTGTCAAAGTTGTGCCTGAAACACTATTGGTTCCATTATTTCCGAACACGGTGTATATGTACACCGTGGGCCATAAAAACTGCGCCACTGTTATTTCGGCTGTAATTCTGCCAAATGTTAACCGAACTAACTATTTTCACAACATCTTATACATGTAACAGCACTGCCTTGGGAAATTTAAAATGCAGATTTGATTAAAAAAATACAAATGATATTGCTTAAAGTGTAACACAGACGACAAAAACGAAATATTTCGTGTCATACAGGTAAATGCATGTTTACACTGTTTAGCAGTTGTTTTGCCCGCATACATGTTTGAAGATTCCCACACCACTCGTCAATTGCACTTTCACTGACGCTATGATACATGCCACGCCAAACATTCAGCAAGCGTTGCTACATATGTTATGTACCCGTGACTGATAAACTTGCTCCTGGACGAAGCCCCATATCATGTAGTTGACCAGAATGAGGTCGGAAATGTTCAGTGGCCAATGAATAAGTGTACTGCGTCGCGTGCCCGGTGTGTAAAGGCACTGACAAAATTAACGTTTGCTATTCCAAAGAATATTTAACAGATAGCAACACCCAAGTTAATAAATAAAAAATAAAATATAAGTAAGCTAGACGCATTAAAATGGGTGCATGTTAAATCAACATTTTTTCACATTTTTTCAATATTAGAGGCACGTTTGCACTTCAAATTTCCCAAAGTAATGCGGCAACATACTTAAAGTATCACATGGGTTTTGTAGCAAATTTCATGCACTTTTCAGCAGCAAACAAAGTTTGAAGATCAGTTAACATTTGGCATTGTTACAGACAAAATAAAGTCTATTTTTGTAGACTGTAGTTAGATCCTACGTTAACTGTTACAGAGGGTCGACGTCAAGAATATTATTCGTTTATTGTTTACGCCAAGCGGCAGCATCACGCAGACAATATGCAGACAATACAAATATAAAATACACAAAAACAAATCACAGCCTATACTAAAAGCGTATACTACACACACTGAACAGTACTCTAACAATAGCTAAAACAAACATTTATGAAACTTAAAATACCTTAAAACACAGTACATGTAATCAATAAAAGCTCAAGTTCCCTTTAGTGTATAGGTGTATGCACAATCAACAAACTGCCTTCACATTAAATTCTTTATTTTGCCAACTTTCATATTTGTATATGTTATCGAGTATTTAATAACATGCTCTATTATTATTCGCAAAAATTCTCACTATCTTGCTGTCACTTATTAGAGCTTTTTTTCTAAAACGAAATTTTTCATTGGTCAGCCATGAAAGACATGGGGAGTGTCCCAGACTAGCACTGTAGGCATGACACTTGCCCGCCAACAACAACCAAAAATTTTCTTGAAAGAATTGTTCCACACAACATCAAAACGGTGGTAACCAGAACGTTTTACAAACATTGTAAGCACACAGTAAATTTCAACTAAATGCAGTCGC
>Ga0126335_1002153_pt1 | contig 11605 bp, 9 predicted proteins | sample OlaspJWI45metaG_FD_108409 | JGI IMG/M metagenome (GOLD analysis project Ga0126335, IMG submission 108409) | Marine gutless worms symbiont microbial communities from Oahu, Hawaii - Olavius sp. 1 OAHU.JWI-45 metaG | ecosystem: Host-associated > Annelida > Digestive system > Unclassified | place...
CTAGGCTAATCACAGCGTAAGGGTCCCAGCGTGACAAAAACCCAATCTGCTGGACCTATAAGCTGCCTAGAACATCGTGCAACAAGAGTATTGCACTGTGCTATAGTAACTAGAGCAGCTGTGATAACGTTCCCTCTTTTACTCCAGACCATCATCAGTAATCAGATGAGGCCGCAGAGGTTGAGGGGTGCCTGGTTTAGTCGCCTGTTACGACATCCGGCCAGGAGACAGAGTGGGTATATTCTAAGCCCCAGAACCCACACGGGGTAAGAGAGAGGTAAGGCGCCCACTTTTAAATTTTGGGGCCCCCTCATATCTCTGGAATGGCATGTATTGGTAAGTACTGTATGTGCAATTTCATAATAAATAAATGACAAGGACAGTCATATTTACTAAATCGCTTCGCTGTAAAAGCCTGATTTCAATATTATGCAGCAGTCGCATGCTCTCTTTGTGAAGTTCAGCTAAGCTTCTTGTATTACTTTGTCACAGATTTCTCTTCACATACTTTATAGCTGACTTCATTTGACTGACAGTCGCCACACAGCATCACTGGTCTTTCAATTACATCGCTGTGCTGTTAGCTAAGCTTGACAGGCTTGCATATACTGCATTATGCTGTGGCCCAGTACGGAATGCATAGATTCAAAGGCTAAGGTTACAGGGTCACACTTGGGAAACTTACCATTCATTGGTATGATACTGGACATGTAGCATTCTATGGCTTGAAATGGCACAGACATGAAGTCACTTCTACAAACAAAACAACACGAACAATGCTTATTAACAGACTGAACTCAAGTCTTCACTTCTCAAGACAACAAAGCTTACATAAATCAACTGTCTAGAACTCTGAATTCTACCTATCTATATAACTTACAGAGACATGCCAAAGTCAAGACAGCAGACATGTGTCAAATATAACATGGCTGTTACATGTTTCATATAATCATGTTTTTGTCTAGTTCACACTGCAAAGTTGTACACAGAGTAATGCACAACTATAAGCTACACACTTTCATATTGACACAAGCTGCACGCAGTGCACCGGCACTCACTGCAATTAGCATTCTCAGCTGGACAAAATCCATTCAAGCTGCCTATGAGTCACTGCAACATTCCGAACATAAACATTCTACCACATCTTTATGTATCGTACAAGGCGTAGAGGCTGCCTTTCTCTCCCAGCACGTTCACCTGGATGTGTTTCTTCTCCAATTCTCTGGTGGCCAGAGGACCATGTGAAGTGTCTGATCACTCATCAGCCTGTTGCCTGCACGATGCACTTTGATACTGTACTAGACCTGTCAACGCCAAGTGTAGCTTGTGTGCCAAGCACCCGACGTCCACTCAGTAGCTGACAGTGGCCACATCATGCATCATGTAAGCTCCGTTGTGTACCACTGTCATGACCTTGTCCTGGATGGACCATGATGTCACCATCTCCTGCAGTCTGGCAGCGATGCTGGACGTCGTCGTATGCTGCTACTTCATCAATGCATTAGTAAGCATGTGCATCTTCGGCTGCTAGCCAGGCAACAAACATGCTTTTGTAAAGCTGATAAACACGTCGTTTGTGATGCTGCTCCATATACTGGTCGTCATGTGCACTGCAGCAGCATCTGTCACATGTTTACTGTCAGCTCGGTCTTCATACTGTCCAGACGGGCGGTGACATCATCTCTCAAGACAGCAATGGTTAACAGCATCTTTCAAAAATCTAAAAAGAACAGAAAGAGAGGTGCACCTGATTTGACGAAGTGAAGTGCCAGGAAGATGCACATAGCCTCCGTAGTCGACAAGTTTCAAGTCATACTCATCGACATCAGGGTACGACTCGACGACTTGAGCACGACACCAATCGCTCAGCACTGGCGCGGCACAGATGACTCCCACTAAAACACAAGTGACAGCATCTTCACAATCTCACAAAACACTGATAACCGACAAACACAAAAATGTCAGCCTACTGAAAACGTACGGTAATTTTTGAAAAAATTAACCAGTTTGGCATAGGATCAAACTCTGCTATACTGTCATGGGGCACTCATTGGCGTGAGTGAGTAAGCAGAGGTTTAACATCCCACTCGACACTTTATAGGTCATTTCGGGGACGATTTTTACAGGCCAGATGACCCAACCAACAGTGTCAAAGCACTGAAGGAAGCCAGTTGGCCACCAGAACCACTCCACTGTGTTAGAATATGAATTAGGCTAACTGTATGCAACCGCCTCTAGGCTAATCACAGCGTAAGGGTCCCAGTGTGACAAAAACCCAATCTGCTGGACCTATAAGCTGCCTAGAACATCGTGCAACAAGAGTAGCACAGTAACTAGAGCAGCTGTGTTAATGTTCCCTCTTTTACTCCAGACCATCATCAGTAATCAGATGAGGCCACGGAGGTTGAGTGGTGCCTGGTTTAGTCGCCTCTTACGACATCCAGCCAGAAGACGGAGTGGGTCTATTCTAAGGCCCGGAACCCACACGGGGTGACTCATTAGCCGATCGGCCATCTGGCAGATTAGAGACTGGGTGTCAAAAGACACAGCAGCATTTTAAAAGTCTAATGACATATTAGGTGGCTAACAAGACAACTGTACTGCGGTAATCATATACAGTGTTAGATACATGTTCGTTTATTAAAATACCGGCTGACAAAATGCAAACTTAGTACAGGGATTAAAATACAATAAAATATGCAAAAGGGAAAATATACGAAGTTTGCAACAACGAAACTAAACACACAGAGCATCAATAACTGTCTTTATAAAGGTGACATATCGAGGAAGTGGACTCGGATATCCAACTGGCCGGCTTTGTCTGCTTTCACGGTCATGCGACGGTGTCTAAGGTATGTACACCCGGAAAGACCCGGCTTATATTTGAGACTCAGTTTCTATTAGATGAAATATGGTATCTGTTGTTGTTTTTTATTCATACGACACCTAGATAAGTGTCAAGAGACGTTATGTTGTTGGGTGTGAATGCTGCCTGTCTGATTCTGTCTGCACCGATGTAGGCAATAAATTTGCACTGACCAACCATGTTCAACTTTGGTTTTTGCCGCTGGATGCAATGCATTGGCTCGGCATTTGCTATGGCGACAAACTGTGTGTCTGTCATGTTATGGCAACGTGGCTGTCTGTGTGTCTGTCACATTGTTGTGCCCAAACGACTGAGGGCGTCAAATGGGTCAATAAATTGCTGTCATTCACCAGAGGGCAGCTCTTGGCAGCACAGAATAGAAAGCTGTCCTTCGTAGCATTTTGTGTCAAGATCTTAACATCAGCGTGCACAAGTGTCGGGTCGTTTGGCAGCAATAGCTGAGATTCTTGTTTCAATACAGCCGTGAATGTAATGTGATGTAAACTTGTGAGTACTGGCATAGTGTACTGATGAATACAGCTTTGTCTAGTTGAAATGTGGTATCTAGGTGTCGTATGAATAAAAACAAAACAACAGATACCATATTTCATCTAATAGAAACTGAGTCTCAAATATAAGCCGGGTCTCTTAATACAAGCCGGGGTCCAAATACCACAGAGATAATGGTACATTGCATTGGTGCACTGCGTCATTTGTGGCACATTATCTACCAGACACAGTGCAGTTTTCTGAATCTTAAGTGTTTTAAACATGTTTCTCTGTTAACCGGGTGGTTCTAATAGAAGCTAGGTCTCAAAGGAAAGCCAGGGGCTCCAGTTCCAGTTTCGGTGGCGACAAAGTCGTCCTTCATAGAACCAGACTGTAGATGGGCCCATAGTCCATCCTCCACTAAAGCCCCTGGTATTTCTTACCAGGGTACTATGAAAACCTATATGAGGATGTTAAAAACGTCAAGAGGTTTCTAACTGTTATATGACGAACTTCGCTGGGGTGTAGAAAAGGTTTACCACAGTCCAATTCTAGTTCTAACTGCCCCATAGTGGATGCAGTAGGAAAAGCCAGGGGTTTCTATTAGAGGAAATATGGTAGGCCTATATTCAGAGGAGATATTTTACCGTCGATCGGTCGTGGCAGGTGTGGCACATTTTCAACGCTGTAACACATGCGCATGTGATAGTTCTGGCGTTCCAGAGATGGAAACGTGGGATGTGTCGGTTGTTGCAAGAAGACATGGTTTGGTGCAACGACGCTGCATACTATTACTTCCACTGGAACCCCCATTGGAAGACATAACTGTTGCACATGTACAAATGTCAGTGCAGGTCATGCAAAATATCTAGTTTTATTACACTGACTTGAGCTGCAAAGACATAGAGGCACAGCTGTCTAACTACAACACAGCACCAACTAAACAATAAGTTCATTAACATGCATTATTATATATTTTTGTGAAAAAGTAAAAGTAAACATGAGGTCACTCAATACAGCACCTCTACATGACATGAGAGAATCTCATTATCAGACACCGATAATGCAAAGTTTGTGCTAACAATAGTTTCTACAGTTGGCTAAGGCTTATCCCCATATGTGTCAGCATGCATATGTCTGAACTGCATTGAATACATTTCATGTCAGAAGCATCAGGAGATAACCAAGAAACTCATGGAGAACTCTGGGAGAACAGATGGGAAAGCTGGAAAAGAAAGCTAAGGTCATGTGGTGTTGTCGGTGGCCTACGCTTCCTCAACAAACTGAAAGGCAAAAAAGAAGAGAAAAATATGTCTAGAGAAAGAAAAATCCACACAATGTATCCTGACAGGCTCAAGAACTGTATAATTAGTGGCCGGTCCAACCCGCTCCAGTTTGAAGCCACTAGATAGAGGGCGCATATATTACACATCGATGCATTCATCAATTACTGACGTTGAGAACATACATCAGTCATGCACACACTGTTCGAAAGAGTATTATGTTACTACATATTAGTTAATACAGTGCAAAAATGTTGCGCTCGAACTAGAGCCAGGAATAACTGGACTGGGACAGTCTGGTCCGGAACCAGGCCTTGCACCTGTTCTAAAGCTAGCTCTTTATACAGATGTGCACAGGCCGAAAAAATCTGCCCTTGGCCTGCACCTCATCACAGCCCACCAGCCGTGACATAGCACGAATGGATGATCATTGTCTTTGTACTACCAAAATAACCTGAGACCAAATTTCTAAGTTTTTAAATAAATGCTGTACCTCAAAGAAAGAAGAAAACCGATGGCCACTGCAGATATGTCCAAACCTTTGAACTGTGGCTAGCTACACCTCTCATAATCATAAAACATAAAGTAACGCTAACATTATGCCTATGCATACATTTAAATGCAAGCAAACCACTTTGCAGGCTTTATCGGGCCGGGCCAGGCCGGGCCACCCAATGTTTATCTCTAATCTTTAGACTCTACTCCGCAATAGTGTATGCCTGAAATTACTGCACTTGAAACAAGACAGTAGTCTAATCCTGATCACAATACCTGCATAACATCTGCTGGCAACACTGGCACGTCCGGTAAGCATCGATCGTAGTCAATTTCAGGAAAACGTTTTACTGGAAACTTTCTCTTTATCATATCTAGTGCCACATTCACCTGCTGCAACGTACCTGTGTCAATACAGACCGCTCACAACATACACCTGTAAATTGACTGAACATATTAGAAGGCCTGATTCAGGCATGAAAGGTTAGCTGATTGAAGCTAGTTCTGCACATATAACAAATGCACAATTGTTGCTGCAGTACACTAAGTTTAGACAACCATCACAATGAACGACAGCAACAGCACTGCGTAGACAACATACTCACCATAACAGCAGTACATATTTGTTATAGGCATTCATGCAAAATTTCAAAAATAAATAAGACAGCAATCAGCAAAAACAAGTTCAAATTAAGCTGTGTCCGAGGGGAGCACAAACCTGCTGTTTTGCAACCGTGACCTTGAGATTAACCTCATGATCTTGAGATTAACCCCCTGACCTTGAAACTCGAAGGTGATTCTAAAGATGTACCATCACACTGAAAACGAAGCTGATAGCTTAAGGCATTTAAAACTTAAGAGCTTAAATTTAAAAAATACAAAAATATGTCAAAGATCAAGGTCAAATGTCAAAGCTCCAAATAACTTCTAGTATTGTCGTAACATGTATTCCAATCAATTAAGTCCCAGCAATTTCTCACCGGTAGTTTTTGAGTTGCATGCTACTGCTTTTTTGCTTCTGTGACCTTGGACCCTGACCTTGTGATTTAGATATTCTCAGGATGTATCCCCAAACTGGAAATAAGTTGCTAGGTAAAGGCATTCAAAATATTTATAGCTGAAATTTAAAAAATACAAAAACAGCTCTTAAGGTCAAAGGTCAAGGCAAAATGTCAACAACTTCCAACAACTTCTAGCGTTCACCATGGGGCATATTTGTGCCAAGTGACATCAATTTCTGATCAGTAGTTTTCAAGATTTTGTGTGGACAGACAGATGAACAGACGCACACACAGACGCCGCCAAAAACAATACTTGCTCGCAGCACAGCTGGTGCACAGGTAACAACATAACTACATCTGATAAAATTTGTGCATAAATCATCCATCCTTCTTGGTAGATAAATATCACAAACTACCATGCCTAGTAAATCAAATTGGCATGGCACATTGATGTATTTCAAAAATGCAACAGCTCTCACCATTCACTAAATCATGATATAACTGGGAAAATAAAATTCATCAACTGCTGGCAGATCAATGAGATCATGGAAGGCAGAAATATGAACTTCAAACAAGTGCAGCAATAAAACCAAAGACAGTAAAGTGTCGAAACTGCATTTGCTTTACATTAAAAATGATTTCAGCAGTTGGCCGTGTCACGAAACCGTCATCTGCGAAGCCTGTTACCTTCAAGAGTAATTATCTGCCAAGACGAATCATACTGCTTTGCTCGAACGAGTATTTCCGCTCCAGATTTCTCCTTGATGACAGCCACATTGCGACCGCGTTGTCCTATCAGTCGACCACACAACTCTGCTGGAAAATCAAACGAGTGAGCAGTGACGGCTTTCTTATCCTCACTTGATGTGACATGATTCTGCTCCATCAAGCACTTGTTTGCATTTGTGTCACACGAGTTGCCATCTAATGTCTGTCAGTTTAACACAATTACAATCAGCTATGAGATGATGCTAAAGTGCAATTCTTTGCACAGTAATGTAATAAATTGCAGCAGAGTAAGAAGTACAAAGCAAATGGCCATAGCAATTTGGCAAAGGCCGTATCGAACCCCCTCCCCATTTGCTATAGGGGATGGGGACCTCCATCTAATACAATGTTTCTTTAGTCCCCAAGAGTCCACACTCCAACAGGACGTTGACATGTTCAACCATTTTTGCACAGCCAGCCTGCATGACAGACAGAGAGATGCTTGGATCATCTACCGCAATAGTCCACATCACATGTAATCAATGCTATCTAATGATAAAGAAGAATGCAAGCCACTGTCATTTTTATCACTCTGTACAATTTAGAAACTGCACATAAAACATTTTCAACAGCAAATGATTGCTGCACACAAAAATTAATTCTAACAACACATACTGTAATACTCAAGCTGTACCAATCATACCATTAAAGATCAAATGCAACGTTTTTTTGGTTGTTAAAGTCAACTGCTCATCGTCAGTATTTAATTATAATAAAACACATTTGAATACCGAGAAAGATCAAAAAATGAGTAAGTTGTCATAAAAGCCTCTGAAAGCGTGCAGCCAAAGATTTGTTTACATTTTGCAAGTCGATGACATCATACCAGGAAGACAACCAAAACATTCTTGTCTGTTGACTGTATAGTCTCTTTAAATAATTAAAATGAATCTCAACACAAACAAAACAATTTGTATCCTGATACGACCATCACTGATAAAGATGATTTCTGGAAATTGCCTAAGAACAACTATATTAAAAGACCATTAAACTTCACTTTTCGGCATTTCGTGGTGTAATTTATTAAAATTTATTACACAGACACATTTATATTGCAGTAAGCAGCTAGAAACTACTTTACATCAAATTTGTGATTATATCTTTGCATATCACCTTTAAATGTATTATAAGAAGAAAAGTTGTCCGTACCGGTACTGACTCAATGCTATCCCGTCTGCCATTTTCACATTCCTCACTGGCTACATCACTTCTGACACACCCACTGTCTGTGTCGACTTTGTCTACATCATCATTTCTGCCGGAAATGCAGTTGTCGAAACAATTATCATCTTCAAAGGACATAATGCCACAATTCTCCCTAGGACTGCCTGGTGGACATTTCAGAACCTCATCCTTGCATGCATTATCAGCCATTTCACTAACGCTGATGTTCAGAGAGTGACAACTTTTTGTGTTGTAATGATCCACGTCAGCGCTACGCACTTCTGCAACCGATTCACAAGTAACGGCAGTTGCTGAAACTATCTGTTCTTCTTGCAGGCTTTTCACATCTGTGCTGCTTAATCTTAGAGAAAAGCTGGCATCATCAGGTTCAGACAAGCCGCTGAAATTTAGACTTTCAGCTGAACTATCTTGTTCAATGCTCACAGGCGGTGTTTTGACTGGTACTGCATTGCTGTCCACCTTGTCACCATCTTGTTCAGAGACACCACATGACACTTTTAGCACGTGAGATTTCTGGTATCGACCATTTCTGACACTTTTTGGTTTCTTCCATCCGTACATCCAATAAAGGTAGACCAAAGCAGCACCAGTTGGTAATATGCTCAATAACACCACTTGCAGTCTACCAACCATCTTCAGATCTGCAGTGACAACAGTAACATGTTAAAACAACAAACTCTGCAGTACATTTGTTCAGTAATGCGCTGATGCCACTGTAATTCACAAGCCAACCTAAAAAATGTATTGTTTTTTTCAGCTGGCGTACACACAGTACTTGGAAAATGAAAACACTGAACTGCACATGCTGACCAAATAACTCATATGTGAAAGAACTGTTTCCGAGATACATTTTAATTCCACCTTCTGCCCCCATGGAAAACCTTTTCAGTTTTGGGGGGATTATTCATTCAGCAAAAAGAAACAGACTTTCAGGCAAGAGTTTCGAGACATTGTTGCTCTTGAAAGCCAATGCACAGTTTGAGGCACTGTGAACATCATGTGTGAACTGAATTGACCGATGCTTTGTGATTGTGACACTGTTGCCTTTTGTCATGCTTAACTAGCTTGTTCATTGAAGGAATGAAGGCAAATGTTGAAGTATGTTTACTCATTCATACAGACCTTGTCTTGAGCAACTGGCAAGGTGGTCTGACCAGCACAAAGTAATTTGTTTTTCAATTACTTTCCAAAAATGTATTTTGTATTTTGGCCTTGGTTGGTAAAGTAATCTGAAAAAGTAATTCAATTACTTTAAAAGAATGTAATTTGTATTTTGTAACTGAAATTTAATTATTTTATTTATTTATTACTAATTAGTATGTAAACATCACGACAATGCATAACACGGCAACATAACAATGACCATAGGTTAACTAAGTCAATACCGGTACAGAAAATACACAACACAATAAAAAGAATATATAAAGAATTAATAACAGTAATTGAAGACTGCTTTGTTAATGAATGTCTTTTTGTGAAGTAAGATTTGATAAAATTTACACAGAAACTGTGGCCTAGAGTTCATAAATTATAACCAGAGGACTTAAAACTGCTAGGGAGAAGATGATGAATAGCATGGTTCGCATAAGTCACTTTATGAAACAATTTATCATCGTAATCTTACAGTAATTGTTCAAGACTGATAATAGATTTGACAAACCGTACTTGAATGTGTGCTTAAAAAGACTATTTATTTGCAATATGACTTTTTCAAAGTAACTGATCCAACACTGAATCTATAGGTCACAGATGTTGACAGTGTTAGTCAGTAAGAACAATGTCCTGACAGTGGAATGGAATGCACAATGCTGTCTGCTCGAACCAAAAATCAAATATCTTCAGATACAACACATAATGCCAATTTAACTGGTCAACTTTAGTCTATGATGTTTATTCACACCTTTCGCTGCCACACTGCCATACACAGTCTTACAGTAGGCCTATGGACTATGTAAGCGGGAGTGGCAGTGAATGCAGAAGCAGACTGAGACTGTAGGCCAACTTCAGAGTTCATCCACCATGATGCTTGGCCAAGATGATCTGGTACGCCCGACCCCACACCCAAATTTTCTTCTCGGACTTCGGCAATTCCCATGACCTGGCCACACAAGACTATGCTACTGGCAATCATGACATGCTGTGCCACACTCACCTTGTGGACAGAATTTCATGTACCCTATGGGAAGCCTTGGCTTGGGATCCCTATTCAATCAGCCATGATCCATAATCCAAAATTAGGGCCAGCTTTGAGTTCTGTGTCAGTTTCAAGTTGGGATTTAGGGTTTATGCTTGTGGTCAGGCTTATAGAATCAGGGTTAGGGGTAAGGGTTAGGTATGAAATCTCATGATTTGGATCATAAGCATGGACCATGGCTCACCAATAGTGAGACCAGTCTTGGCCTAACCAAAATGCAAAAGTCAAATGAAATAATAAACCTAACCCTAACCCCAACCCTATTACTAACCCTAAAATTTCAAAAAAAGTTGAACGAACTGAATAAGCTACATTTTGTATCGGTCTGTCATAGGTGGACAATATCAGAATAAAAGTTAAAGAAAAAATTGTTGCGCACGCAACATAGGGGGAACATCAACAGGTAAAACTGTGAGGACTGTACTAATGGTTAGTTGTTAAAGCACATTGTTTTTACTTCATGTCTGTAGGAATACGTCCGTCTGGCTGTGGAGAGATCGACAGTTTAACGCATCCCGACGTCAAAAAAGTGCCGGTCTGCGGTACTTAGGCAGGCTCTTTTATATGGTACTAATAATTTTCACGTAAGCTCAGCCTGTTAAACAGACGTAAAATTTCCACAAAATATACAATTAAGGATTCCATATGCATTCATATTTGTGTTCATTGTGTTACATATACATTGAATTCTTAATAATAATTAGATACCAGTGACGTATACGTGCCTTCAGCTATGTACTCAATCACCACGTGCGAGTTTACTCTAATCAATGTTAAGCCACCGATAGATTAACACATATATGTATAATATCCCGTCTGTTATTTGATTTTATTCGGTTATTTTAGCACATGTAACACAATCATAACTCTCAAACTTATTTAAAACTTTGCAAACTAAAATTTGTCAGCCTTTATTTTGACTAACAATAAACGCATGCTTTACAGTTTTCGTCACGCCCGAAATCTCGTATGCTGGAGATTTGCAATTATAAACGTTATATTAATTTATATACAAATATTTTTCGTTTCTGAAGTAAAAATTGAGTACAAAGTAGAATTTACGTTAACTTTATGCATTACTCGTAGCAAATTTAACATCTTAATTTGTCGCGTCCAGTCGATCAGTATGTAGAGATTTTCACCAAATTCACCGATGCCAGCAATGTCACCGACAATGCTCGCATGAGTAAGCACAGGATGCACAGTGCGCCATAAAGCTGACCTAGCCAGCTTAATCTGCCGCACTCGTAGTGATCAAACCGTTGTCCTAAAACAAAAATCCAGGGTAGAGCTAGGGTTGAAGTCCAAAAGTGCAGTCCAAGGA
>Ga0126335_1002154_pt1 | contig 11604 bp, 4 predicted proteins | sample OlaspJWI45metaG_FD_108409 | JGI IMG/M metagenome (GOLD analysis project Ga0126335, IMG submission 108409) | Marine gutless worms symbiont microbial communities from Oahu, Hawaii - Olavius sp. 1 OAHU.JWI-45 metaG | ecosystem: Host-associated > Annelida > Digestive system > Unclassified | place...
CTGACCAGGTCTCCTCTTGAAGCCTTGTGTCGTGCTTGCTATGGAATGCGCGGGTGGTCCATTCACAGAACGTTACAAAGCCAACATAGTCCTCTTTCACTGAGAGTGTTTGCAATGTTGTATTGTTCACCCATATGTTAGTGAATGATAGTAATTCACATACTGTCTCACATCATTTCAGTTATTGATAATTCTCAGTGATTTATCTACTGTTAATTAACCATTAAAACGGAAAATCCTACAGCTAGCATAAAATCAGACAGCGACGACACAGACCTGAATTGTTGGGACAAACTGGATCGTGCTGACCAGTGCCAGATGTGTGCCAGCTGCAAAGTTGTGCTGCAGAGTCTGGACGAAATGTAAACTATCGATTTTGATGTCGACGAACACGTACATCATGTTGATGCCACCAGTTCTGTCTATTGGCACTGCATTCAGCCATACATCATATGATTTATTACATGCCACAGTGTTAGCCTAAACAACGACTGAGCTGATATGCAAGTTAACTGTACATACATATGCAACCAAAAATCCTAACTCCTTACAATTATGCTACACCGGTTGGCAAATCCAAGTTTATAAAACTAAGCTGCAAAAACAAAATCAATGGCAACCTAAATCGCATTCCTCTGCTGACATGCCGTGAAGCAGGTTTAGCCTACATCTTTAACATGTGTTAAATTCCTTTATTTTCTTACAAATGAAACGACATTTTGACCTTGTCACTAAAAAGTTCCATTAAGTATTCATACTTTCAAAACAAACTTTGTTTCTGCAGAGAACTTCCCCAAAAGACTTTCAAGAACCTTTAATCACGGCGTTATGAAGGCAAAAATAACACAGCTACAGAAAAACCTGTTTACTGCAATACATCAGCCTGTAAAATCGACAGAGTGCATGAAATGTTACACAAGTGATGGAGGTGAAACTTACCAAGGCAGCTGTGGCCATAGTGGACAAGCAGATCAACATCAAGGGCTCGTGCAGTGAAATCATCAACACAACAAGCACCGTACGTAACATCACCCATCACTATACAACTGCACTCTGTATAACTACAACATAAACGTAAAATAACAATAATAATGATAATAACAACAATAAATAAACAGAGTCTAAAACTCTAAAACTGCAAATCTAAATAACCAACAAAGTACTAAAAGTTCTAACTAATTTAAATTAATCACCTACTATTACAATAAAAACACACATAAATAATGCACCTTGGCAACGATAACTGATAAGTGTAGGCATTTATCTTCTACAAAAAATTTCATGCCAATGATGTTCTTATAAATTCTAAGATATGCAGTAAATGTAGAAAATCTGACATTCTGCACAAATGTTTAAAAAATGGCGAAAACCAACAAATATTAAGTATTTACTTCAATTACAAAATAATGTATTAACACCAATAAAGTAACATCACATAGCAGCAAAGTATGAATGAGACCTTTCCAATATGTCAACAATAACACATGCAAACATGAGCAAGCCCTCTGGAAACTGCAGTGCAACTGAAACAAAAGTCACAAAACAAACATCAAATTACACAGAATACTGCCAGCAACCAACACACATAGTAGAGTACACATAACCCACATCAGTTATTTTATGACACCATAGTAAGCATGTACTATTATCTGCACACTTTTAGTACATCTACTCACGTTGAAGTGCATATCTGTAACCAGAAAAAGTGCTTTTAAATTAATTGAAAAGTGCACGTGCTCATTACTTTGCCTTTTCCAAAGTGAATCTCAATCCATGTGGTTTTTTTGCAAGCCACCAATTTGCCCCTGTCTCTCTAACTCAGGATCTCTCAGTACAATGGTTGACATTATCCATCTGTACTGCAAGACAAAACAAGCACACTCTCTATGAAGGAGTAAGCTTATGTCATAGTTCAGTTCTTTCCCTAATTTACTTCATTTGTTAGCCTATCTTTCTAACAGATCATTAATACGGTAATTATGCTATACTGCAATAAAAATAATAAATAATAACGGTTTATTTCTTTTGCATTACAAATGTTGGACTGCACACAAAAGATTTGTAACAATGAACTAGTACTGCAACAAAACAAACACAATCAGTGTAAGCAAACCAACCTCGCTTGGCAGCGCATGACTTGACCTTCCAGACGGTCTTAGGAATTTCAAAATTATAATTAGACGGAAGCTAGAACACAATGCAACGATTAAGTTTCACCAGCATAACAGAACTTTCAGACTGTATTCAGATATAATTCTAAATTTCCAATAAAACTACACTGAATCATTCATTATCAGTTATTTCACGATATACACAATTACATGTCATCAAAACCAGGACAACAATAACTCACAATGTTCTTCTAAAATTAAAAAAAGTGTGAAAAATTAATTCAGCTTCATAGTATGCAATGCATACTAACCTGGCTTATGGCTTGCTGCAGTGAAACATCATTCAGTATTTCATCAGGGATCTGATGAGCAGTTCTCGTTTCTATGCACAGAAACAACACACACTGCAACTCTGTACAGTACACAAGTGAAACAAATAATTTTAACAAATTTAACAGACACTAGTGCACAATATGTTCCAGACTAGCTGCAATGTAGAAATACTACACAAATGCACACAAAATATTTCATTATTAAAAGCAACGTCACACGTGCACATACAAGTTTCAACAGTACCACCATCGACGTAGTCAATTTAAGTTTCAATTCTAAAGAACAATCCCGGGTAGGAAATGACAATTTATCTTACAAGATCTGTCACACACATCAGTGCTAAAAAGAATTGAAACTGGCTGGACAATATACAGACCTAAGTTCTAAATGTGTTTCCATAGTATTTACACATTTTAAACAGTTTGGAATACTTCTAAATTTGCCAAATAGGGTCAACTACGTCAGCAACACCTGTGATGCATTTGAAACATGACTCTACACAACAATTACATCATGGCTGTGCACAATAAGTAAGTATGCAAATTTGTGTTCGCGCAGCAGACCTTACAGCCTAAACTGTTGTGGAGGTGCTATGTCAGTGTCCCATATGCTCTACAGAACAGCACAGGCTTCAAAAGTGCACAAAACTGAGTCGGTGTCAGTGATGGGTCACAAACTCACAACAGCAGTGAGTTCCACAGGATCGGACCAAAAACAGCAACACATCTTTGGCCATATCTCATTGTTTTGGAGCATGGCACTACAAGGCCACCACACGCAGTGAAATGGAGGTGACCACGATTGGCTGATTCAGACACCGGTGAGCACAGTTCAGTGAAGTACGTTGGTGCGGCTTGATGCAGACACTTGTACACCAGGACACACACTTTGTATTCAATTCTCTGCTGAATGGGCAGCCAATGTAATCAATCTTGAATGTCAGTGGTGATGTGGTTGAACATCCACTTACGCAGTATGATTCAAGCTGCAGCGTTGTTCCGCAGAGGCTGAATATTGGCCGCGCTCATACAGTGGAGGACACTGTTACAGCAGTCTACCCGACTCGTAACGAACGTGTGTACCATGGTTGTGGCAACATCATCCGTGAGTGACTTCTGCATGGTATTCATCTGCCGCAGGTGGTAAAAACTCTTGCCAGACAGGCATCAAACATGCGGTGCAAAGGTCAGCGCATTGTCAAGCAATGCCGAGGCACAGTTCTCCAGTGCAGATCTTGATGATAATGCCCCCAAGCGTGATGGTCAGGAGCCGAAGCTTGGACAGTTGGTGCAATGCACCAAGAATATACAAACTGAGTTTCTTACTGATTTAATTTCAACCAATTGGCACACATCCACCAGCTGATATCACCCACACGCGACCAGCTTCTGCACATTATTGTCTACTGCCAATCGGTCTGCATGGAAATACAGCTAAGCATCATCAGCATATGAGTGCATTTTGCATCTATGTCGTCGGATGATTGTGACGACGTCAGCATAGTAGACAAGGAAAAGGACAGAACCGAGCATGCTTCCTTGTGAGATGCCGTAGGTCAATGGTAATCTAATTGACTGTACTAATTATAAGTCTGAAAGTAGCCTAACCCTACAGTTATAAGCTAGATTACATTAAAGTACAAATATATTTCAAATGTCAATGCATAATACAAACAGACAGAAACTACACCATGATTGTAAAGTTGACCTTAATCTTAGCCCTAAAACATCGTTGCTATTTTCTGACTCGCCACTATTATAAATAGGGATGTTAACGAGTCTTGATTGAAACGAGTCTCGAAAAATTCTCGGGCTCGAGAAAAAAATTTCTCGACAAGAAAGTTCTCGACCCGAAATTTTAAGTTCATATTTTTATGTGACAAAAAGTAAAGCGTTCACACACAGTAGAGCTGCATAGCAACGCCAGCGACAAGCACTATAGAGCCTAGGCAGGGTGCTGTATGTTACGTGATTATCTAAGAGGGAGGGAGGTGGTGGCGGTCAGATCAAAGGCGTGAGGTAGACAGATGGCAACACTAGAGGTATACAATGCACATCAAAGGCCCGCTGTTGCAGCTGTGCATAATGGCGTTTGATGTTCAATCTGCTCGCCGCAAATTTACACGACGACAATGCGCACGACCTCACGAGTAGGCTAGGCCTCATCGGTAATTCCCGGTCACGGGTGTGACATCATCATCACGTGGTCGAGAATTCTCGTCGAGCCCCGGGAAAAAAATTTCTTGTATTGAGAAAAAAAATTTGACTTTTAACATCCCTAATTATAAACATTATTCAACTGTATGGCGTTACAAATAATGCAACTTCTATGGATAAACTGTGAATTTTGTCTACAAAATGGCTGCCACACTTGACAGTGTTCAGGTTCTGCACATGCCATCAGCAGTTACTCAACTTAATCAATGTGTTACAGATGTTGCAAAATGGTTGAGTGCCAGCCATCTGCGCCTCAACCTCAATAAGAATATCAGTGGCTGGGTTCGAGACATCAAGTTGACAAGGTCACTGTCAAAGACATTCTAATCCTGCAGTCATCAACGACGGGTGTGGACACAGCACCTGACTTTGGGGTGGTGCTTGACAGTCTGCTGACGATTTTGACACAAGTCCACACTGTATGTCAATCAACATACAATTATCTCCGCTAACTCCGCCCTGTCATTTGAATGTTGTCGCTAGAAGCAAGGAAGACAGTAGTCCAGGCATTAGTTTCTTCAGCAGTTTTAGTGTTTAACGTTAAGGTTAAGGTCAGCTTTAGGGTTAGAGTCAGCCTATCAAGTTTTTGGGCGGATAAAAATATACTCGCGGGTGATGTTTTTCGATTTTCCGAACCTGTGGACGGATTTTAACATGGAGTCTCTAATACTGCCACATGCCTACTGCATTTTTTGCCCAATAGGTCAAAATTTTAGGCACAAGCCTGTAGCTTACTGGTATTTGCAGTAAACACTTTGTGCGATTTCTTTGCAAATACTGTTACAGGAGCAACAGAACAGCCGCTACACTTCTCCGGCGCATCTGACATTGTTTACAACTGCTTGTTTACAAATAATAACTGCAAATCTGTACGACGAAACACCGCATCGGCCGTATCACATATCAGGCCGCAATTCCGGTGAAAATTCAGAGAAAGAAAACATCTGGTTTCCTACTGGCTTTATTCAAATATGACTTGTACAACCAGCAGAAAAATCGGCAAGGTTATATAATATTTTGCAATTAAATTAAAAAAATGAAATTATGAACTATACCTCTGATCACTCCGGTCAGGTGTGGTGTTTTGCATTTGCACCGTACTCGTTACGTTACGTGATAAAGGTGGGTGTGTTGTCTTCGGCTGTTTGTCTTCTATGTGTTGCATATTGTCTAGTATTGCGGTTATTCCATTAAGTTGCTTTTGTGGTGTGAATAGTTATACCGTTATGCCGCGTAATCAACAGTTGTGCGTGCACAAATGTGTGCCTACCAAGACGTTGATAAATACTTTGTAGCAACACCAGCAGAGCGGTTTGACTAAAATATGCCGTGACAGTTACTTACTTGTTACTTGAGGTTGATGGGCCATGTAGCTGTCAGCTTTAAATGCCCATATCTTGCCAGTGTCGATCCAGCCTGTTCTTGAACATGTTGACTGATGATGCCTCCACAACGTCCTGTGGTAGCTTGCTGCACTCGTAGACAATCCTCAAACTGAAAAAGTTCTGTCTAACTGTTGTGTGACATCTTGGTTTAAATAATTTCAAGGAATGTCCTCTGAGTCCGCTGGTGACATCTGCCAGATCAAAGAATTTGCTGTAGTTGACGTGTTCTCTTCCAGTCAGTATCTTGCGAAGTCCGAATGTTGGAGTCCACTCAGTCACTTCTGTGCGTGACTAGCTGAGGGTCGTGAGCTTATAGTGACCTTTATTTTGACCGATCCATGGCCATGAACTGATAACGTCTAATGTTTCTAAATTGTTTTGCAAGGCGAGGGAACATTGTTGCTTGAGGCTAGTACAGAAGTTTCAGATTCAATGCAAGTTATCGATAGTGCTAGACCTAGCCATGAACAATGTACTGCTGTTGTAGAAGAAGGAAAAGAAAGATGGTTGCATGATGGATATCACTATCGATGTGATAAAATAAACCGCGATGGTTCAATGTCTGTGCGCTGCATACATTATGGTTGTGTTGGGCGAATCAAGATACTTGTCGATGGAACAACTGTATGTGTCACATCACATAACCATAAACTATGCACTGATGTCTCAGATCAGCAAGATACAGTAGATTCTGACATTTCTGCAGCAGTGCAAGCTTTTGATGTTAATACATGCAGTTTTGCACCATCTACTGTGGATTCACAAGAAGAAGAGAAAGCACGTCTGCATGAAGTTAAGCCAGAAGTTTCAGACTTGTTGCAAGCTGTTGATAGCACTAGATATAGTGATGCTCCGTATACTGCTGGTTTGCTGGAAGGAAATGCAAGGTGGTTGCATGAAGGATATCGATACCGTCGTGACAGAATAAATTGTGATGGTTCGGTGTCATTGCGATGTGTACATTATAGATGTGTTGGAAGAATCAAGTTATTTGTTGATGGTACAGTGGAATGTGTCACTTCACATACATGTAGTCATGAACCGTGCAGTGATGTTTTACAGGAAGAAGAAACATTGTTCCAGAAAATTAGTCAACAAGCTTCATATTGGTTGAAAGCTACCAATAGCACAAGACATAGCAATATTGCATGTACTGATGTTTTGCAGGATGGAAAGCAAAGATGGTCGCATGATGGATATCTATACCTACGTGACGATTGCAGTGGTTCAGTTACTTTAACGTCCTTCCGATGTGTACACTCCAGTTGTGTTGGGAGAATCAATATACTTGTAGATGGAAGAATTGAAAATGTTGCAGCACATAACCATGAACCGTACATTGATTTTTCACAGCAAGACCAGCATACAATAGAGTGCAACAGTTCTGAGCCACTGGAAATTGTCGATGACATTAAATTTAAACACGAGCCACGTTCTGGTACTTCACGAGGAGGAAATGATAATTGGGTGGACGAGGGCAGTTCTGACGATTCAGATTCATTGCAAACTATTAATGGCATCAGAATAAGTGATGCACTGTGTACTGCTGTTTTACAAGAAAGAAAGGGAAAATGGTTGCATGAAGGATATTGTTATCGACGTGACAGAGAAAATCGTGATGGTTCGGTGTCATTGCGATGTGTACGCGAGAACTGTGCTGGTAGAGTCAAGAAACTTGTAGATGGAACTGCTGTCATTATTACAGTACATAGCCACAGATGTATTGCTGTAAAGAATAAAACTAGATACAGCCATGAGCCATGCATTGATATTTCACAAGGTGGAAAGGAAAGATGGTTGCACAAAGGATATCGATATCGGCGCGACAGAATAAATCAAGATGGTTCGATGTCGCTTCGATGTGTACACCAAAAGTGTGGTGGTAGAATCAGGACACATGAAGATGGAACATCGGTCATTACAACCCCACATAGCCATAGCTGTGATGTCATAAAGAATAGAGCAAAGCGAATGGAGTTAGATACATATGATTTGGAGTCATTGCCATGTAAACATTCTGGTTCTGTTAGAAGAATTCCAGAGCATATAACTCAGAATCTCACTCGACATGATGATGAACTACAAGAAGATGAGGAAATGCTGTTGCTTGAAGTCAGTTCAGAAGTTTCAGATTCATGCACTAATGTTTCACATGAAGTAGCAGAAACATTATTACATAACAACAGCCATGAAGTTTCAGATTTGCTGCAAGCAGATGATGGCAGTAGAAATAGCCGTGCATTATGTGCTGCTGACATTGAAGAAAGAAAGGAGAGATGGCTGCATGAAGAATATTGTTACCGACGTGATAAAATAAATCGTGACGGTTCAACATCATTGCGATGTGTACATTTTGGTTGTGTTGGGAGAATCAAGAAGCTTTCAGACGGCACAGTTGTCATTATTACCCCACATAGTGAGAGATGCAATGTCAGAAAGAATGGAGCTAAAAGACAAAGAACAAGTGGAAGGAAGAGAAAGCGAAATTTTGTTCAAACTAACGGAACTTTACTACAGTTTCATACTCCGGCAAACCTAAACATAATTGTGATTTTTGTCTTTGCATTAATTTTATTGTGATTTTAGTATTGCAAGCTTTTCTTGCTCTGCAGTTGCATATGCATGTTGTTGCCATTTTTGTTAAATCTCTGCAATATCTAGTTTCAGATTTTATTTTAATTTTATTATTATTTGTTTTATTTTTGAGGACCCTGAACTACCATTATGTGGTCAGTTTTTTGTGTGATCTTGGAGCCAGTGATGGTTTTAATGAAAAGCTTTTATGTTTGTGATAGCTTTGGAAACTTGTTTGCTATGTAGCTCTAAACATCATAAGTAATAAACATTTCAACTTATATAACAGCTAAGTGTTAAGTATGCAGTAATAAGTACATTGAGCACATCATGATGCAACACCCTGAATTTCGGCCTAATTAGTAGTCTTGACTTGATAAAATGCTGTTTTTTTGTAAGTTATATTTGTTTAGACAAGCATTTGGTGTGCTTTTGTTCATACTATCAAATCTTGTATACCACCAGCTTGAAAATACCTACGACAGAAGTAAATGTTTATGTAGATGTGTGAGAGAGTAGTGGAAAGCGGATTGTGTATTGATACTGGTGTTTATGTCTAACATGGTTTCAGCTATTTTTTGTCATATTCGTATCCATATATTGCTATTTTTAGTAATGAGGTAGGTTTTTACTGAACACAATAAAACGTTATATCTAGTTTTGACATTTTTGTGCTTTATAATGTTCAGATGAGTGAGCAACACAGCAGTCTGTGTTATTCTCCGTGGCAGCATATAGCAGTTGATGGCAGAAAATGGATTGTGAAGTCTGTGTTTAATGACCATGACTACGAGATTATGTTCTCTGATTTCACAAATGTTTGGACTGAGCATCTACAAAGTTGTGATGTTGAACAGCGTTCGAAGGTGTGAAAAAGTAACTTGGCTATGCAGCATACCTGCTTGCTCTGCTTGCTGTAGTTTTGCAGTCTTGATGTAGTTTTGTTTATGATATCTACGAATGTTCTAACTACAAAAATTACACCATGTGCAAGACAAGCAGACAGCATATGAGGACATTCTTGTTCACATCTTGGTGATTTAGTGCAGCGCATTTAAGATTATTTGCTGTATGAATTGACACTGGCGTCATGTTTTAGTTGCTATGTTAGGAATTGTAATTAATCAGTCATTGGATTGGTTTTGTTGCAACAGCTCTTAATGACTGTGATCTTATGCTGTTGCTATTGTAGTTGTGATAGAAAGAAATACATTTTACAATATATATTGATTGTCTGTGAATACATCCTTACCTTGCCTTACTGTTGGGTTAGGCATCCTCACAGCTACTCAGCATTGAGGCCACAATAGTTTGGCCCAGTGTGCGTCGCCATTAGGACCAAAGGTCATGAAAACCTCTTTGAAGCTCTTGCAAACTTATAAGAGTACCAGAGTACACAGTTCACACACAGACTTGACTTAACTGCGTTGGATTTTGTGACACTGAAGTTATTTTACATAAGAAAAATATTCTTGGAGATATTTTTAAAATGACAATGTTACATTTTACAGATAATTATTTTTTGTTGTCATATGTCATGGTATGTGTTATTGTTGCTTATGTGGCTAGGAACTTAATCCCAACCTCGAGATTGACATATCAAAGCTGCTTCTTCATATACATCACTGCATCTCGGTATCTGATAGTGGCAGCAGTTATGATATCCAGCTGTTGCAGGATTCATGCTTGAGCTTCAATATGACATCTAAACTGTCTGGGCTACCTTTCTGCTGGAAATTCTGTGCTGCTCCTGTTTCTGTCGATATGGTAATTTGTCCATTATTTTGGGTTGACATATATTTTTATGTGACTTAACGAGCATCATTAGCAGAGCATTTTTAGTAAGTGAATTATGGCAGGTGATGGTATTGGCAGTGCTGTATAAAATATGTTGATGGATGTATTTGTGATTTACTTTCTTTTTGTTTTTTAATTACAGAGATGTATAGGCCAATGATCAGCTCTGTCTTGTGCAGTTTACTCCGTCTTTCTCTTACTGTAGTGTTTGCACCTACTTCTCCAGATCTCTTTATCTACATATCGTTTGGTCATCCTGTTCCTATGCAGTTTAGAGGTGGCTGCTGCAGTGCTTGTTTGCCTACTTTACTTCTTCTTGGTATGTGTCCACACCAGAGGCTTGCCAGACACAGTACTGGTGCACAGTGTGATATGACATTGTGTAAACATACAATTATTTGCTGTTGTAGAAAGTTTATTGTTATTTTGCTCTGCACCGAGGTTCACAGATGGCAAAGTAAGCTGGGTGTTTGTGTGGGAGACTATTTTTTTCTCCAAACGATATCTCAGGACTGAGAAGGCCTAAGAATGTCAAATTTGGCACAAAGATGTGATGTAGGCACTTAGATTTTTTGGAAAAGGTTTTTTTAATTTCGGCAAAATTTGCAAAAAATACTCCAGAAAGTCGCCAGAGGTCAGCAGCGCAAAGCTGCAGTAGTGCAAGCTATACTTAGTAACATGACATCACTGACCTAAATATGTTAATTATGCTCTTCCATCGAGCGGAAAACTCCCACCAATGCGGAGCACTGAGGAACTTGTGACGTTAGTCACCTAACTTGTTATTAATGGTTTTATTTATTCTAACATTGCATATTGTTTGAGCTGTTAATTTGAATTTGGTCGTAATTATGTCATGTTTCAGGTGCGGCATCACTTGACGGAGCCATTGATGGCAATGGTGTCTGAGTTGGGCAGACAGAAGACTGAACTTGTTACACTGCTGACAGATAAGGACAGAGAAATAGCTGATCTGAAGGCACAAGGCGTTCGTGTCAGCCGAAGTGAGTATCAAACCATTTTTTGTAGGTAGAACATCATTGACATCAACATAGTACCTGAGTAAGTGAGCAGAGTTTAACGTCCCACTCGACACTTTATAGGTCATTTCAGGGACGATTTTTACAGGCCAGATGACCCAACCAACAGCGTCAAAGCACTGAAGGAAGCCAGTTGGCCACTGAGATA
>Ga0126335_1002155_pt1 | contig 11604 bp, 4 predicted proteins | sample OlaspJWI45metaG_FD_108409 | JGI IMG/M metagenome (GOLD analysis project Ga0126335, IMG submission 108409) | Marine gutless worms symbiont microbial communities from Oahu, Hawaii - Olavius sp. 1 OAHU.JWI-45 metaG | ecosystem: Host-associated > Annelida > Digestive system > Unclassified | place...
ACACAGCGTTCGTTAGGGCCCGTTGCCCTGTATATACACACAGAATTTCAAGTCACTAGCTTCAGCCGTTCCAAAGATATGAGGGGGTCCCCCTCCCCGTCAGTGGGGGATCAGGACCCCTGTGTAACACACTGTTCTGTGGGCCGTCAAGGGCGTTCACCCCAAACAGCGTTTTGATCTGTTCAGCCGTTTTTGCAGAGCGAAGCCGAGTTGAGCCGCGTGACAGACAGACAGGCTGACAGACAGACACTGCACACATCGGTAACAATAGTCAGCATTCGATGCAGTATAAAAGCTGATGCAGAGGATACTTGACTGCATTATAAAAAGACCTACATGCCACTGACAGCCCACGTCCACTTGCCACACACTTGCACTTGATGTGTACGTTTCGGTTAGATTCTGAGTCTGCTGAATGACAAGAAAACTACCAGAACCACGACAAATAACCAATGACAACCTCTGACAGAGTACAGTCTACAATTAGAAACAAGTGGTCAAAGTAATTTGACAAAGGCTGCACTCAATGACCCCGCGCACCGCCGCCGATTTAAGCCGAGTGACGTACTGACTGACAAACAGACAGTGAACATCGGTAACAATAGTCTGTATCTCTTGCATTCGATGCAGCCTAATAATTAAGGCGCTCCTGGAGTTTCACATCCTCGCCAGCTATCAATGCCCAACCCTATACCCAACCCTAATCATAACTGTAAGCCTGACCCTAACAACCTCAAGGAGTGTCATAACCAACTATTGCACACAATAAACGGATAAGAAAATAGCCCAAATGCTACGACAAATAGCTCGAGTTTACGACGGACCTGAAATGAGTGAGGAATTGATCCACTGCAGGTAGTAGCTGTTGGGGAAGATGAGCAGCGCCTCGTTGGCAATGATTGACAGCGGCAGCAGTAGCACAGCTCCACCGGACACGGCCAAAGTAAACGTACACAGCCACAGTCTACACGAAAATGCAATGCTGCATTAGTGAAAGAATTTTAGCCCCACCCCGAAGTTTTTTTACAATTAAATTTTGCCCGAACAGCTGAAAATTTTGTACCAGAAATTAACACACCTACTGCACATTCACCTTTGCACTAAACTACACAGTCTTATTCAATTATCTCCATCTTTGACAATTTATGTCATATTAAGTGCAGCCACCGAGTTTTTACATTTCATCTCTATTTTACCTTTTTAATTTACTTACGTATGTTGCACCCATTTCGAGCAAATAATGTCACTGTGATGACATCACATCCGACATGGCCATGCTTAATATGGCATAATAAGCACATAGAATTTAGATGAAAAGTTCTCAGTCATTTGGGCAAAATCTCAGAAAACATCGGGAAGGGGGGGGGAGCAAAATTTTTAGTCTCACACTCATGCAACACAAAGTAAGTGCAATTATGAGCACTCCAGCAGCAATCACTTATTCGGTGTCACCATCATTGGCTAGACAAATGCATTTCAGCATTTGCTAAAAATCCATGAATGTCAGCTTAAAAGTTGAGGCGGCTTTCATTGCTTACACTGCTATATAAGTTGTCTGCTCTACTTACTTAGTGGACACCAATGATTTCGTACAATGTTGCAGGGTATAATGTCTCAGCTGCATGAAATGGCCACAGTTACCACAGAAAAGGTGGAAAGCTGTTCAGTAAAAGGATTAAATGGGGATCAGCAGTGTTGAAAGATCCAGTGCCAGACTTGTGCGGTTCTACGCAAGTCGCACGTAGCGACGTTGGCCAATCGAAGTCGATGGTGGCCAGTGGTTGTGATGAGTTGGCAGTTGTCCATCGGGTACTGAAGTGACTAGCTCATCAATGCCTTGCCAGCTTGAATTATTGAATTATAGCATTATCCATACTTAACCAACCCAAACTATAAATGTCAATTGCTGGTCTATAACAGCCATGCAGCCGGCTCAACTAGACATGTCAGTTGATCTAACAGAAGCACAAGTGCACCACGATATGCATTTAAAGTGTACACAGTCACATCGGACAGATTATGCAACGACAGCAATAAAATCCATAAAATATGACATTATTCTGAGACATAACAAGAGAGTTCTACTAACGAGACTCGATAGACGATAGCATCTTCTGCATCGACTACAAGACATAACACGTTTTGCACACTTATTAGCAACGAATCAGCTACAGTACCAGTTTGACAAACAAACAATTAGCAAATGAGACTTCCCATTCTTGCACTGCACATTGCCACACTGGCTCTCTCTACTATAATAATAACAGTTTAATTAATAACGGTTTATTTTCTTTTGCAGCACGAATTCTGGATTGCAGACAGAAGATATGTGAGTTAACAATGAACATTGTGAACTAGTAGAGGCCTACTATAAATACAAATCAATTGTCATAATACATAGTTACCTACTGTCTATATAACGTGAGTAAAAAGTGGCCAAAGTAATTTGACAAAGACCACATAGAACCCCCTCTATTATTGTGGGGTTGGGTTAGAGATCCCATCTACTACATGCTTCTTATGTCCCCACGAAACTACACCCTAAGCAGGACGTTGATACGTCCAGCCGGTTTTGTACATCCCACCAGCGTGACAATCAGGGAGGCAGTCAACCGGGATTATTAGTCGCAACATCCCATATCCTGTGTACTCAATGTGGCCTAAAATTAGTTCAAGTAGCAATGTGTAATTTGTTGACTACACGGAGATGATGAGATTCCTTAAAGAAACTAAATCAGTATCGTTTTAAAATATGTAAATCAACACAAATCTTGTAGCCTAAATAGTTTTGTGGAATGAAGATAAAACTGTATGAATATGCTGCCTTTCACCGAATTCACCGACATCAGCAATGTCACATGACAAAAAAGTTTGATAGACAAACAGACGTTGATACACACGCGTAAATGATGAAATTCAAAATCAGAGAATACTACCAGCATAGAACTCATCATTGTCAGCTCTCCGCTTAAATGTGCATAGAATGACATAAGAGAAAACATAGAGCAGTATAAACAGCAGAAATCCAATCTACAATGACATAAGCAAATGCACAGTGACTATATACATTCAGTACATTATTTACCACAAGTTAAAAAGGAAATATGGAAAATTATGGAAAGCCAGTGTCTCCATTACAAAAACCGAGGCTTTAATGCTGGACCTTCCCGCATGGGTTCCCATATGAAAAGTTCCAAAATTAAAGTATGGGAAAGTTCAGTATTCATTGCTGCAGTACTGCGAAGGTGCACAACTAATAGTGAACAAGTGTGACAGCCTTTTGTAGACACAAAATCACAATTTATTCGTAGAATTTGCAGTATTTGTAACTCAATACAGTAGAATAACATTTGTAAATAAATAGTAGCGATTCAGAAAATAGCAACAATGACGGCAAAGTGTTCGATATCATTCAAATATGTGCATCAAACATGTGTGTCACTTGACCAGGTATGCATTGTGTTTAACGTTAAGATCAGTTTAGGGTAAGGGTTAGGGTTTGGGTTACAGGTATGTATAGGACTGCCATACTGCAATAGCAGGGCTTCCCGTACTGTAAGTTACAGTACTGGTTCCCATACTACAGATACAGCCTTATGGAAAAAACCATGCAAAACAAGCAAACAAGAAGCAATATAACATAATATTTCAGTTCAGGTTATAAGTAAGATTTATGACACCAAGAAATCCTATAAACAGAGCATTACTGTTACTCAAAGTCAAGCAACACCAAACAAAATCCAGAAAAAAATAATGCATGGTGTAGTGGTACTTTGCAGTTGACAAAGATGTTATTAAAGAAAGTTACTACTACTACTACTTAGTTCGAATGCCAAAACTGGAAGTTCGGGGGTAGTCGTTTGGCTTAGTCATGCCCAGATGGTTCTGGGCATGACTAAGGCCGAATAAATAATTAACAACCGTGACGGTAGTTTAGTATGACCCGTTTTCACCGTTTTCGATGAGTCATCAAGAAATCTGGGGGTTATATTTCTGCAAAGAAAACGTCGTACTAACTATGTATTCTCTGACAACACTGTGAAACAATCGTTCTCTTGCATCCACATCTTCATCCATACTGACTAATGCGCTCCAATCGTAAACCCATTATGCAAAAGAAATTATACGCACTTCGAAGTAAATAAACACAACAGCAGACATAGAATATGTATAAAATAAACTAGGTGTCTCCCGAGACGGTAACCGGCATCAGGAACTTATCTAGACTAAAATAATTGCAGCTATGGGCACCATACAAAAAGGTGACATTGAGATACAAATACAAATAAGAGCAACAAAACTTATCCCCAAATTTAAAAAAATATGTCATATATCATCATCATCATTTATTTTGCTCAAATCAACTGAACAAGAAGACGAACACATGATCAACACGAGAACGAGAGCAGGACAAGAAAGGCACAGAAAACTGGCGCTTACATTTTGCCCATAAATCATTAAAAAAACACACTCGATATATCGAGCGTTTTAAATCATGTATGCCAACATTGCGCTATACATAAATAAGAGGAGATATAATTAAAATGTATGAAATATTTTCTCTGGAAAATTAACTCGTCATTTTATATCACCGTGGGAATAATTTTATGTTTGAGAAAAGTAGAACTAAATAGGACTTGCACAAAGACTACATCACATACTAACAGTGTAGTTAATAGCTGGAATAGTCTGCTTAACCATACTGTTAATAAATTAAAATCTTATCTTAATAAATTCTGGCAGTACCGAGATATTGTGTGTATGATTGTAAAGCTGAAGTTCATGAAGCCGGAAGCCAAAGTTTACATTAAAATCAATTATAATCAGTATTTCGTTAGTTTTGTATTTGTGATGCAGACAGAGAGACATTGGCCTGCGCCCGTAATTTCTCTACGTGATCCGATCTAGATCCGCAAATTCACTTAATTTGCTTGAGGTGCGACCAAGCCAAACGCAGCATTTGTGTAGTCAACTAGTCATCATCAGTAGTCAACCATCATGCCTAACTTCTAACGTCTGTTGCAACTATTAGTGCAGATCCGCTCTTATCGCAAAAAACTCCGAATTTGTACTTCGTGGATCATACTTGCAGTGATTATTCTAGGCATGGTTCCGGAGGCGGGGGGGTCCCCCCCCCGGAAATTTCTATTCCCTTCCCCGGAAATTATGACAATAGGCTGATGGTCTCGTGAGATTGTGTAAATGTCAAACTGTCAAAGTAGTCATAAAGTCTACTAAATGGTAACGTACTGCATTCACAGATGATTTCATGGAGAGCTTTAAATTAATTCCAGTCATCGTACAGCAATCCTCTGGTGTTCGACCACTCGTCGGCAGAGCCATCTGTCATCTGCTGCTCTACGTGTCGGAAAGAACTATGTGCAGCCCTCGACAACTGTTCGTGACCTTGGAGTTCGCATTGACAGCAATGTCGCTATGCGGTCTCATGTGTCGCGTACGGTGTCCGGATGTTTAGCTGTGTTACGACAGCTCCGCAGCATCTGACGCTCAGTGTCCGATTCTGTGTTCCATTCGCTGGTCGTGTCGCTGGTTCTGCCACGTATCGACTACTGCTACGCAACACTCGCAGGACTTACTGCGTCTCAGCTCAATCGACTTCAGTCGGTTCTCAATGCCCCCGCCAGACTGATACATCGATCTTCTCGGTATGAGCACGTCACACCAATACTGCCAGACCTACACTGCGGTCTCCGAAACGCATTGATTTCAAGTTAGCAGTGCTCACCTACCAATGCCTGCACGGCCTGGCGCCACGGTGTCTTTCCGACTACATCAAGAGCTTCGCCGTTTCCAACCGTCGCCGTCTCCGGTCGTCGTCATCCTCGCAGCTAGTGATCCGACCGTTCCGACGTACAAGGCTGTCCACTGTTGGTGATCGTGCATTTCCAGTTGCCGGATGCCGCCTCTGGGACAGTCTGCCGCCCGACGTCACCCCAGCTTCAACGCTGACTGTTTTTCGAAACCGCCTCAAAACTCATCTCTTTTCCTGATCATTTCCTTCCTAACTGTTTTCGGTTTCTAGTTCTGCACACCGTGTATAAACGATGTATAGTAGTGGTTTAGCAAAATTTGTACTTTAGGCCACTCTAAAGTACAGTACAGGGGACCCCCCCGCCTCCGGAACCATGCCTAGAATAATCACTGTATAGTCTGTGTGTGTGTTCTATTTGTTTCGTTTTTTATGGGCCATGTCGCCTGACTCAAATAAATGATGATGATGATGATGATAACTCTAATGTAATGTAATGTAATCGTACACTAACGTTTCGTGGGACTGCCAACACCCTAGGCTCTCACCACTTTTGGAATTGGTGTGTTGCATTGAATTGCTGTACGTCATTTGCTACTGTTATTACGATTTGAAAAGCATCTACAGTTTACTCCCGCCCCGCAAATTCTCCCGACCCACTGCCGCACGCGTGAAATATCGGTTACGACGTGCGGTACCAGACATGTAACTGGTTTTTATTATTAATTATTCTACGCTATTTTGTAAACAATTTTTGTGTCGAAATTTCGAAATGGTTAGTATGATATTGGTTATTGGAGCATTTATTTTGTTTCATATATCATGTTACGTGCTTGTGATAGATCTGTACAGTTAGGATTTATAAACATTGTCCACCAATTCGATGCAAATAGAGATTTCAGGGTTGTAACGTTGACAAGTCTGTGGTCTGTTGCTGAATGTTCACACCTTGCTACAGCAGCGTTATTTGTCTTGGTTTTTTCTTCACGTTTATTGTGTCGTGTTTTATATGGAGCAGTAACGCTACAAGTAGTGTTTTTTGCGTGTTTATTTCAGCTGTGCATTACTGCGTTGAATGAAGAGAGCCATGGTTCTGTTACAAAGCGTTCTCGAGCAACAGTTGAAGTTAACGCAACTACAGAAGCACAGGTTAAAATCTGTGCACTGTGCTTTGCTGTGCTTTGATAATTTGTGGGTTTTGCTGTAGTTTCTGTATCGATAAATGTCACATAAAATATAGTTATCTTCTGATTCTTTGTCGCCTCGTAGCATTTCTAACACCGAATTGGCGAAGTTCTGAATGCCGACTTCACCAGATATCTGCCCTGTTGTGCTAATTATATTTGTAGAATATTTGCTCAAAAGCAGACTCTGTTTTTCATTGCATATAATGTCTTGCTGTGCATTGCTTTGCCTATGAAATGATGATTACTACTGTGAGTTATTTTATAATGTTATTTTAATTTTTCTTATGTCGCATTTCTCAGGAATCTGCAGCTATATCACTGTACAATAAGGCACTGCATCAGAAGCAGCAAGGTAACACTGAGCAGGCACAGCGGACATTCAGGCGTCTACTCGACTCATCATTTCTGCAGAAGGTAAAGTCTGTACAGTTTTATCATTTTATTACTCAAAACTGATATTCTACAGAAGTCTTTCACAGCATTGGATTAGTGTAGGTAGGTAGTGCAGCAACTCACTTGAGGTTAGGGCTTGCCTTGATCACTTACACAGCTGATCGATGATCGTGACGTCATCAACATCAAAGACACCACCTAGTGTACAATAGCAGGCCAAGCTTCCTGGGCGTATCAGTGTGCAACACTAGTGTGGATGGATGGTTTGTTGCCATTGCTTGACGGGGAGTGCAGCTCGTTCTAATTACTCTGATCACCCCTCCTCCTCCCACTCAGTCTGTCCCTCTCTGTTTGCGTCCGGCAGTGTACACCTACAGCATGAGTCACTGACTGCTACTATAGTACACAGACTGAGAGGGGGGGGGCTGCTGCTGCAACTGACTTCCCACCTTCCCCATCCTCTTCCCATGCCATGTCGGGACACATGATTGTAGATGATAACCAATGGTCTCGTGTTTATTTTATGCATTAACATTGCTATTTTACATGTATAGTCTTATTTTACCACTACTACCATGTTGTAATTGGTTGCGGTCTGTCAACCGTCATTAAAGCCATATTTGTTTTGATTTGATTTGTGTCTGTACACAGTAGTAGGCACTGTGCTGCCGAGGTGACAAGTGACACTAGTGTTTAACACAAAGTGGTTTCTGCTGTCAGTGGTGATTGCAGTCAGTCTTGTTGATCACACACGATCGCAGACAATAATTGATGATCTGATCGCGATCAAAAGCTGATCGAAGCAAACCCTACTCAACGTGTAGTCGGAAATGTTGCAAGATTTTGTGGCAGATTTCATGCGTCTCTAGCAGTGAAAGAATTTCTATCATTCAGAGCCAGTTAGGTGCGGGACATTCTTGGGACACAGCGTACAATTCTGCTGATGTCATTTGTGGTACTTTTCAGGTTGCAGAACCATCATCGAGTCATCAGCAGAAGGAAGTATTTCAGTCCCACGCTTTGCTGCACTATTCTGTCCTCAAAAATCTTGCCGAGCTTGCAGAGAAGGAAAACAATGTCAGCCGTGCATTGGAATACTACCTGGAGGTAACGTGCAGTGTTTCATTTGCGGATGCTGATTATTGAGATCCTTTTTTACTCAGTCACGTTGTTTGTGTTTGTCTCGCAACAGTTATTTATGTTAAACTTTCTGGTGCACATTTTATTTTTTTCTTTGCATCAGTTGTTGGTATATACCACTCATAGGCTGCAGAGGCAGTGGGACTGATGTCAATACCGGGGCAGCAGTCGCACAAAAAGACCGCTGTCACCTGGTGGGTACCTCAGGATGCCCAGAGCCAGGTTAAGCGTACTAAGAAACCCTCAGGCGCCCAATGGAAGCACCCGAGGAAACAGAAAGAAGCACCTTATAACATTTAGACATCCTGAGGTTTTTAACATCCTCGCGGAGGTTTTCATAGTACCGTGGTAAGAAATACCAGGAGCTTTACTGGGGGATAGACTATGGGCCCATCTGCGGCCTGGTTCTATGCAGGACAATTTCGCCCCCACTAAAACTGGAACTGGAAGTACATCGTCTGTTTTAGGAAGCTCCGTGCACAGCTGCTAGCTGTCATCAGTTTGCTTGGTGTACCGTTGTAGGCGGTCTCGGTGGATTCCTCTGATGTTGTCGTCTGGTTTACTATTGGACAACTGGCAATCAGCATCAGCAACTACTCCCTTGCTCGGCACGCCTTCGAAACGGTAGGTTCTGTATTGTGTTGTGTAATATTTCTCAAGTGTTTTAGCAGCTTGTAAACTAATGTAATTGGTATATTTTAACTATCGTTAAGTTATTATTACATTAATATTTTGCACAATTTCACACATACTGAGAATTATGGTAAGATACTCAGATTTGTTCTATATAAATCAGTATACATTTTTTCTTTTTTTTTATCAATTTATTTTACTGGAGAGGTAATTTATATAATAGGTTTGAAGCTAGAGTGTTTGGTTTGCACTCAGGGTCTGGAGATAAACGCTAACCACTGGCCGTGCCTGGATCATGTCATTACTGTTCTGTATGCTCTCAATAATTATGAAGGTAATCAAAATATGTCATCTGTTATCATGTATAAATGTATTCTGTGGCACTGCTTTGTGAGGAATCAAATATAATAGATTTGCAACTAGTTATTCAACTACTTACAATAACATACCACCAGCAGGCAGTGAGTGAGTAGAGGCTTAACTTCTCACTCGACACTTTACAGGTCATTTGGGGGACAATTGTTACAGGCCAGATGACCCAACGAACATCGTCAAAGCACTGAAGGAAGCCAGTTGGCCGCCGAGATAGGCTTCAATCCCACCAGAACCACTCCACTGTGTTACAGTATGAACTGTAGGCAACTGCCTATTGGATTACTTGCAGGCTTAGTCGAGTTGTTATTTGTTTGATGAAGTGCACTTTTGGATTCTTGCAACTATAATTTTATTATTCGATAGAATATTTTAGCTAAAATTCACACGTGGTGCGTAATTTTTCCGCATTAAACACTACGAAATACAGCAAAATTCGTCCCGTAATATTGGAGAAATTTAACTTTTCTTAGGGGATTGTTTTTTATGCTGCACCCTGTACAATATATACATTCTCCGTACGGAAAGTTCTCAGTGGGTTAGTGGATGCTGAGGAACTGTTATAGCATCCACATTCAGTATAGCATTGTATTGGTGTTTGGGTGTCCATACTTTAACAAGATGCTCAGATATTGCTGGCAACACTTGCGTGCTGTCGAGAGCTGCCCTCTGGTGAATGACTGCGTTTTATTGGCCAGGTCTTCTGACTTTTACCTATCTATCCCTCTTCCATTTGATGCTCGGAACGACGGGAATCCCGTCGAGCTATCGGGTTTATATGTCTGAGCTTCAGTCTGGTGAAGGTCGCATGATGATCAACTCAGTTGTATGGGCACGATACATCAGCGTGACAGACAGACAGCCACATGTCGTGACAGACAAACAGCCACGTCGCCATAGCAAATGCCGTGCCAGTGCATTGCATTGTGCAGCAGAGACCAGCAGACAGATGTACTGTGGACCAATGTCTTGTAGCGTCCTCTTTACTGTTCTTGAGCGCATTTATTAGCTTCGATGTGGATAACGCAGCACTGTTTTCCACCAATTTAAAGTAATGGAATGGTTCTCCTTATTATGGCGTGATGACGAAGACTTGTATCGATGTGTGTGCATTGTCAGCATGTCTGTACTACATTGGCAAAGCTCTCGAGAAAGATCCAGCTTACGCTAAAGGAATTGTATTCAAGGAGAAGATACTGACAGATTGTCCATATCTGCAGACGTTAGCTATTGACTCCTTTCAACACTGGTGAGCAGCGTATTGCTTGTTTGTCCGAGAAGCATTGTAACGTTGTTCTTGCCGTATGGTATTCTGTTCTGGCACAAAGTTTGTACATGTAGTCCGGGTTAATATGCTTGCGACTATGCTTACGTGAACATTGCGAGCATTTAGCATGCTTGAGAATGGTAAACTACGAATAACAATCAAAATAAAAGCAAAGCTGAAATCTAACAAAAGGCCGAAGGCATTTGGCGAAGACTGCACCGAATGATCCCGCGCACATGGCCCAGGGTGCAAGTGCAAGCATCATTATACAGGGTGTTCCAGAAAAAATGGCAGAAAGTTTGCTTCACCACATTTTTGTAACTACACGTCATGGAGTCATGCGGTATTCAACAACATGTCCAGAAATAAGTTGCTTACACGACAAAGGAAAAAGTCTGACTGCAGCAGTTAGATATTCTTTGTTTCGCAGTTGGCATGTGAACTGCTTGAAAACAGCATTAACTTCAACATCTTTTTGAAAATTCATCAAAGAAACAAAGCTCACGTCAAAATCAGAATTAAGAATCCCATAAGGCAAGAACTGAATTATGAGAAACGGTTCTCAATGTGCCCATCACGAGAACGAACAACCAACGATGGTCTTTTGGATCAGTGACTGTTCAATAGCACCGTTGACTAGCTCTTGACTGATCATGTCACAGCAACTGTTCAGAACTTGCTTCAGATGGTCGATGTCCTTAATCTTCTGACGATATACCAGCTGCTGCAGAGCCCCCCCTCCAAATAGAGTAGTCCACGGGATTCAGATCAGGTGAGTTAGGCGTCCTGTTGGGCGGATCAATGAAGTCAGGAACATTTGTCTGATCTTCGGTCGACAAAGG
>Ga0126335_1002156_pt1 | contig 11603 bp, 9 predicted proteins | sample OlaspJWI45metaG_FD_108409 | JGI IMG/M metagenome (GOLD analysis project Ga0126335, IMG submission 108409) | Marine gutless worms symbiont microbial communities from Oahu, Hawaii - Olavius sp. 1 OAHU.JWI-45 metaG | ecosystem: Host-associated > Annelida > Digestive system > Unclassified | place...
ATAAGCGAAGTGTATAAAAGTAGTAGGGTATCCTGGTCAGTACCCCATGATGTATGTGCAACAACGTGAATTAAGCTTAGAGCTTTGGTGGATTTATTCTTGAGATAGTGAATGTGTGGTAAAAAGGACAATTTAGAATCAAAGATCAAGCCAAGGAACTTGACCTCCTGCAAAACTGGAATAGGCGTACCATACAGAAAAAGCTCTGGGTCGAGATGATGTTTACGTAAGCGACAAAAGTGCATGCAGACTGTTTTTGAAGTAGAGAATTTGAAACCATTGGCATCTGCCCATTCTTGTAATTTATTGAGGCATCTAAGCCTAGAACCGATGACCTCGATATAATGAGCTTGAGCTGTAGTTCCTGAGTGTGTGTGTAGAAGCTTAAAATCCTACTTGACACTTTATAGGTCATTTCGGGGATGATTTTTACAGTCCAGATGACCTGAAGATGCAAGTGTATAATAGATATCAAAAATAAACCCAAAAGTGCAAGCAACCATGATCGATTACTGTATGCTGTACTACCTGACAGGTTGTCGTTGTCGAATGCTCTGGCCCAGAGTAGATGCAACTGGTGCGGGAGGAGGACTCCGGGTTTTCGACCTGACAAGCAAAATGCAACCAGTTCTAGACTAGTGATGGCAGTAAGTTAAGTCATATCATGGTGAATAAGATAAGTCTGAAATTCTGTACGTTTCTAGACTTTTTGCCCCCATGAGTACAGCTAAAACCACAGCTGTCAACTAAATGTTCATGCTATAATAAGAAAGTATCACCCTGATGGGATGGAACAATAGCTGGCCCACTGCCACAAATACAAAATGGCATAACTGTACTTCCAGTCACAAATCTAACGACAGACTCTGAATTGAAAACCCCAATTTCCTATTTGCATTTAACAGTAACTGCAGCTCTATCTTGCTTACTTTCAGAGATATTCCCCTGCAACATGCAGACACTGGCCCATTCAGCTGGACCAGCCAATAACACTAATGTTGCACTATACTGCATCGGTAATAAAACGGGTGACGATACCTTGACGAGTATGACGAACAAGAAGAATTTGAGTACGAGGAACATGAAGATGAAGAACGGGAACACGATCGAGATGACGCAGAACTAACAACATCATTAATGTCACATGACAACATAGCTAGTTAATTTACTCACAAACGACAAATTTCTCATCCAAGAAATGTGAACATGACACATGTGCACAAGTGATGGTACCACACAATCACATAACGTAATACTGTAATAACAAAAATACACAGTAGCAGTAACAGGGTATAATGTCCCACTTGACACACTGTAGGTCATTTCATAGGCAAGCACCTCGGATCACAGTGCCAAATGTTTCCACAACCAAGTCATAACACAACAAACCTAAACAGTATTAGCACCTAAATAGTCTACTATGACAATATAACTTTTTGTTGTACAATGAAAAGCTGACAATAACAGCATCTCGTATGCATTATGATACAACATGTCATATCAAACTAATGTGGAAACAAGTTAGCAACCTGGAAGAGACAGATGAGAAGCTGCCAGCATGAGAGCCGGACTTGTGACGTCGACGGCCACGTGACACACTGCGAGATGCATGCTTATGCACTGGCGACCTCGACCTCGACGTACAATGTACAACGTACATACATATAGTTAACACAAGGACTGCTTTATGTTACTCACACAGCTAGACAACTAAAAATCATCAATTACAACAATAAGTCTTATATGACCAGATAGAATTGTGTTCCAATGGCACTAAACATGTGCACACTCTCAGTGTTTGTTGAACCAAACACTTTTTCACACACACTGCTTATTTCTCCATCTTGTCATTCTATGGTGAGAAGTCACTCAATGCTATAGCGTGAGAGCAGGTTCATGAGTAATTAAATCACATTTCTAATGTTGTGAAAGGCCACTTAGGGATAGCATCAGAATTATAAGATTAGACCTCTTTTGGCTATAGAGAATCATCTTCAACTGCACACAGCCTACTCTTGTGATACAGCACTGAGTGTCTTCCACTACAGTGAAGTCAAAAATCAACAGTATAACAACAGCCACCAAGCCATTGCAATCAGTGATTAGCCAAACTACTCACCTCAACCACGGGTCTTTCCAGTCCTCACTACCACGATTCCAAGCAACGGGTGGTGCAGGCAGAGGCCCCGCTGTCGGAGGATGTACGTTCTCCACAGGACCTTCAGGCAGTCCTCGCTCAAACCGCGGTGGAAATGGCGGCATTTCTCGTCTTCCTTCAAACCTGAATTTATATCAGCTGAATCAGTCACTACTAGCAGGTACTGGTACAACCGTTCTGTTGGCTGATACAATGTAACACATCAGATAATTGCACACTGATCCACAATGCACAAATCTGACTAAGCAGTATGAGTTCCTGGTTTTGCACAGCCAGTATCGACATTATAACCCACATACACAAAGAGCTGTGTTCTATAAACAAGCAATTTTGACTACTTCAATGTAAAATTAGTCAACAATATTGCAATGCTGTATGGTGTAAGTTTCAACTAGCTGTGGTCTTGAAACAGCATAGCTGTTAATTTCATGTAATGATGGATCTGCACGTAGTGATAAAAAGAAAGGTTCTCACATTGAAGAAGGTGGTGGCGACAGTCTCCGTGGTGGTCTGTCAACATCCTACACAGACACACAACCAAACATAGACATGTGCACAGCTACAAATCTGTTACAACACTGCCAACTGTTATAAGACACTAACAGATCAGCAACATAATTTAACATGTAAAACACAAGACAAAGGATGCACTGGATTCAACTTTTTGAAATCTCACCAGAAGCAAATGTGGCCGGATATCCGCCAGAAATGGACAGTATGATGGCTGCTCCATTGCTCTGCATACTGATGATGCGCATCAAGTTGCATAAAAGCTCAAGAGTGCTAATGTCAGTAATTTGATTTGTGCTGTTGTTGTAAATATGCCTTTTGAATGTCTGTTAAGTGCTTACAAAGTTATAAAATGATTACAGCAATCAAATTTTATGACACTCATGTTATAATGCAGTTATACCAACAGGTTTACTGGGGGTTTTACGTCACTGTGAGGAAAATATCCAGTTACAATATCTGGTGCCATTCAACATTTCAGTCAGATGTGGAATCAAAACCCAATAGTAAAAATGGCAGGACATTCAGCCAAATGGAGCCGAAACTGGATATCCTGTAGAATATTACAGATGGCATCAGAAACTCAACTCACCAGAGGTACTTCTGGTGGTGGCAGAAATCTTGGTAGTGGAAACTCTGGTGGAGGTGGGAAGCCTCGGCCCCATGGTGGTGGTTCAACTGGTGGATGCTGCCACGGCTCAGGTGGAGCTGGAAGGGGTACGACAGGACGATCAAAAAACCTTAACAACACAACAAACATGCGTCGTTAAATAAACCACACATTAAACACCAACAATACAACGAACTGACAGACACTCTGCCGACAGTACAGATACAGTAAAAAAAACTTGGACTCACAACCAGTTAGACAGGCCGACATCTAAGTTGGACTTGTTCTTGCATATAACAAGTCCGGCATATGCCCTTCCTGTCACCATTAACGATCAGCAACAATAACAGCAGGAACCAGACGATGGTCTGTACGATGTTAAACCACTTACTCAAAAGCATTTGCTATGGTGTCAGTTATCTATGCTCACTGCTACATAACAAGCGATAAAATATGAACACATGAAACACAAAAACCATAAAAGAACATAAAAAGAAAGGAATAACAGAAGTCAATCAAGCAATTAATCACTAGGTCTCTAACACAACTTCAAATAGTATACTAGTACGTCTTTAATTCACTGGGAAACTTGACTTTAGAAACCAGAGATCAGAGTTCTGATGGTAGTGAGTTCCACTGCATGTGGACCAGCCAAAGAGAAAGATTTATCAGCAATAATAATAACATCAACAATTCAAACTTCTAGTAACTTAAGAAAAGACTACTCACACTGGTGTAAACGGCTCATCAAATGGAGGTGGCGGTGAAAATCGCCCGAATGGTTCAGCTGCAGGCATCATGTCCCTGACTGGTGGTGGCCCAGGTAGGGGCACTGAATCACGTACTGGAGGTAGGTCTGGCTCACACACTGCAACTGGTGGCATCAATGGTGGCTCATGTGATGACATTTCCTTAGGCAGTTCTCTATGCTCCTCATTACCAGAAGCCAAACGCTTCCTACGACTCTACACCACAGCACGATGCAAACTATAAATAACCAAAGTGATTTTGCAAAGGCCGCATCAAACCCCCCCCCCCTTGCTGTCGGGAGATAGGGTCCTCATGAGTCTCCACCTTACATAGGACATTGATCTGTTCAGCCATTTTTGTACAGTCCATCTGCGTGACAGACAGTCTGGGAGATGCTGGATCACTGATGACAATAGTCTGCATCTCGTTTGTTTGCTGTGGCCTTAAGAATAGTTAAGATGTGAATGCAAAAATATATTTCATCACAGAGGACTAATGTTGGGAAATGTTGTGCTACAACAACAAAAATCTGTACAAATACTAGAGGGAAAATGTTTGCAAAATGACCAAAGAAGATTTGATCACATTCAAGACAGAATATTGACAATACGAGAGAGAATACTGTACTGAACTGAGTTAACTAGTGGACTCATAGAAAGTGTGTGAAGAGCAGAATAATCCATATGCATTACACAAAAAAAACAGCAAAATTAAAGAAATCAGAAAATAATAAACCTCTTTTGCATGCCGAAGGCCACGTTCCCATGCCGACTCATTCTTGATATCAGGAAGTGGTGGAGGTGGTCGTGGAAGCTCCCGCTAAACACACAAGTATTATCACATTTGATGCTAAATGTATCAACAGCACATTACAGGAAATTCAGAGTAACAATGTCAGAAATAATACACAATATACACATTTCAGTCAAGCCATTAACTTGAAACCACAAAACTGCAAATAGTCATGCTGGCAAATTATATAAAGCATCGCTTGTCCAAGAAACTAACTTCAACTCATCTATGTTATTAATAACAGCAATATTCAGTACTCGCAGGGAGTTAAAACCTAAGTCCATGTCAGTGACTGTTCAACTACAGCATATGCCACACTGAGACATCAAAATGTTCAATAACTATCAGCAAGTGTACAAACGAAATTTTTGCTGAAATGCTTCTGAAGTGTTTGACAAATGTTACAGTGTATATAAACAATATTCTCATGAGTAGCAATCCAAGAATGCTGTGCTGTCCAACGTACTCACAACTAGTTTGACTAATGATTACTGCAGCGCCTTGTCAGTCCAAATATCCATGCAAAAAGTAGCAACATGTGGTTCACCATAGATACAAAATGTGTCCAACCAAAAGTTAAGTTATTAACAACTTTGTAAAACAATACAAGCACATGAAAACACAGAATTAGCAGTACCTCGCGTGAACGCCGAGGTCGATATCGTGGTTCCTGGTAAACAGAAAAGACAACAAATCCAGTTACATATTTGCAGACACCTCAACAACAGCAGTAACTGATTAGCAATCAACGTAATGTAATTATCAATGTTAATGCATAAAAGCAACTGCAAAAAAACTGTTGCATGCAACTTATGATGGAAAGTTCATTGCAACAAATAATTACGTATTGAAATGATGTATAAAACAGCCCTATATAAACTCATCCTTACTATCATCAGCACAAAATGGCTTAATAATAATGTTTAGCAATTAAGTGTAATAAAAACTCTACTGCAAGCCATCACGACTTCACCTGAGCTTGCAAGTTTACATCACACTGTATGTCCAGCTTCACTGAAAAACAGCAAGATAAGAAACTGTAGTCAAGCGTGATTGGTCAGCACAAATTCATTGTCAATATCCACTGCAGTATTGCGACAATGTGACAGACACAAAGAATCACAGACAGACAGCACGAACATGTAAAAATACAATGCCTCTGGCAGACTGGCACCTATTTAGGCAGCAGAGGCATCAAAATCATCAACTGGCAAACTACTGTTGCGTGCATGCATTGTATACACCAAAGTGACATGCACACAAAGCTCACAGTCCTACTGACTGAAGCTGTGCACAACTATTAAACATTGATACATGATAACTGCACTCTAACACATATCAGCCAAACTTACGTCATGAATCCACGGGCTAACTTGGGGGGGAGGTGGAAGTGGACCGATACCGGCATGCATCATACCTTCAGGAGAACCTGGGCCTATAAACAGTCATACGCTGCCTTATAAACTTATATGTTTATACGTTTCTAAACTTTTACCACAGCATTATCTACCACTGCAGTCAACTTCATTACATCGTCTGTCTGCTTTATTAAGTCAGAGTGAAATCAACATTTTCAACAAATACTGACAGTATATTTATGTGCCTATATCAAGATCCAGTACCAGTATGTACATGTAACTTAACACACAGATGTTTACAATCTCCAACATCTGTCATCCAGAGTATTCTGTTGTTCAACAGCATTGTACATGTTGCAAATTAATTAACAACTTATACTGTGATGACAAAAACATAACACAACCTATTTAGTGAAGGAAATAAACAAACAGTGACAAAAGAAAAACTGCCAGCAAGGCTGAAAATGTGACAACTGACAAGTAAGATGAATTTTGACATCCACCGAGTTCAATATTTATAGACTGTCATCTATTCCACACTGTCAAAGACACAAGAAGGAAATGGTTCTGCAAACCTATCACTTCACCAACTGTGAGCTGGTTTGGTGTACCTGGATGATGAAAGCGGCAGTTTCCTCCCCATGTACAAGTGCCGCGAAGATAGAACCGACAGACTGACGGCGGAGTCAATGGGCGCTCGATGTGTGGTCTGACATCACTGAGTGGACTCTCATCACCCATCTCCTTGATTTCACCTTCTTCACACTCATCATCCTTTAACAGATGACACGATAACAATGAACTGATGCACATGACTCGACATATAACACTGCATGATGATGAGTTTCTCTCCAAATATGACAGCAATCACCAGTTGAACACAGCTATTGAATAACGAAGAATGCAGCTCAGTATATGAATCATTGGTGAAGGCATACATACTGAGTCACCTACATAGGTAATAAATTAAAACTTTATTGTGATTTGCAGACAGCTATTCTATAGTGATTTCACTGGACAAGTAAATACAGTTTTCTATTAAAAACAAACACATCAGCACTTTAAACAGTAAAATACCAACACGATCAAATATGATGAGCCATTGCTCCTGCAACATTTTCAAACTTAGCTTCTGGGAAATTATACCACAATTACAGTAAGTATGTGCACGCCATCACCGTGCATTGCAATTTTACAATTGTGGTATATGCTAAATCAATTCTGTCAAACACTTGTGTCATGCCAAAATGCTTTCAGACTGTGACAGTTGCTAATCACTGATGTTGACTTCACTTATGGCATGTCTGCATTTGACCATCCCTATTATGGCAACTTCAAATAAACCTCCACCTAGACATTTCTATGCAATGGTTAAACTTCTTATCAAATGTGCAACAAAACAGCAAATGAACATACATCGGCCAGTTCACCGTCAGTTGACTGATCCGTAGTCTCATGCTCTCCCTCCTCTAGCTCTCCATCACTCTCATCCTATACAATACAAGCCAAACGTGCCAGACCTCAGAATGCTCACAGTAAAACTAGGTTATGCCTACATCTTGTACAAGCAACATTAACAGTATTAATTCCATAACAATCCTATAGGTGATAATAATTACTATTCATGAATTAGGAGTCTTTTCCCCACAATTCAACATATCTGACACCAAAATACATTGCAAAAATACTGAGCATGGACCAGCAACTCTACAAGATGCACCAGAATCAATTCAAAACAGCTAAAAACTGACCCAGTCCAAAACCAGGACTCTAAACCTAGCAAATCTATTGTCTACAGAAAAAAAGTAATCTACGACTAATGCTGTGATCATGATTAAAGAGACATAACACACAGTACCTTTCGCGACTCCACTGGTTTTTCTTTCTCTGCTGGTTCTCTATCATCAGCCGTCAACTGCTGATGGACTTCTGTGTCAGGATTCACATCATTTCCAACTACACTTTCATCATCATCCTCTGACACCTCTCCATTTTCTTCTCTCGAACTCTGCACTGCAGTTGATGGTATTTCTGTGAACTCAGCTAATGATTCCACAGCAGAGTCACGAGATGGGTTCACTAGCATCCTATCTGAAGTGGCTGCCACCTGCTTCTCATTTAATTCATCTAATCCAGGTTCTGGCTCATCTTGCAATGGTGTCTGAGATCTGCTGTCAGTAACTTCACCATCATCATCATTGTCACCATCAGTAACAGTAACATGACCATCAGTTCTGTCCATGTCATGACTGTCTGTAATTAACATACCTTCAACAGACTTAACAGGATTGTTCTCACAAGTTACCACTGACGCTGAGAAAGGTGTATTATGTTTCATACAACAATCAGTATCTGTACTTGCTTCTGGTTCAACACTGCCATAAATACTCTGTGGCATAATTTCTCCATTTTCTGCTAGTTTGACATCAACATCAGATGACTGCTGTTGCTCAGCAGGAACAACACTGTCAGAGGTCAATGCTGATGTATCCATACTGGCAGCGTTCTCACAGCAACGACTTTTTGACTCTTCTTCTGATAAACTATACTGTCACTAAATGTTATTAATATCCATGTTAATCAACAAATATCTGCAATATACAGCAACATAGCAACAGTTTACATGGTGTGTCAAAATGGCTTATCTAAGCATCAAACATCAGCAAATATCAAGCAACATTAACAGTCAGCATTGCATACATTCAGTACTGATACACAGACAGAATAGTTAATTGTATTTGTATGCATAATAAACAGCCTAGCAACATAATTTAAAGAAATCTGTCTGTACATGAAAAACTCCAAAAAAAGAACACTGGGTCATTTGTAAACCACTTTCTATACATAAACATACTATACCATTTGATTAAAAGGTATAAGTTTGACAAAGTTACTATTATGGTCAACTAATGGAAATACCTGTCCCTGATTGGTATTACATACACAATAATTTTACGACATAAGCCCCATTGCTGCCACTTGCCCACCACCAGGCAACACCACTGCCCATTTGAAGAATTGTGGGTGGATTTGGCATGTTGTACGTTGGCTAGCTAGCTACAGGCTACACGCCTGTGCAACACAGTCATCATGCTCCAATAACCACATCACCCACCACACTGCTAGTGCTAGGCTACACACATTGCTAAGACTATATGTTGTGAATTGTGATTAGACTATACAGGCCCTAAAACACAAAAATACCAATTTTCTCACCCCAATCCCTGATCTTTTGCAATATTTTTTTCTTTGAGGAATGACTAAGTATGAGTTATCTCATAAAACTTATTTTTCAGAAAGTCCATGGTTCACTGATTATGTCATGCTTTTTGTTGCATTTGCGTGTATCCTAGGCCTTGATTAGGGGCCTAGACCCTACATGGCGTCACACGTTTGCGGTCACTATGTGCTATCATGCAGTTGTCCAATAATCAAGTAATTACACACTTAACTGGCACTTAGTTAAGCCTGTAAGCCTAATTATGATTAGCTGCTTGCGCTGTGGCCTATGCCAACTGCCCAATTAACGCTGCATTCAGGTTGCAGTCTTGCAATCTTGCAATCACGTTTTAGTGAGACCGACCATCTAAGCCTGATGCTAAGCCTAAACTTAATCCCTATCTTTAAACAGAACCTAAGTCTAAAACTGGCCCTAACCCCCTATACATGACCCTAATCTTAAACCCTAAACCTGATGCTAACTGTAAACCCTACACCTGACCCACATTCACATTCAGTTTTCACCGAATACGGTTACTTGGAATCGATTAGCAAATTTTCCGGATCTGATTAGCGCAAACATCTCCACAGTACGTTTCGCTTGTGTTTATGTTTCCAGCTAGTGTAAGTAGAGTCGAGGTGCAATTTCGTAATTTAGTCATTGTAAAAGCGATTTATTTGCAGTTTTTATGATTCAACATCGTTATCTAGTCAAGACAGTGGCGTGTGATAAGTTTGGAGTGGTTTGGAATAGGATTTCCAGGTGAGGTAGTGAAAATGCAAGAGTGCCCTCCAAACTTACCACACCTAACCCTAAACCCTAACGGCCGATTGCACCATCGTAGTTCAGCGTTAAACTCGATCAAGTAGGCTGCGTGAACTAACTTACGGCAATTCGTTGCACCATTTTTAAATAACATCGTTCAGCCTTGAACTCGAGTTTAAACCTGAACTGCCAATTTTGTGTTCACAAAATTTACAAAATGATGGTTCATGCAGATAATTACATGATATTTCATGAATTTTTGAGATTAATGAATACAAGCAGACGACATGAAGTAAAAGAACGAGGAGATCCACTCACAAAATACGATGATAGCGAGTTTCACGCACGATTCTGCCTCTCAAAGCTGACTGTTCACTATCTACTGTCGGACGTATGTCAGACAGTTCATTTGCCGTCCTTATATGATCCATAAACTGCGAAAATACCGAAAATTACGCCCTGCAGCCTACGTCTGCGCCTGCCTGGCCGACGGCCGTCCAGCCTTTCAGCCTACGCCGAAGCCTTTACCAGCCACAGTCATACGTACATGTATGACCACGGATCTGCAACGTCTGACTTTTACATTTTGGTGATCAAATCCGAATACTGTGATTATTTTAGATTATAAATGAAATACTAAGTTGATACTTTTACCAAATGTGTTACCAGTATATCACGAAATGGCATTAAAGTGCTGTTATTTCGCACTTATTACACACATGATAACGTGGCCATGACGTATAGCAGCCTGTTGAAATTAATACACGCATCAGAAACAAAATCTGTTCGGAAGTAGGTAGCGTAGCATGTGAATTCATAGTTCAGTTGAACTCGTTCATAAACTCGTGGTGCAACCAAAATTCGTTGAACTCAAAACTGAACTCATTCTAGCAGTTGAACGAGTTCTGTTGATTCAAGTTTAAACTTTGATGGTGCAATCGGCCCTATGTCTAAAACTGATCCATAACCCTAACCCTAAACCTGTAGCCTACTTTCCTTGTAAGGTAGTGAAACTCCAGGTGCGCTTCGGTTTCGACAAATGGATCACGCCCCCAACGTTAATCCCGCTGTAGTCCGTAAAACAGCGGTTCGTTTTCACTACTATGTAAATACAATCAAACCTTATGTTGTATAAAATACAACTAAAACATATCACACTTCTAAAAATCAATGCGTGTAAATACAATAAACTAATTCCAGTATATATTATCGAAATAAATAAATCACAAAAACAAAACTTTCGCCGACCTAACACACGGTCTCTCTATAAACCGAAAGTGACGGTGACCGAATATTTTTATTTTATAAATATTCGATACTTACCGGATAACTTACCGGACGAGGCCTCACCGGTGGACACGGCTCAGCCTCTGTAGGTCAAGAAGCATCAACTGCCAATAAACAGACCTATCCCTTTGGATTGTCTGATTCGTTCCAGAT
>Ga0126335_1002157_pt1 | contig 11602 bp, 5 predicted proteins | sample OlaspJWI45metaG_FD_108409 | JGI IMG/M metagenome (GOLD analysis project Ga0126335, IMG submission 108409) | Marine gutless worms symbiont microbial communities from Oahu, Hawaii - Olavius sp. 1 OAHU.JWI-45 metaG | ecosystem: Host-associated > Annelida > Digestive system > Unclassified | place...
GTATGTACGTGAATTGCAGCTGGTTAGTCAGGCCCGTAGGCAGGGGGGGGGGTGCGTACGCACCCCCCCCCCCCGAAATAAGTCAACTTGAAAAAAACGCCAAATGTGCTTGAAAATATCCCTTACAAAACTTGATCTTAAAAATGAAGCGCCGTTCCCAGTGCTAGAAATGCAATCGACAAACTTAAAGCATGTTGTCTATTTTTCCTTGCAAGTCCCGACGCGAGGGTCTTTTGGAGTCAATCATAAAGAAAGCTCTTCCAGAGCAATGTCATAGGCGTAAAAAGGGGTTAATCGACCTTTGCAAAACGCGATGGGCTGCCAGACATGACGCATATACCCACTTCTTTCAGTCATATCATTACATCAAGGCTTTCAAGAACATTTCTTATTCTGCCAATGCTAAAGACTGTGGCGAGAACTTCCAAGCGGTAGTTTGGGATCCAAAGAGTAAGGGCGACGCAGCTTCCCTTATTGCTAGTCCTTTGACTTCATCGTGACATTCATGATACTGTATGATTTCCTCTCACACTTGGCAGGAGTGACCGTGAAACTGCAAGGCGTTTCGATGGACATAATCAAAGCGTACGACGAAATTGAAGAAGTCAAATCCACTTATCGCACACTTTTGGACAACGTGGACCAAGAATTCTCAGAAACCAGCAAGAAAGCCGTGGAGATCGCCCATGAAGTCAACGTCGAGCCGTCTATGCCACGAATTGTTGGTCATCAGACTACTCCAGCTCAAAACCCAGAAGAGTACTACAGAGTAAATGTTACCCTTCCTTTTCTCAGCCATATTATTTCAGAACTGGAAGCGCAATTTTCTGATCTGTCGGTACTTTCAGCTAAAATGATGAACCTAATTCCATCTGTTTTGTGCACAACTGAAGAATTACCATCACTGGATGACGTTGTCGCCATGTACAACGAGGATTTACCATCGCCTGACCTAATAAGGAAGAACAAGTTTGCTGGTACAGATAAATCCCAATTGCCATCTACAGCCCGTAAAGCAATCAAAGTCTGTGACATGGACATGTTTCCGAATATTTTCACCCTCCTGAAAATCTTCATTACCATACCGGTAACAAGTTGTGAGTGTGAAAGAAGCGCTAGCGCCATCATTCATAATTACAGAAAATCCTTTCTGTATGTCTGGAGTCAGTGGAGTAACCATAGTAACGATTTGGTGAAACTATTTCGATGTATGAGTCCGTCTGCATTTTTATGACCTTTACTGTGTTTTATTATACATTTTCTTTTTTTACTTATTCTGTCTGTCTGTCTGTATGTCTTTGTGTGTTTGTGTTAGGCCATGTTGACTGATTCAAATAAAATAATGATGATGATAATGATGATATAAAATGATGAGAGCATTGTTGAGCAGGATAGAGACTAGTAAGCGTATGTTCCATAGTGACTGTCAGAAACTGGTCCTGGGGCCCGATTTTCAAAACTTCTTAGGAAAATCTTACGAAAATCTTAAGAAGTTTTGAAAATCGGGCCCCTGGACTCCTGGTGGTATATCAAACCATTGCTCGTGGTCAACTCCGGCGTTTACACCGAGCACCACTGTCGTCAGTCAACTTTTGGGCGAATAAATATTTTACGTTGTATGTCAACAAAAAGTAAACAAATAGGCCGATAAAGAGTAAAATAGGAAATTGGTGTATAACGCAAACTAAGCTAGTTTTGTGACCAACAAAAGGAAAATGCGCCACATTCTATAATGTCAGAATTACATCGAAAAATTAAAATGTCGCATTTGCCGCCAGCTATGCCGCCGCCTAGGTGTGTAGCTAGTGTCGCAGTGTAGCTACCGAATTTTTTTCATTGGTTGTGTCTAGAGTACCGGAACCCGTGCTGTAATTTAAGGCCGTCCTGGAGTTTGACTACATCACATGGAGTATGCTACAGCGTTAGGGTTAGGGGTCAGGTTTAGGGTTAGGTTTTAGTGTTATGATTAGGGTCAGGGTAAACTATAAGAAGTGGGGTCCTTAATTACTGCGACTATATAGCGGTACGTACACTGTCACTTGCGTCGAGCATATAATATTGCTTGAGCATGATTATTCGCCAATTCGATAAGATTTATCACCTAAATGAGCAGAAACTAATGTTTATTGTGAATTACCTTGTATCATTATCCCAACATAAACAAATGCACCATTGATATGGCATGCAACAGACACATATACAGAAACTACAGTCAAAGGCAACTAACACAGTAACAGTAGTCTGCATCTCATGCATTTGATGCAGCCTAAAATGATGCTACTCCAGAGATGGTGATAAGTGACAATGCACTGCTATGTAGTCGCAGTGATTAAGGATTCCACTTCTTAAAGTTTACCAGGTCAGTTGACTTACGGCTTAGGGTTAGGGTGTGGTAAGTTTGGAGTGTATTCTGTGTGGGGTAGTTTGAAACTCAAGGTCCACTATTACAGTATGGCAGCTTTGTACTTATCATAACCCTAACCTTAACACAAACCCTAAAGTGACCCTAATGCTAAACACAATACATACCTGGTCACTTCATGCACATGTTCGGAATGCAAATATGCACAAATTCGAACACTTTTTGTTTATTGTTGCTATTTTCTGACTCGCTGCTTTTTATGAAAGTTATTCCACACAGTTACAAATAATGCAAATTCTATTAATAAATTATGTATAAGTCGTGAATGTATGTCTGCAAAATGGCTGCTGTGCTTGCTAGCATTCTGTTCTGCACATGTGCAGTAGCATAACAATGAATATTGAACTTTCCTGTACTTCAATTTTGGACCTTCACATACAGGTTCCCATACAAGAAGGTCCAGAATTCCAGTATGGGTTCCCTGACTCTAGACACATCTTTTTTCATTGTTTTTCAGCTGTAATAAATGAAATTTCTTGAATGTTTGAACAGTCATTTTCCTCTAAATTACTTCCCAAATAGTATCGAACTGTAGACATTTACAGTAATTTTTGGCATGCATCTAACATGTTACACGCTGCTATTGCTACCACAATTTCGTTCGCCTGACTGTCTCTCCACCCATCTGTTTATGGCTGTGATCTGAATTGACCAAGAAGATGTGATAGCTGAGCTCTTGTAAGATGACTGGAAGCTGTTGGCATTGTAGGACATTTGATTTTAGTGTAAAATGAACTGCATTTATTGAACTTATGGGCAAAGAAAGTGGCAGCATATGAAACAAAACAGAGGATCACATTCAAATGTAGGTCTGTTTGAAATTGAATTTTGCATGTTTGTCATTGTAATTAAACAGAGGCAGTGCAGGCATGAAGAAGGGCCCACTTCATGGCAAACGAGATTACACTCCAGTTTCGTGGGATCAGTACTTTGAAAGAGCTGTGGATGTGAAAGTCGATGCCAATGTATCCTTTTTGTCAGTTTATTTCAAAGTGTTCCAACACTGTTGCATTGCCAGTCTTTTATATTTGTTGCAAGTTGTAACCATGATATTACAATTGGAAACTCACAGCATTGAATGTAATTGTTATTATAGTATCAGCATAGAGAGCAGTGCCTGTTGAGGTATGAACTTCTGATGATTTGTTTTCACTTGCTTTGTCTTGTACAAGGTATCTTAGCTCTTACAGGCTTACTGTGCATTACTCTGCTATACATTGGCAACCGCTTTCTATTGTTAGAAGTTACTGTTTCAAGCAATGTATTACCACACAACTGTAATAATGTAATATTGTAATTAGTGAGATGGTACTAGTTTTTTGTGACCTGTACAGGTTCCTGTTTGGGAAGGTCCAGAATTGTGACCATTGTTGAAATTTTTATGACATCAATGTTATACTTTATAAAACAGTTATAGTAGTAAGTCAGCTGTATTCGTAATACATGTAGGCCTAACAGCACATTTGCAGTTGGTGCATATTTCATAGGCTGTCTGAATTACATATCATCATTGTCATCGTTAGTGTTATGTCGTAATATTTGGTTCAGTTCTTCTGGTATAATTTCAGTTAACTTCTCGTTGTTCAGACATTTCATGTTTATGAAAGTGGATCTGCGGGACCTCTCTGCTTTTGTCTGCATGGAGGTGGCTTCTCTGCATTGACATGGGCTGTTTTATCAGTGAGTTGCACCTACTGTTCTACTGTGTGTACTGTAGGGTATGTCTGCAAGATCTCACTAATGCAAATTTTCTGTTGTGAACTCATTGATGCTTCTGCCGTTTTTGTTAATTACATTTAAAAATTATAATGTGCATCATGGCTTTAATATATAGTGTTTGTTTGCATATGAATTGTAATTTTGTGCCTGTTAGGTGCAGATTTGCGACACAGTTGAAAGCTGTATGTGGTTAGTATAATATTTTCAGTGCTACAAGATGTACTCAGTTGCAGTACACATTGTTTGTCATTTGTGAACAGAAGCTGCTGACTGGCCTCATAACCTGTCGATGTGCTGCGATGGACTTCCGCGGTCATGGAGATACAAAGACAGCTAATGATGAAGACTTGAGTGCTGAAACTATGGCCAGGTATACTGTATTTTTTTGTTCATGTAGAACTTGATAAGCTGAACAACAGCTGTACAGTTTTGTTGATTGTGGAGAACTGTAGATTTCTCTAGATTTTGTTGTGCAATGTTTTCAAGGTTGACTGGAGTTTCTGTGTCGGCTTTCTGTTGAACTCTGATTGAACTGTAATCAGTAGTTATGGCGAAGGCATGATTCACCAGTAGTGTACACTTTGCCGTGGTTGATAGGTATGGTATAAAGCCTGTAGAAAAATACTGGCAGAGCCGCAATTTCCAGAGGTTTTTTGTGAGACAGCTAAACCTGGAAAATGCCTGCTGTGTACTAAAGTGATCATGTGTGACAGTACTTTGTAATTAAGCAGATAAAAGTTAACTCAAATTTCTGTTTTGCTATTAAAATATTAAGGCAGTTGAGGATGTAATGTATAGAAGTACATTAATTGTTCTGTCTTGGTTTCAGTGATGTTGAAAAAGTAGTGGAGAAGTTGTATGGTGACAGCGTGGAGCGGTTGATTCTTATTGGACACAGGTCTGTGATTTTCAGTATTTTTACTAGCAAGAGCATTTTCAGTAGTTGGATAAAGAATTTCCATGAATATATTTAAAACTTGTTATAAATTTTCAGATGGGTAAGTGGTATGGAAGTGAGAGGGACAGAATAGGTTTCAAAGCTGAATCTGTTTTTTTTGTGTGTGGTAGTACTGTGTATTGTATTTAATCTGTCTGCTATTTTACTTATTCATGACAGTTTCGGTGTGTGTAACTGTGTAAAACTTCCTGGTATTGTCTATAGTATTTTGCAGATATGTGTGTTTGTATAACTTATTGTATAGTTTGTTCTGTGTAAGGTTTTTGTGACTGTAAATTTTATTTTATGACTGTGATTTAATCAGGTGAAATTTGGTCTTCATTGTTGGAAAAAAGTAGATTTCTTGTCATAGATATCTGCATTTTTGTGTTTATTTTAATTACTTATTTGCCATGGTTGGACAGTTGTTATATTTGATTGCTATAATCTGGTCAGGTTTCTACTGCAGTGCAGATTAGGCTCCGTTCAGATAGTATGCATGATGCCATGATGCAAAATTGGATAACTTGATTGGCAGCACACAATGAACAAAAGCCAGTGAATTAATATGGGTTCCGATGGTTGTCCAGCCTTGAAGCAGGTGATTTTCCACAGTAACAGTTCATTGAACTATTGGAAAAATTTAATTTGGCAAATATCCAGATGGTGGATCTTGCAGGATTTTCATTTCAGGATATTTGAATCTGTAATGTGATAGAGTATCATCTTTCAGATAATCATGGTATGTAGTGAAGTGTACTGAGGTATGCTGTGTTTGACAAATTGTAGTATGGGTGGAGCTATTGCTGTTCACGTAGCAAGCCGACAGAAGCTTGCTGCTCTTGTTGGGCTTATTGTCATCGACGTTGTTGAAGGTTTGAAGTAACTGTCAATTTAATATTATTATAATTTAGAATTAAGACGAGAAGCCACATTTTACATATCTACTTTCCTTAATTTCTTTCATTAACCTACAGCTTGTTAATTATGTGTATCTGTGCCAGCTGTAGTAGTCTAACAGTAACATGCTTCACCGCAGTGCACAATTTTTTAAACTGAATTCCACAATTGACATTTGTATGTAATGTTTATTTGTTACTTTTGCTTATGGCCTGCATAGTGCACACCTTTACTGCGGTGCCTAGGTGAATTTGATCTTTTACTGTCTGTGGAATGGTAAAATAAATATTAGGTTTCAGACTGAGCAATAATAATCAATGATGGTCAGTTGTGAAGAGAAAGCAGACACTTTTTTGCCAATTTGTGTTCGTTCAGTTGACCTTGTAAACTGTCAGACTGATGCTGTTGTGATAGTGCTATAAATGTGCTGTATTGATCACGTTAACGTTTTTGTTGTAGTAGTTGTTTCTATTGTTGTTGGTATGAAATGCTTGTAGGTACTGCCCTGGAGTCACTAAGCAGCATGCAGTCATTTCTGCGAAGCCGTCCACAGAGGTTTAACTCTCTAGAACATGGTATTGAATACTGGTGAGTTGCTGCTTGTTTACTTCGTTGATGTTTATGAGGTGTGTCTGCAAGTTTTTCTTTGCTACTGGCAGAGGGTGCTAGTACCTTAAGTATAAGGCTGTAGTAGTTTGTGCAGAGTACATCACAGAGGACAGTATAATGGACAAGGTAATTAAATTGCCTCTTGTTAGAATGAAATACTACTACATTTTAGTTTAGTTTTGCTCAATGTGTACAGTTTTTGGCTTTTTACACATTTCTGTCTAAGTGCATGTATGCATTTGGCATTCTGTTACTGAAAGCAGAAGATTTTGAAGGATAAGCTGTCTTAGCCACAGATATTAGTTACTGGGTAATGGGACAATTTCACTTGCTGAAATGCGAAATGACACAGTGCTGATGATGCTTTTCGTCACCTGTGGAATTTTTTAACGTAATAATTCCGTTCTGTTGCATTGTGCTACATGGTACGGCGACAAGTGGAAGAAAGAAAACACACTCGTTTGTTGTTTATGCCAAGATACTTTGACCTTGATCTGGGTCAAGACACAACACAGTGCTGAAACATGTGCGATTTGGTGCCAGATGGAAGATAGCCATTGCTGTGACTCTCAGCTGTTTTTATCTCTTGTGCCTTTTTGGCAAGTGCATGCACAACTTGCCAGGTGTGTTTATATGTCACTGAGACAATATCACAACAGGCTTTGAGTCATGGCTTTCAGTATGAATCTACTACTGAGTTGTCTTACGATGCAGTTGTCCTGTGCTTGTTCTCATAATGTGATTTTAGTGATAAATTTGCAGCGTTCGGACTGGTCAGATTCGAAATCTAGATTCAGCACGTGTCTCAATGGTTGGACAACTCAGGAGGTGAATTTTCTTTTGTCAACTTTTCAACAATAACATGTACACTGGCTATTTTATGTAATTTATTAACATTGATTACTCTTATTTGTCTGTGATAATAATAGTGATATAATAATAATGTCTTGCAATAAGGTTGTAATTTAGGAGTCTTTGCTGCTGGATGTACTTGCTATGAGCATTAATTGTTGTCGATTGATATTTCACGTTTTTGTGTCTATAAATTAAAAAAACGTACATCATATTGTGTATGCCATATTTCTCACAGCTGCTGGCCTTACAAGTAAACTGCCACCATTGCAAAAAATGTTTGCAACTTCACAAAGTTTGATGGTCATATCAGATCCAACAGGCAGTTGCTATCACTAATTGGCCAGTATTATACAGGGTGGGTCAAAAAAGTAAGCCTCTACTGCATTATCAATAAATTGTATTAAAACCTGCCAACAAAGCTAGTTTTTCGTGAAATTTGAGGCCAGACAAGCGTTATAATATTACAAGTTGATATTAAGTATTCTATTGATTAGATATCTTATGTATGATGTAATGTGCGACGTCAGTTAATGTAGTGACTAGTGACGCTGCATAATGGTCGGCGAGGACGTCAGTCAACATCACTTTGGAACTTCTTGCAAGCTCTGTGATTTGCTCAATTTCCTGTGGACTGTTGTGGGTGCTGCAATATCTTCTTGACTGCAAATGAGCTCTTCTACCTTTGTGATGTTGACTGATGTTCTCGCTGACCTGCATCAAGTCGTCTTAACAAGCTATCAACTTGTTGGTCTAGGAGAAGACTCAACCTTTAGATGGAAATTCATTTAACTGTTTCTTTGAGCCCCATTTTTCTTTTTTTCTCAAGTTTTCGATTAAGATTTTATTATTTACACTTATTTTACCCATATTGCAGCGTCACTACAGTAACTGACATCATACATTACGTCATACATAGAGTATTTATTAAATAGAATACGTAATATTAACTTATAATATTATAGACTTTTAAGTGCTTGTTTGGCCTCAAATTTCACAAAGATCTAGCTTTGTTGGCAGGTTTTAATATGATTTATTGACAATGCAGTAGGGGCTTACTTTTCTGGCCTACCCTGTACACTGTGTTTCAATAAAAAAACAGGCATGTTGATTTTGCACCATATCTCGGTATGTTGTAATGGACGAATACAAAATTTGGCAGGATTGTAGTTCTTGAATCACCGTTTAAAACTGTACAAAAGTTTTAAATGAAGTTTGCTAAAAACTGAACTTTACTACGTGATTAATTAGCAGATGCTAATATTGATAAATACTGCATGAATGCTATAATGCAATTACTCAAAAGAGTGAAATCTTCTTATACTAAAATATAAAGTGAATTATACATCAGCACACAGTAATCTCAAGAGGCTAATAGAAGTTGACAAAGTTTATGCTCGAAATGTCCGCATTTCTCTGTAAAACATGCTCTGAGCCCCATGTGCAATTGTGCAGTCATTGATCAGCTGATCGGCGCACTGCCATGACGCCAGAATTAAGTCACCAATACTAAAGCATACCTGTTCACAAATTCAATAATTTTGCATAGCTAAAATCAGAATTTATTTAGCTACATCTTCTAATATTTTTGTGCGAACTCATTCATTATTCCAAGAGATATAGAAGAAAATATACATTGGTGTTTTTTTATTGAAACACCCTGTAGTTAAATTGTATTTTGCATTTGTTTAGTTTGAAACATCTGCATGTGAATGACACCCTAAACATGGTGTTTTGCTGATTATATTATGGTGAAACGTTGTTTGTCAACGACAGAGTTGATACAAATGAAACAGCTACATCAGTTCTTGAGCTTCAAAGTCAGACTCACACAGCAAGCAGTGATGCCATAGCAGAGGAAGATGAAGGCACAGAGACCAGTGATACAGCAGCTGCTGCTTCAACACCAGTCACCCAGTCTACTAATTTCGACACGGTACTGTGTGAATTTTGTACATTAATAATGTTACCTGCTGATGCTGCAGTCGTGTGTTCAGTATTTTGTAAGCATAGAAATGACATTAATCAAGAATTGGCTCTTGTATTAATTTTTATACTGTTTTTGTTATTGTGAAAATATACATAAATTGCAAACATGGATCAATAAATTTACATTTATATACATTGGCCATAGTTATATATTTGAAGTATTTTCTGTAGGCTACTAGTACTGGTGCATATGCATGGAGAATTGATTTGTCACGAACAGAAAAATATTGGAAAGGTGTGTTAAGTTTTCATGTTTGATAAGATACATTCTCTACATTTGATATAATTTGGAAGTAACTGTTTTACTGCAGAATATTTGTAAATTTCTCGTTGACTACTGGTTTAACTCCCTAGTCTCTGGCGTGATCCATATGGCCTTTGGTGTATTTTTTGTGGTTGCTTCTTACAGTAAATTAGATAGTCACAATGAAGGGAAAATGACACGATGACAAGAAGAAATGTTGCTTTTTCAACTTCCTAGGATAAATGATTCTAATTTTGTGCTTCGTAGGCTAGTGATGAACCTGTTGAGAAGGTTACCACAGGTCAAAGTGTGGATTGCTAAACCCTAGTTTCCCCACTGACTCCATTCAACCTTATGTAGAGCAGATGAAATGCACCCATTTGTTAAACAGAAACTGCTTTTTAACTATTTCGTGTCTGCTAACTAAACACTTATATACTATGTTTTACATTATTAAGATTTTTCGTATGTGATTTTAGGCTGGTTTGAGGGTTTATCTCAGAAATTTTTATCCTGTTCTGCATCAAAAATGTTGCTTCTAGCAGGTGATTTTTTGTATTTCTACTAGTGTTCATTATTTATTTTTTCTTTTTATGATTACCGATGTTTATTAGGTTTGTGTGTGAATTCTAATTGTGCTTCAATTATCTTTGGTTTTGGCATGTTCACATCTAAAGTCCATCAGCCACTTATTCATCTTAGTCCTTGAACTCGTTTATGATGACAGTTTTATATGTAATGTTCGCCGTACTTACTCTAGTTAATTGATGTTTGCCATGACACGTTACTAGCTTGTTCCCAAGCTAGTTGTTTTAGAACACCATTTGTAGTTGTCAGTTGTTCTGTTGTGCCTAAAATTTGTCTACAAATCTGTTTTGGGGAGTTGAAGTGAGAAAATGCCTAAGACAGATTATGTAGAGGCACTACAACATTGGTGCAGTAGCCTCAGAAATGAAACATTGACAAATGTGCATGTTATGATGATACGTACTATCAAACTACGTGTACTACATTAAAAATAAATTTTTCATTTAGGTGTTGATCGATTGGACAAAGAATTAACAGTAGGTCAAATGCAGGGTACGTTGTGTCTCAGCATTGTATATATGGCAGTGAATTGTCGATAGTAATTACTGTCGATATGCTTGCTCATTAATTAAACTCATTAGTAGAGTGTACATTGCACAAGTTTAACATATTTTAAAATATGATATTCCCAGGCGCTGTAGAATATGTGCACTCCATTTTTGCCTGGATAACATAAAAGGCACATAAATAAAGCAGGCTTTTGTTTTCTTACATTTAGTTTTAAGCTAAGTTTGTATTTTTTCTATTTGTCATTTATGTTTTTGTGTACTTTGTTTGCAGTTATGAAGTTATGATATGTTTAAATGTTGTGGTGGTGGTAGTAGTAGTAGTAGTAGTAGTAGTAGTAGTAGTAGTTTATGTAATTTATTTTGTGCATAAGTGTGAAAGTTTTTGTGTTGCTGTAGGCAAGTTTCAGATGATGGTGCTAGCACAGAGTGGCCATGCTGTACATGAGGACCACCCTGACAAGGTGAAATTCTGATTATAGCTTTCTGTTGTTAGTTTCATGTCGTGCCAGTTTACATTAGTGTGTAACACTGCAGTATGACTGGCTCATTGCGGTATAGCAATTGTATTTATCGAGTGAGTGAGTAGAGGCTTAATGTCCCATTCAGCACTTTTAGGTCATTTCAGAGACGATTTTAACAGGTCATATGACCCAATCAACAGCGACAAAGCACTGAAGGAAGCCAGTTGGCCACTGAGAGAGGCTACAATCCCACTAGAACCACTCCACCATGTTACAATATAAACTGTAGGGAACCGCCTCTAGGCTAATCACAGCGTAAGGGTCCCAGTGTGACAAAAACCCAATCTGCTGGACCTATAAGCTGCCTAGAAC
>Ga0126335_1002158_pt1 | contig 11589 bp, 8 predicted proteins | sample OlaspJWI45metaG_FD_108409 | JGI IMG/M metagenome (GOLD analysis project Ga0126335, IMG submission 108409) | Marine gutless worms symbiont microbial communities from Oahu, Hawaii - Olavius sp. 1 OAHU.JWI-45 metaG | ecosystem: Host-associated > Annelida > Digestive system > Unclassified | place...
TGGTTTCCGCTTGGTCCATGGTATACTCCTTTCTTTAATTGTGCCCGGAATTGAGCAACTAAAGAAGCTATATACCAATTTGAATTTTTTTTCCGCCGCGTAGCGGCTTCGTCCAACAAACAGCTTCAGGCGCAATTTAGCCGGTACGTCGACAACCCTTTCCACCGCCAACAACTCATCCAGGCCGCATTGCGCGAAGGCCTGGCCTGTATCTTATATAAAAACCTGTTAAAATGCGGGCTTGCGGGCAGATGGGATTCGGCCTCGTTCCGGCGGCTCGAGCGGCTGTACTACCAGAACCTCAAAATAAACCTCCAGCGCCTGCATGACCTGAAACAACTGCTGTCGCGGTTTACCGAAGCCGGTATCCATCCGATTCTGTTGCAGGGCGTCAGCCTACTTGTTCAGCGGGTATATGACGATCCGGGGCTGAGGATGCTTACCGATATCGATCTCTGGCTGCCCGGGGCTGATCAACGGCTGGTCGACAACACTCTGTCCAGACACGGATACCGACAGTACCCCCACTATCCCAACCTGTATAAAAGAAATCATACCGTCGTTGATGTGCACTATCACCTTCTTTGGGCGGATCGATTGCGTGCCTGCGCGAACTTGCTCGCGCCAGATGAGACCGCATTGCTGCGTTCGGTCCGCAGTATCCGGCTGGATTGCATCTCGGGCCGGCTACTGGGAAAATTTGAAGAGGTCTTTTACCTCAGCATGCACATGCTCAAACATCGCGCCGATCGCCTGATATGGCTGCTGGACCTTGACCGCCTAACGGCTGACTGGCATGCGGCCGACTGGCAAAACTGGGGCCGGCAATGCGGGCAACTGGGACAGCCGAAGCTGCCGGCTTACCTGTTGATCCTGTTGGACCAGAACATCCATGCGCCACTGTCGCAAGCTGCCGCGCCAGAGCGCCGGGTGCCCGAACTCAGGGAACTTCAAAAATGGGTCGTCGCCCAACGGAAAAAAAAAGGCGCCCTGCCGTTAGGGGCGCCTCTGGTGCTGTATTCAACCGGGCCGGGCTTCAAGGGACAACTGGCATATGCCCTTGAAGCGCTGTTCCCGCGGCCGGAAATTTTAAGACAAAGTTTTCCCAATCTGCCTGAAAATGCGTTTTTCAGGCTCTACCTGCTGCGAATCGGTCAGATCGCTGTGCGTCTTTTCAGAGCGGTCATCGGCGCGGCCTGAATCGTCTCCTGGCCGGTTGCAATTTCAGGCTGCATTTGTTCCAGCATCGGCAGGACCACCACGATACCGGCAAAAAACCAGAAGGGCTCCATGATACGCACAATAATAAAAGTATTGGCCCCGATGGCATGAAACAGTAACCCGATATAACCGGCTAGAAACCCGATAATAATCCCTCTGGCATATCCCGTCTGCACCCTTTTAAAGTTGGCCAGAGCCATCTTAAAAATGGCGTAAAGCAGGTAAAGGAAAGCCGCCATTCCGATGATGCCGGTCTCAACAAGCACCCTCGGAAACTGGGCATCGACAAAGGTGTATCCAGTCACACCGTAACCGAATAGCGGTTTTTTGGTCCAGTCAGCCAGAGCTTCTTTCCAGCTGTTTAATCTGGCCGAAGTCGAGGTGTCCAGGCGCACATTGCCAATCTCAATCTGACCGCCCTGTTCCTCCTGCTGCACTGTAAACAGCAGCCGGTCTTTGACGACCGCAGGCAGGAGCAGCGGGCTTACCGCCAGTCCGATAACCATTAAACCAATAATAATGACTTTTTTCTCCATCAGATAACCGACGGTAAATATTGCCGGAATAATGGCCAGATAGGATGATCGTGACTGAGAATAAAAAAACGGGGGGATGATCACCAGCAGCAGAACCGCCAGCAGGTGTCGAGTCCGGGTGGTGCGGGCCTGGGTAAGCATTCCGGCGGCAATGGCCCCCATAAATACCAGGTATCCGCCGAACGTGTTCGGTTCACTGACCTCACCCTCAAAAGGCGCACTGACACGCTGACCGCCGGGAATCTGTGATATACCGATGATGGCCGTGATAAAACAGGTAAGCAACAGGCAGAATACCAGCCGTTTAATCTGGGCGGTATCCTTGACATGGTTGACCAGCATGAAAAAGACGATGAAATATTCGATGTATTTCAGAACAAAGAAAAAACCGGTCTTTGGAGTGACCCGTCCGGCCATAATTCCGAATCCGGTGGCCAGCACACAGGCCAGGATATAAAATAGAATGGCTTTGTTGAGCGGTGTCCGCAGGAAAAGCCCGAGTTCTTTGATAACGGCATTTTTGGCAAACCAGCTGAATCCGATCACCATCAACAGAAAATCCTCCAGCCGCAGGGTGACCCCACGCTCGCCGGGGCCGGGACCGGCTTCACCGACCAGGATTTCCGGTGAAAGCAGCATTGAAAAGACCAGGATATAGAGCCCGAATTCGATGTTCAAAAAAGACAATACGAATATAGCCAGGGCGGCCACACCCCAGATCATCTGGGATGGCGGAAAACGGGATGCAAAATATCCCACAATCAGGGTCATTAACAATATGAGCGTGCCGGAAAAAAGGGTGCGCACCATGGCGTGTCAAATCTTTGCTCAGCGGGGAAAAAGTTCCTGCCAGAAAACCCCCACAGCCAGCAACCCGAGCGCAAGCAATAAGAGGATCAAATAAACCGGATTGAGACGGCTGAAGGATGAAGTGTATCGCTTGAACCAGGATGTCAGCCTTCCGCTGTCCTTCGGTGAAGCTTCCGATTCTTGGCCGTAATAATATTGGGTGTGATACCTGAAATAGTCGGGGCCCATTTCCGCTTTAACGTTGTTCAGGATGACACCCAGGACCCGGGCATCGACATTGTCCAGCGAGGCCTTGGCGCGTTTAAGAACCCCGCGCGCAATTCGGCCGACCGTATAGACCAGCATCACCCCGTCCACCAGCGGCGCTATTTCAGTGGCATCGGCGACAGGCAGAATGGGCGGTGCATCAATAAAAACGTAGTCGTATTCACTCTTGGCCCGCTCGAGAAACTCACGAAAACGATTGGAACTGAGAATTTCGGTCGGATTCGGCGGACGCGTTCCGGCGATAACGATGTGCAGGTTGTCCAGGCCAGGTGTTCGCAGGATATCCTCCATTTCAAAATCGCCCAGCATGACGTCCGATATGGTGTTGACAATCTCGCTCCAGTCGTAGTTGCCGAGCACGTAATCGGTGAGACCGGGGTCTTTGGGCAGGCCGAAATTTTTGTAGACCAGCGGTTTGCGAAGATCCGCTTCCACCAGCAACACTTTTTCACCGGCCTGGGCAACGCTGAGCGCCAGGTTGATGACATTTAAGGTTTTACCCTCCTTGACAAAAGAACTGGTGATCAGAAATGTCTTACCATTGATCTCCAGGCTCATGAACTGAAGGTTGGTCCGCAGAGATCGAAACGCTTCGGCCGCCAGGGATTTGGGGTCATAATGCGTGATCAAGTCGCTGGCCCGGTCTTTTTCAGACAATCGTTCTTTTTCTCCCCGGTCAAGATAGGGAATCACGCCCAACACCGGTACCTGGAGCGACTCTTCCACATCTTCGATGGTCCCCATGGAAGTGTCGAACACCTCAGCCCCGAATCCCAGCACGACACCGATGATCAACCCCATCACAATACCGGTCACCACGATCATTAATTTGGAAGGGATATTGAACGGCTGGACCGGCTCCATCGCCGGTCGAACAACCGCGACCTGCTCCACTTTGCCCGATTCCTGGATCAGGGTTTCCTGATATTTGGTTTTTAGCTGGGAATACAGCACTTCCTGCAATTGGACTTCACGCTCCAAACGCACCAGTTGCAAGTCCTTCTCGGGCAGATTTTGGTTTTCCTTACGCAACTGGCGCAGCTTGCTGCCCAGGATCGCTGTTTGTCTCTTCAATGCTTTGGCACGGGCTCTGAGTTCCTGCAGCGTTTCGGTGGCAACCGCTTCGATCTGATCATCGACTTCGATCACCTCCGGATGCTTTTCGGTCAGATGTATCAACAGGGTCTGGCGCTTCAGGGCCAGTTCGCTGATTTTTGATTTTAATTTCGACAGGGTTGGTTCAGCGGGCACCGCCGCCAGCAATTCAAGCAGATTGAACGCATCCCTTAAATCTTTTTTCTGCATGGCAGCCAGTTGAGTCTTCATATCCCTGTACCGGCGTCTGGTTTCTTCATATTCGGTTTCGACGGCAAAAAGGCGCTCCAGAATCATACGGGTTTGATCGTCGATGGAAATCAGGGAATACCCTTCACGAAAATTCTGCAGTTCTTTTTCAGCCATTTTCAGGTTCTGCGAGGTTGTTGCAAGCTGATTTTCGATAAACTTTTTGGTCTCGATCGTTTTGCGATTTTTTTCTTCGATATTGTAATTCCGGTATGCCTCGGCTAACGTGTTGGCAACCTGGGCCGCCTCTTTCGGATTGTCGGATACCACCTCGATGTTGATTATTTTGGTCCCGGCTTCCTGTTCGGCCGTAACCATCGATTTCAATCTTTCCAAAACACCGAAATATTGCTTGTCGCGACGGATGTCATCCTGGGAAAGTCCGTTCGGAATCCAGCCCATGACCTTGGCGCTTTGAACCAGTACCGGAAAGCTGGTGAGAATATAGGCATGGGTAACCATATTCTCGGAGGGTACCCAGTAGCCGCCCATCAACAATGCCGCCAGGTTGGCCGTCTGTTCGATTTTGATAGCGGAAACGGTTTTGAAAAGGGGACGCGGTTCTTTGAGTTTGGCAAAACCATAGCTGGAGATGCCGACCAAAACAACCATCAGAAATATGATCGTTTTGCGCTTTTTAATGACTCGCCAGTAATCTCTTAAATCAACGTCGTATTGAGCCATGAATTGCTTTCGCCAGGTTAGCGTTCAATGGTGTCAAAAGCTCGTTCGTATTCATTGACGATTCTGGCAGGAGCGATAATCAGCTGGATCAAAGGACGGGCGCGTTCAAACCAACGATTGCCTTTGCCCCAGAAATTGCGCGGCACATACACCAGATCCCCGCTGGCCAGCACCATGTTTTGGGTCTGGTCGCCGTTTTCAATCAGATCCCGCAACCGGATGGGAATGATATCCGGCCGGCTCGGATCTCCACGCACAATCCGGGTTTCCTGCTCATCCCCGAATACCGTTGGTCCGCCGGCCTTTGAAATAGCATCGAATAGACGGATTTCCGTCTCCTGAAAGGTATACAGTCCGGGTTTGGCAACCTCGCCAAACACATAGATGCGCTTATCGGATTGAACGATGGTGGGAACAAACACGACATCGCCGGCATCCAGAATGATGTCCTGGCTGAAATCACCCAGATAGAGCGCCCGGAACAGATCCAGGTTGGCGGTTTTGCCGTCTCTGTGACGAACCTGGACGGACTGCAGATTCGCATTTAAGGTTGGACCGCCGGCCAGGGCCACCATTTCGAGCAAGCGCACCTTGCCTTTCAGAGGGTATCTACCCGTGCCGACGCCGGCTGCGGTGGTCCGAATGCCGGATCCGACAGCACCGGTCAGGCTGACGAATTTGCTGTTATAGTCTTTGACCACCAGATCGATGCGAGGCTGCTTCAAATAAGCCCGCAGGGTTTCGGTCAGCTTTTTATCCAGAAGTAAAACGGTCAGACCGTCGACGGGCAAATCTTCAATGAAACCGAAAGAAATCTTGCCGTCCGGCCGGACCAGGACCTCTTCTTTTTGTGGCGTCAGCCCCTGCCAAAGCGTAATTTCCAGGACATCGCCGGGACCGATCTTGTATTCCGGTTTTCCGGTATAAAGCGTTGTGTAGACTAAATTTTCATCCGGTTCCAGGCTGATTTCCTTTTCGATCAGGGCGCCGCGCCGGATCAGCGATTCGGCTATCGAGCCGACCAGAAACTCACCCTGGCCCTGCCAGAACTGGATCCCCTCACCGTAACTGGCGGCACAGACATCATCGACCCCGTCGCTGTTCAAATCAGCAGCCGTCAGACCGTAGTATATACCCTCGAATGGGAAACGATCCTGGATCGACTCCCAGCTTTCTTTTTCGTCAACCTGCCACGCCGCGATCCCCTTGTTGTCAATCGAACTGGCCACAACTTCCATCTTTCCGTTGCCATCCAGATCGACAGCCAGGACATCCCAGAAGCTGCCCTGGCCGACAGGATCCGGCAGGGGCTCAAAACGGCCGGTACCGTTTCCAAGCAGTATTTTTATGCCGCCGCTGTGGGTTGCCGCCAGAAGATCCATATGACCATCGGCGTTAAAATCCACGGCCCGCACCCCGTAATAACTTGCCGGATGGCGGGCGGGCACTTCGGACCAGTTCCCGTTACCGTCGCCGAGCCAGATGCGAATGTTGCCGTAGATGCCCCATCCGGCGCCGGCCAGATCCTGTGATCCGTCACCATTAAAATCGGCCACGGCCACATTCACAAATATGCCCACACTGGCAGGGCCGCTTTCGACCGGCCAGTTGCCCTGACCGTCTCCGAGCCAGACCTGTATGCCGCCGTTGTTTTGGGAGGTTGAATTGGCAGCGATTATGTCCAGATGATTGTCCCTGTTGATATCGGCTAAATGGACGCCCTGATACCTGTTCGTGTTCACCGGCCCGGTACCTTCCGCCCATTTTCGTTCAGACAGGTTGAGCCGCACCGCGATCCCGGATGTGGCGCCCTGCACGGCGTATATAATATCTTTGTATCCGTCGCTGTTGACGTCACCGACGGCGATCGATTGTATGTCCCCTTTGGTCGCCAGTGTTTCCGGACCCAGCAGGCGGCCTTCACCATCGCCGTAGCTGATGGTCAGCAGGGTCGGCGGTGTCCCGCCGGCCACCACATCCTGGTTATCGTCGTTGTCCAGGTCAGCCAGGACCACCGCCCGGAATTTGCCGGTCGAAATCGGTCTGGCCGACACGGGGATGGGCGCTTGTTCCTGGTCATTGCCCACTGCGGACTGCGGACTGGTCAGGTTCTTCGAGCAGCCGCCCCAGAGCAGTATTCCAGTCAATACAAACGTTAGCAATAATTTAAGATATGTGTTCATGGCAATGCAACGGTTTGGGTTTAAAGCTATTGCAGGTCTTCAATGGCTTCGGCCACGATGTCCGAATCAACCATAGGGGCTTTGCGCATATAACCGATCAGCAGCGCACGATCGCAGACATTGTTAATCCGCAATGGAATACCACCGCTGAAATCATAAATCGGCCGAATCGCTTCCCTGGAAAACATGCCCCGGACGGCGCCGACATTTTTCAGCCGAAAAACGACATAGCGCTGAGTGTAGAAATAATCCATCGGCTCGAGGTGGAATTTAACGCTGATTCGCTCTTTGAGCGGCTGCAGTTCAGATATGCGTTTAAGCAGGGGCGGTTGTCCCAGCATAATCAGCGATATGAGAAATTGTTCATCGGCCTGAAAGTTCAACAGCATCCTGATTTCATCCAGGGTCTCCTGCCTTCCGATGACATGGGCCTCGTCGATAGCCAGCACCGTGCTGATGCCCTGGGCGGCATTCGACATCAGCAGGTTCCCAAGTTGCTCGAGCAGCACCGGTTTTGAGCAGGACTGGCTATGCACCCCAAAACTTATCAGGATCGCCTTGATGAGTTGGATCGGCGTCATGGCCGGGTTGCAAAGCAATCGGAGCTGGTATCGATTCTGATTCAGGTGGTTTACCAACGCTTTGGTGACCGTGGTTTTGCCGCAACCGACCTCGCCGGTGAGCATGGCAACCCCTTTGCGATGCTCGACCAAATACAGCAATCGGCTGAATGCTTCGGCATGCTGCGGTGAGCGAAAAAAAAGACTTTCGCTGGGCACATTATCAAATGGCGGTTTCTCCAGTCTCCAGTAGTCAAGATACATTGATAAAGGTTGGCTCCTTGGGGGTATAACGCCACGGGCGGCACATTGGCTAGCGCACTTCCCTTACCGAGATGAATTCTGTCAATTTTCAGATTCGCCCGCTAACCCGCAGTCCCGCCGATGGCAGCACGGGGAATGGGCTCGCTGTCACGATTCAAGATTCGGACGGTGCTTCCAGGTCTTCCTCAGACACAGAATCGACAATATACAGCAAGGGATTATCAGGAAGGTTGACGATGCGCTCGGTTAACACTCTCCTTTTTTGTGAGTCGTAAATAATCTGCAGCCTCGGCCGCATCGGCTGATCCGGATACGTTTCGATGACTTTGCCGATCGCATTCGAGTTCAAACGAACAAAGGAATATATTGGAAATATCGAAAATATACTCAGCAGCACCTTCAGATGTTTGCGCTGGAAAGCGGTTTTACAGCTTTGAATGATCTCTTTGACAGCAGAAAAATGCAGCAGCTTTTCCCGTTGCGGCCGGGAGTGAATCAGGGCTTCGTACATGTCCACCAGGCCGATAATTTGGGCAAATTCGTGCACTTCTTCACCTTTGAGGCCGTGGGGATACCCGCTTCCGTCCACTTTTTCATACACCTGCAGGGCGTATTCTGCCAGATGTTGATGCGCTTCGCCGCAGGTTTTGATAATCCGGTAGCTGTGTTTGGGGCGTTCTTTGAGTATTTTGAATTCCGCATCGCTGAGCCGATTTTTCTTGTTGACGATGTTTTCAGGAATCAGCGCCGTACCCACATCATGCAACAGGCCGGCCATGCCGATCACGACCTGATCCTCCTTGCTAAAACCGAGATTGGCCCCCATCTTCACCGCAAAAATGGCGACATTGACACTGTGATTGATGACGTGGTTGTAGCGTTCAGCCTGATGAATCGCCATGATGAAGAGGATATCCTGAAAGGGATGGGTTTCAACCATCTGGCGTGCGATACGGTAGCCCGCGCTTATGGAAAAAGGTTGCTTTTGCCGTGCGGCCGCAAAAACCGATTCAAGATACAGGGAGGCCTTTTCGTAAAGGTTCCGGCGGTTGTCTTCCGTTGCATCAGGGCCCTGGGTCAGGCCTGCGGCGGTTGCATCGGCCCGGGGGAACTTGACTGGCGGTTCAGAATTTCCAGCGCCGCCCGCAACTTCAGGCGGGGCGCCCTTTTTGCCACCATCAATTTCCAGGTCCCTGAATTTTACCACGGTAGATTAATTTCCATAGCCGGCACATGCTTGCTGAAACGCGCGCTGCCAATACTGCATAACATATTCGAAATTATGTAAAATGGCTTATCCTATAAAAAGACCGGGATGGGTGTCAAGGCGAATTAATTGCAAGCTTGAGATCTGTGAAATCCATGCGGATCACCAGATCAGGGCTCTTCCTGGCCCGCCAGGCTGCGCCCCCTGCGCTCCAGAATAGTGATCAATACCACCATGATGATCGCCTGAATCAACAGTACCGTGGTTTCCAGCATGTTGGCATTGCGTATGATCAACGCGCTGGCGCCCAGACAGATTGCCAGCAAATATATGAATAGAACGCTCTTCTTTTTACCGCCCAGCGCAAAGGCTATGCGGTGATGCAGATGGTCCTGGCCGACATATTCGATCCAGTCTTTCAGGCTGATCACTTTCCCGGTAAAAATTCGATCAAACGTTATGTGTATCATGTCAAAAATCAGAATCCAGAATATCAACAGCGGTGATGCCAGCGCTACCAGGGGACTGCTTTCGGACCAATTGCCGTAAACGGCAATACAGGCCAGGATAAAACCGATGACCGTACTGCCGGCATCACCTAAAAAGATCAGCGCATTGCCGTTTACACGAAAATTGTATGGCAAAAAACCAATGCAGCAGCCCAACATGGCCACCGCCACCCAGCCTAGAAATGGCTGTTCGGTTTGAAAGGCCACGATCCCCAAAAAAAATGCGATAATGGCACCCAGACCGATTGCCAGGCCGTCCATACCGTCAAAAAAATTCATCGCATTGGTAATTCCGACGATCCACAGCAGCGTCAGAAATCCGTTCACCCCGGTCGCGAACCATCCCAGGCCATCGGGTACAACTTTCAACACGATGCCGGCCGCCATCACCATCACGGTGCAGCCGATCTGGGTCAAAAGTTTAATGCCAGCCGGTATCTCCCGAATATCGTCGCCAAGACTCACACAGAACAGGAGCGTGGCAGCCAGCAGTATCATGATCAGCTTGATAGAAAAAATACCGTTCAGTAAAATCGATGTCAGAAAGGCGATGAACACCGCGGCACCGCCGAGCAGCGGTGTAGCGCAATGATGCACCTTGCGCGCATTCGGCTGATCGAGCACGGCGTACTTTTGGGCCAATCCGGCAAACAAGGGCGTCAGGGAATAAGACAGGGCAAAGGATATCGAAAAGATATAGACCCACCTTAGACCGTAGTCCAGAAATAACCGGCGCACATAAGGGATCATCAGAACCCCGATGGCCAGCAGCATGGGCAAATTACCGTATTTCCAGAAAACTCTGCCTTCAGGTTGGCTTTTCACGTTAAATTCCTTTGAACACATCGATCAGCGCCGAACAGACAATGTCGGCCCGACGATCGGATAGGGCTGGATACAGCGGCACCGAAAGGCTGTTGCGCCAGGCGTTGTCCGTTTTTGGATACCCTTTCAGATTCAAAAAGCGATGCAACGGTTTGTACACGGGGCGCGTGCATGCCACGCCTTTGTGGTGGAGCGTCTCGATTAAGCGCGTCACATCCTGGCCGGCATCGATAACAAAACGATAAAATATGTGATCGCTGCTTTCCCGGGGCAAACGAATCGGCAGTCCAGCCAGGGACCGGTTATACTGAGCGGCGATTTGTCGCCGGCGACCGATAAAATCAGGCAGCCGCTGGAGTTGACACAGCCCCAGGGCCGCCTGCAGATCGGTCATCTTATAGTTGAAGCGCAGATGGTAATCATCTTTGTTATCATAATCGCGTAAATCATAGATACGCTCGAACAGGTCATGGGATCCGGTGACAATCATACCGCCTTCGCCGGTGGTCATGACCTTGGTGGCGTAAAACGAATAAATGGCCGCATGCCCGATGGATCCCACCGATCGTCCGGCGTAACGGCCGCCTGTGGCCTGAGCGCAATCTTCGATAAGTGGGACACCGAATGCCAGCAACGCATTCAGATCGGCGGCCCGGCCGAATATGTGGGGCACGATGATCGCCCGGGTACGCGCGGTGATTCTATTTTTTACATCACCCGGGTCGATACAGTAGGTGACCGGATCGATATCGGCCAGTACCGGGGCAGCGCCAACATAAGACACCGCATGCAGCAGGGCGCTGCAAACAAAGCTGGGCATGATCACCTCGTCGCCGGCGGCTATGCCCATTGCCGCAAGGGTCATATGCAGGGCCGCCGTACCCGAGCTGACCGCCAGGGCGCTGCTTATGCCCATGCGATCGGCAAAAGCCGTTTCAAATTCTGCGACCATCCGGCCCTGGGCAATCTGACCCGAGGCAATCACCTCGGCCGCCTTTTTTATCTCGGCCGCCCCAAGCATCGGTTGCGAATGGGGAATCAAATCCGGGCTGTTCGAATTCATACCTCGATCTTGCATGAATTAGAAAATAATAATTGAAAAACCATCTGGGTCCCCTGTAATAATTGGGTTTAGGACCAACTAAAACCAAAAACAGGAGGTACCCAGATGGTAAAACA
>Ga0126335_1002159_pt1 | contig 11586 bp, 7 predicted proteins | sample OlaspJWI45metaG_FD_108409 | JGI IMG/M metagenome (GOLD analysis project Ga0126335, IMG submission 108409) | Marine gutless worms symbiont microbial communities from Oahu, Hawaii - Olavius sp. 1 OAHU.JWI-45 metaG | ecosystem: Host-associated > Annelida > Digestive system > Unclassified | place...
AAAGTTTATTATTTTGTGCATTGGTTCAAAATTGTACGAAATAGTACATTTTGTATTTCAGCTTTGTGACCTTCGAACAAGTCGAAAGTCACAAAGCTAAGATACAGAATGTGGCACATCTATTTAGACCTTTATCTTGAAATTACAAAGAGGATCGCGTATCGTGTCGGCGACAACGGCCATTGGGACCACAGTGTAAGAATACACCAGTAAGTAGGTTTTACCGTTGCAGCGACTTGTCGCTTGTCGGTGTTTTTGTGATGTCGGTGTACAAGCCTATGAGAAAAGCATAAATATTTCGCCCTATTGTGTTGCATATAATGGTAAAACTCTATTATGTATCAGTATTGACTGCATGCGTCTTTGTAGACAGCAAGATGGATGGAGTGCTCTTTGGCCACGCCCGAGGTGTAGACCTATATAGTGGGGGCGCTGTTGCTCCTAGACTATATAATACCACTGACGATGACGATAAAGTTCCGCCTCGAGACCGCATAATTACAATAATGTCATGCCTGCGTCATTGGTCACTCAACAGACCACGCATGTTGTAGTGTGCGGAAGTCCTAGAGCATGATCTGACACTCACTGAATAGCCGCAACGACGTCATAAACTGATAATGGAATTCATCGCGTCTCAAGTGCAGTGACACTGACAAATTAATTTAGATCCATACGTGGTACCTCGAAAAATGAAAAAAATCGTAGGCTATAGCACACACAAATTGCAATCATTTTAATGCATTTTAGCACGTCATTGTTGGTTGCATATAAATGTTTTACATCAGCTATTCATTTTCAATTTTGCTGTTATCTTACAGTAGCGAAAACACGTAAATGTAGACTTTCCTTACAGTGTTTGTGGGTAAAATAGGTCATTATGTTAGCATGCTTTAACGTACAGCAAAGCATGCGTGGTGAATGCGCTGTTTGTTGACTGTAGCTGGTTGTCCCACGCAAGTCCGGAAATCTCTACGTGTACGACGACGCCGTTCAGCAATCCGTCGATTACGATGTTCCAGCAGCGCGTCATCCTGTTCAGCTGACAAAGAATTCCTCTGCCATCGCCATTATAGAGCCGACTCAGGACTATGATGTGCCGACTGGCGTATCTTTGACGTTGGCGTCGTGTACTAGCAATGACGATGACGTTGACTTCGGTGTTGGTGATTATGACCTGTTGTCTCCACCATCTCAGCGGCCGGCCAGCGACGTCGACACCGGCGCCTCGTCCAACCGTTCCAGCGTTACGTCAGTACTGTCAGGTGGATCGCTGTCGTCCGGCTGCGCCAGTATCAGGTCAGCACAGTCGCCGCTTGCTTGCGCCAGTCTAAACACAGCTGCAGGTGCCCGGTTGAACGGTTACGTCCCTCAGTTGATGGGCGACCAGTTTGCAACTCGTCGCTGCGTCAGTGAGACCACGTCAGACACATCGGCTGACTCCGGCATCACGCTACAGGCTGCGTACAACTCTCCACTAAACAATGGCACATCTACACTAAACGCCGTTATCTACAACGAACGAATCGACGCGGCTGACGACATCGATTGCTTTGATTATGACGTTCCGGTAGCAAGTACTAACGACACAGCAAAACCGTATGTGAACACAGTTGACGAGCGCCGTTCAGCGACACCTCAGCTTCAGTGTGTCTCGTCAATCAACCACGTCAGTCCGGTGATTAGCAATGAGTCGAGTCAAGGCAGTAGGTGCGCTGAGGATGGTGTTTGTCGGCGTCACGTGGAGGACTTGCGTGATTGTGTGATGCGCAACGTTCAACGGTTCCTCGCATGGACTGGCCGTGCAGCTGACGACGCCTGCCGCGACGCAACTGTCGCCCGTCAGTACTACGGGCAAGCGAAATTAGCCGGGTTAGCAGTGCGCACGTCGTTGAAGGAGCTCATCGCCGTGGTCAACGGAAACCCGCCAGAGTTACTGCACCACCACATCAACCCACTCAACCAGTTGTTCCTAGAAATCGACCGCCGTCTGGACTGTTTGATCGCGTCCGGAGGTGACGGTTTTTCACAGCGTCTGACTGTACCAACAGCTGGTGGTCGGCGTGCGGCAAGAGAGTCGTCAGCCTGTCGTGATCGGCTACAGGCGGTCGCAGAGGTTGTCGCTGATCTACCAGAGCTTGTTAAACGGTTCACTGTCTTTGTGGTGACTAACTCAGCCATTGTCGTGCGACCACCGGACTATCTCGACTTAATTCAGTCTCCAACATCGTCCTGTGTCCACAAGAATCTCCAGCCGTTGCCGCCGCTCCCGCCTCAGCGTAAGGACAGTCATCAGCGAGACAAGCCTCCGCAGTCGCCTCCTGCCGTAGCCGGTGCCAGTCCACGCGGTCGCCGACCTCCGCTTAGCAAGCCGCCGCCTGTTAAACCCAAACCTCCCAGGTCTGTTACGTGGAGACGGCCACCACCGGCACCGGTGCAACCTCGGCCTGCAGTATTACCAGTCGCGACGACAGCGAACGTCACCGCATCTAGAATGAATGGTGCGAAATACGAGCGACGAGTAGCTGAACTGAATAAGAAGAACGGATCGTCGACGGACGGTTGGAACGAAGACGACTGCGACTATGTCTCAATCGTGCGTGAAGTAGAGCGAGAAATGGAGTCGCTGGGCAAACCAATGATCAAGAACTCGGCGCTCGGGACTGATGCACACACACTGAGCGACGACGATCGCGAACTGTTGGCGTTCTACGCCTCACAGATCAGCGCTCACGTGGCTGACGTCGACGCCGCGTCAACCGAATTCTACCGCTGCTGTTCGTCGTGGCCGGCCGTCGACTCGTTCGTACGTCGAAGTCGGTTTGTCGTCTTGGCCGCACACCGTCTTGTCTACGTCGGCGACGTCATTGCACGCCACATGACAGACAGGTCAGTCGGCGACCGCGTCTCTGCAGCCGCTAACCAGCTGTGCAACGAGTTAAAACTGGTTGTCGTGACGACCAGGGACGCTGCTATAGCAACCGCCGACAACGACAATCCTGCTGCTGCAGGTGCTCGAGAGACGATGATGGAGAGTGTCGGACGTGCGACGGACAACTGTCGGCGCTTGTGTGATATCATTAACGCTATCGCTTGTCAGTAGTTTTTGTGCGTTAAAGCGATTATCGCAACGAACGTCAAGGAACAGCAACTACGACTTGGCACCAAGTCTATCAGGAATTTGTTGTGGTCGCATGCGGACCACTAGAGGAGAAGTGCGGTAGTTAGTAGTAAAGAGCGCCCAAAAGATAGCTTCTATATTCTGCCCAGTAACAACGAAGCCACAGAACGCATTTACGAGCGATATAGAGAAATCAGGACTTGCAACTGTGCAATGAATGACAGTCGAAACGTGAAGTCGTTGATTTCTGGTATCTGGGAGTGAGAACAGTTATTTGATGCTAATTAATTTGTTATTCTATCCGTTAACGCAAGTGCGTAGGCTACTCTGTTCTTTACTGTATCCCTACATTGTCTGGAGTGATTTTGTCGTTGCATAGAAAAAATGCTATGCTTATTTATTTTCACTAACCTATAGCTAATGTGTACGGAGCCCAGCAACCAAACCGCTGCAAAATGTGTTTTATGCGTGCGATTGACTTTTTACTTAAAGTGTAAAATGCACGAAATGAAATGAAAAGCGTTTGAGGATTATTGGCGTTCGCGGTCATACAAAATATATATTTTTCATTCTACTCGGATGCACACATTTAATTCGCGAGTGATTTAGTGTTGAGACAATCGACTTCATTTATGATGTCATTGAAACGACTTTGAAGTGATAGCACTAGGTTTTCGGCGATACGTGCGTATGTCGGTTAAAAGAGCTCTTTAGTAAAGAATGCTTACAAGCATTCACTGCAGAAAATATGGAAAAGTCACAGCATACCGATTTCAACGAAGATACGACTAATGAAAGCGCTAGTGTGGCCTGTAGCAACATACGGCTGTGAAAGCTGGTCTCTTAGAAAGAAAGAAGAAACACGTCTTCACGCCTTTGAGATGAAAGGACTGAGAAAGATTCTGCGGGTTTCGTGGACAGCAAAGAAAACAAGTGAATGGCTTCTTAACAAAGCTGGAGTAAAGAGGGAACTGTTAGACACCGTCAAAGCAAGGAAACTAGCATACTATGGTCACACCACGAGGAAACAAGGGAGTTGCCTGGAGAAAGAGATAATGCAAGGAACAATGCCAGGTGCACGCGGGCGAGGAAGGCCACGCACGGCCTGGATGGACAACATCAAGACGTGGACAGGACTCTCCGTGGAAGTTTTAATTAGAATGACAGGGGACAGGGACAAATGGACGAAGTACGTCCATGGTGTGGCCAACCCTCGGATCGAGGACGGCTAAAGAACAGAACAGCTTAAATGCAGCTTAGTTGTTGGGAAATCGCTTGCATATTGTAACTTTATCCAAGTAACTATAGGATCATCGTGGATTGTGGCTATTGGAATTCGTGGGTCCACGTACGATTTCCTATTCGTCGATATTAGTAAACAGTTGCATAGTTTTCTGATATCTCGTAAATTACCACGAAAACCCACCATTTATACTGACAGTTATTATATGAATCGACAATGGGCGCATTAGCTAGACCGTGTATAACATGGCACCTTTTAGTTGTCAATACGGACTGTGGTTCGAAATGGTTTCTCATTTGAGACAGTAGTTTGGAACTGGAAGCGACAGGTCGATAGCATCATTTCAATGAGGATTCTGCCACTTCCTTAGCTTGAAGAACATTAGTAAGCGACATCAGCTGGTTAATAGGCCTCATCTCCAAAAAAGTCTCACAAGTAATAGGCAAGTAGGCTAAAGTGCACGATTTGAACTGAACAAGAATGCTGAATGCTATTCGAAAATGACGAAAATGACACGCGATAACGCGGACAAAACGAATAACGCAAAAACGGTTGTTAACGTGTCCAGTTCATGAACTTTCAGCTGTTTGACTGTGTTCATCAAAACTTCTGTCCAAGAAGTATTGTCGAGGCGCAGTTATCTTGACAGTGACAGCTGCTGTTTCTGTCACTCTGAGAGATGTCGCAGCTGTTTGCAACAATAGCTTCAAGACCTTCAAGATGATATACGTGAACACTGACCACACGCTAGCCTATCGTAACAGTAGCAATTTTTATTCGCCAAATAGCAGCACTCTTTGGTCACGTCAGGCGCGTGGATCGGGCTGCTCATGCACATCAAGCTCTGTATCTTTCCGTGACGATACGACAGGGCTCGAGGCAGCTTGACACACGAGGAAGACCACGAGGCAGTACATGAAAATGCTGGGTGGAAAGATCATTACTTGCACAGGGCTCTTTCTTTCTGATGCTTGGAGTGCTGCGATGGATAGGTCGGCATGGATGGCGCTACGACCTGTCGACGGTGAAGCGTGGAGAGAGAGGGGGAGATGAGGGAGGGAGAAAAAAGAAAATAACCGCAACAGACATACACGAAATATTAAAAATTTAAAATACATGTAAAACTAAATGAAAACAATGTTTATGCTAACCACCATATAAAGCTGAACAAACCACGTGTTGTAAACTTTCTGTAGACCTGTCTATTTGATGTGGAATGTGGATTTGTTGGTTGCACAGCTTGTTGGACTACAAGTCTGCAAAAATCGAACAATAATGGAGTTTGAGCTTAGTTCAGCGCATCGTTAGGTCAATTAATGTGTCAGATTCAGTCCTTTTGGAGGTAAAAGTCCAGCAGAAAAACAAAGGCAAATAATATGGACTGCTGCAAGATGAGTCTTGGAGTTTGCAGGAATTTATGGAGTACGGATGCACATTGGTACAACTGGGCGTCAAATGAGCTATACGTCTTACAATTACAACTTCTGTCAAGTTCTAGAGCACGTCTATCCCTGGATATGCATCCGAGTCAGAGCTTTGTTTTGTTCGCATACTCCGGTACAACGACATTATGGTTTAGAGGCAGCGACGAGATACAGGTAACACGCGATCCGTCATTGATTTCTAGGCGCTGCAGAGCGCATACGTATAGCCGGACCCGGCCCAGGGCTGCAACGCCCGCCATACAGCACCCACGTCAGTACGTTGCGTCGACGTGAAACCAACACCGTGCTGCGCTATGAGCAGTCAAGCTTTGGTAGTTGGCTTTACTCTTGCACACTGCGTGGCTGTTTGCGTGTCGTTGCATGCCTGTCTACACCTACGTACGTCTTCAACAGCTGAGTCGCCACGCAGGCCTGCCGGAATACCAGAGCCGTACGTGTCCTAACAGCAGCTTGTCTTGCTGCAAATCTTTAGCATTGTCTCTATAGGCCGTTATACGCGTTAGACGAATCTGTTACTGCATCCTGAAACCGGAAGTAGATGATATCGCCGACGTCATTCGGTCTAGAAATGTCGAACAGTGATTTCCGGTGAGAAGGAAGGGAATAAGGAGGAAAAGAGATGCGCGATATTGTCGCGTTCCATCCGACTGCCCGCGGACACGCTGTTTATTCCGTTTCCGGTCGTGCGGACCTCGTAGAGCGGCGACCAGAAGTGCTAGGCGGCGGAGTTGTGTTCAGCGCGCGGCCAGTGAAGCCAAAACAACGGATATGTCTCGAGCTACGTCGACGCCGGCACAACGCACCTGCCGACGACGTCGAAGGCGATGTTCCTGGGTCAGCTCGGCTCGGCTTCACCCGCCATGACCCGGCGACACTCGCCAAGAACTTGCCGCCGTTCGCCGTACCCGACCTGACGGACCGTGACGGTGTCTGGGCCCGTGCAGTGAACAGCATCAGTGTCGGCGGCCGACTGACGGTCTGGCTGGAAGACAATGGAAGTGCGAGATGGAACGTTGACGGAATTGATCGCGGAATTCTTGTCGATGGACTGCCGGTCGATGTACCGCTGTGGCTACTTGTTGACCTCTACGGACCTGTCACTAGCGCTAAACTTATCCCGCCCGGTACGGTTCACGCATTTTGCGATTGTGTGCTGTACGTAAATTTACATTGACACTGTCACTGCCATCCTTATACAGGGAGTTCTTATCTGGCTTTAGTCTTCAACATTGACTGTAGCCCCTGACAAAGCGAAACCATGTTATGGGAATCAGTGTTGACTAATAACTAAGTTTGTCGTGGCTTTGAGTTAGCCCAGGTGGCTGTCTTGCCTTGGAACTGAGTTCATGTTGTCACAAACACCATGCTAATGGATTTCAGTTTAAATAAGGGCAGGATTTTTTGTAAAGGCGTAAAGGTATAGGCCTACTACATGAAATTATTCTCTTCCGTGTGAATGCATCTTTGATGTGCCTAGTCATTAAATGGCCGGTTTCTTTCGGTGTAAAAACGTCGATTTTCAACCAGTTATGTACTTATAGTGATTCGACGACGACGTTGGCCGTCGTTCACTATGCCAAAAGCAGCGTACATGCAGCTCAGAATACATAAAAAATGAACAAAAATTGTTTAATACCGGTAAATACAAATATGTGCCGGTCCCCGGATACATTGCCCGAAGGCTCAACAATTGGTTAAACAGTAAAAGACTTTACGTAATCCACAGAGTGTTGTATTTTCCCTAGACGATGCTCCGGCGGACATCACGGCTAGCGGTCCAAGTGCAGTGCATGTCTACCAGTTGGCATGTGAGTCGTCAGGAACTCGTCCAAGTTACAGGGTTAACGTCGTCATCATTGGACGTGACGCCGCCGCCAGGAAACGTCTGCATCGCTTACTTACTGGAACTATCAGCAGGTGCGATGGTTTCACTGAATCCCAAACAATCGCCCCGGACACCATCCCCTAGGACCAAGCTGCCTGGACCGAAATGGGACAAGTCGGCGCCGCCGATTCGGCGATGCCAATTTGGCGCAGCCAACTCGGCGGCGCCAACTCGGCGTTGGGACAATTCGGCGCAGGTTCAGCTCGACGCAGGCGATTCGGCGCGGGGACATTTCGGCGCATCTTCAGTAACAGAGACATAAAAATAATCAATGAACTGAAAAATTACAGAAACCATAAGTTTGCTGCTATAGATGTCCAAGATGGAATGAATTGTAATTTAATCTACTCAGTTCATCTCGAAATTGTGGGCGAGTCCACGCAAATAGTCCATGATGCCGTAGTTTGCATAGCTTCGCACAATCCGTTGGATTCTTTCGTCACACAGTCGATATCATCGAAGCTTCCTAGGAGGAGCGTGTCCGGCGACCAGTTGCTCATGGAATGTCACGACACTTCTGAACTTTTTCAGTCCGTCTATAAACTTCCACAGCGTTGGATGGTCCATCTGGAGTTCGGCTTGGATGCGCCGGTAGGCGGCTTCAGCGTGGTTGTTAGTACGATCCAGATGTTGTACGACTCTATCATGAACATGTGGGAAGACAGGTGGACGACGGCCCCGTCGAGTTGGTCTTCTGACATAATTGTCTTCCAACCAGCCCAACACTGGTTGCTGCCCAGGAGGGCTGTTATCGGACAGCTCCTGAAACGCTGCGTCTAAGTCCTGAAGGAACAAACGCCAAAGCCGGAATAATGCGGGAATGTAAGGAGAAGTCGGCATTTGCGTTGTATCGCGCTGCTACAGGTTTGCTGTTGATACACCTCTACAGCTAGACACGTGATAAGCCTCTACAGCATGACAGGTGAGATGCAGACAAAGTGACACTGAAATGTCCCCGCGCCGATTCGCCTGCGTCGAGTTGAGCCTGCGCTGAATTGTCCCGACGCCGAGTTGGCGGCGCCGAGTTGTTCTAGACCGGCCTGGACACCCGCCTTCTTGTTACGACTAAGTCGGATGTTGAATCTAATCCTAACCTTGACCTTAACCCTAAGCTCAACCCTATACGTAGCTGTAGGCACAAGTTGTCAGTTTTTGTATGGAGGCGGATAACCGGAGGGGAATGTCTAGACATCGTTGTCATTAGAGATGTGAAGACGATCTAACCGAACTCGAAATGATCGGTTCGAACTCGAAAACCGAAATCCGGGTTCGAATGTCGCTTCAACTATCTCTCTTTATCAGCATCATTTTGCCGCGCTCTCAATACATTTTGCTGTAGAATAGGAAGGAAATCCAAATCCTAACTCTAACCGTAACCGTCAACATTCGACAGATCGTTTCTCCAACTGACAGTTGTGCAAAATGCATAGGGCCTACGTTTTAAATCTTATATTTTGAAGAAAAAAAAACCAGAAATATTACCGTTGTCACTGGGAGTTCTAAGACTAGATAATACTTGTATATGGCGAAACTCTGTGTCTGCAGATGGTTTCGTTGAGTCTGTTGAACATAGTCGAGGGCCAAACCCCATAGGAAAAGTTTAGGTTAGGCCTACTTAATAGTGGTGCGTACTTAGTACTTAATACATTTTACCGTTATTTTCGAGGAAAAGTGAATGACATTCCATAATAGCGTGGCCTTATTTGTAAAAGTCAATTGGCCTACCGTTTTCACACAGAAACTTTCTGCATAAAGAAGCCACAAACAGTTCGATGTAACTATGGAAAGAATATCTGATTGCTACTGCTCGTAGAAGCGCACAACGGAATTGTGCCTTGTTTGTCTACAACCTCTTTCTCGCTGTCTCCCCTCTTTCTCTTTGTCTGTCTGTTTGTCTGATTATAAATCTTTCTGTGTCGAGTTATTAGCGGAGTAATTCTGTCGTCGGTGGCAACACGTTAGCGCTAATGTCATACTTGTTCGATATGAACGCACTTGCGTACTTTTCCCCATTTCACTCATATATAGCAACCGTCAGACGACAGATGCGAACGACCCAGTAGTCCCTGGCAGTTTGTTCGCTTTTCAAATATTTAATCAATAAACAGTGCTCACTGTGTACTGACATTCAGGCTTGTAACGTACGAGGACTAATTTGGCAGTATTGACATGCACTGTGGAACGCCACTGTTTTCACAGTATTTAAAAATAATAAATGAACCGGAATAATTATAAAGCTATGACAGTGCGAGATAGAATCGTAGGCCTACAAACCCCATTTCTGCAATTAACACATCCACTATAATCCAATACAGCGAGCAATAAACGACTCATTAGGTACATAGAGCACAATTGTGACGTCATTTGGGTCTATAATTTTGATCAATATTGATATGATCATTGATCAATGACAATTATATCGCCGTACGACACGGGCAGCAGCAGCAGTAGCAGCAGCAGACACGCTAACAAATCGTCACCGTCGTTATAGATAGTTACTGGACCATGTGTCATTTTCAGCCTTCCTTCATCCTTTTCCGTCATCCAATTATAAATGTTTAATAGGCCGCCAAGAAACTCGAATCTCACGCGTGTTTAAAAAAAACATGAAAGTTTTTTGCCCACCGACTATAGAAATAGAAAGAGTGCGATTTTACGGAACAAGTAGAACCCAAAACTGGCTGAGCATTCGTGGACAGAGAATCAGGAAAAATCGATGAAAAGGTGGCTGCGTGATTGCAGAAACCCACGACAACAGAAGACTTTCATGTAGGCCTACGAGATGCCGACTATTTAACTCAAGACAAAACCAAGCACTTGGCGAAAAACCGCAATGAGGCTCTGTGCGTGCTTCGGCATTCAAAATTGAGCATAATTGAATCAAAATGATCAAACGGACTACTAACCAAATGGCTGAATGCATTTTTGGATAATGTAGCGAAAACTGCAGATGAGCAGAGGTTGCATTGATCGAGCCAAAGTAGAACGATGTAACTAGCAGTGATGTAAATAGGACTTTCTTCAAGACCAAGACTAAGACTAAGACTTTATTAGATGCCTCAGTAACCAGATTACCGAATGTTATCATTCCACACTGTGTCCCGAAAAATGGAACCAATAGTGTTTCAGGCATAACTTTGACAAACACAAATATATTTGTAATTTTTGCCTTGAATGTCGTTAAGGTAATGCGAAACCAAATTAACACAGCAAATGTCCGCTGCACCTAAACAGTGTCACTACTTTACCTTGTGAATTAAACGATCGTCATGTATTAAAACGCACAACGTCATAGGCCTACCTGACGTACAGCTGCAAGAAAATCAGACCGGAATGTCAGCCTGCAACTGTTCGATTCGACTAGTCAACGAAGGCTTCAAAAGCTTTACTGATCGCAAAACACAATGTCAGAATTAAAAGCAGTGCTCGAAATGACCACCGCCAACCCTGACACAAACTGAAAAACGACGACGCCACTGACACACAGCTGCAGCAATAACGGCGTGATCCAGCTTGGTCCACTCGGTTCTGATGCGATGTTTGCGTGTTTTGTACACTTTCTCTTGCAGATGCTCAACATGCCGTAGTCAGCCGGATTTAAATCTGGCGAATTTGGAGGCCACAGTAGCACAAGAGGTTTTCACTGCTTGTAGCTGCTGAGTTTGGGTCTAATGTACTGTCGTAAGGAGGGTTTGCACCCCTTACTGACGTGCGAGGATTCCCAGATCGTCGGACTTGTGTGTGTGTGTGTTGTCAGCGAATAAAGACATTGCTCCGAGAACTCGTTGCGTTTATTTAATAATACAGCAAGCAATTCACTGACAATTTCATGTTCTATTCTAATTCTCCCACTGTCTGACTACGTACGACTGACTGACAGACCGACTCTGTA
>Ga0126335_1002160_pt1 | contig 11585 bp, 7 predicted proteins | sample OlaspJWI45metaG_FD_108409 | JGI IMG/M metagenome (GOLD analysis project Ga0126335, IMG submission 108409) | Marine gutless worms symbiont microbial communities from Oahu, Hawaii - Olavius sp. 1 OAHU.JWI-45 metaG | ecosystem: Host-associated > Annelida > Digestive system > Unclassified | place...
CAAAGCACTGAAGGAAGCCAGTTGGCCACTGAGATAGGCTTCAGTCCCACCAGAACCACTCCACTGTGTTACAATATGAACTAGGCTAACTGTAGGCAATCGCCTCTAGGCTAATCACAGCGTGTTGACGTGAAATGTGAAAATTACGCGTCTCCATTCGCCGATCGTAGCATAGTTGGACAGAGTGATATCTTTAGGCGAAAATTCTATATTAACACCAGTCTCTCCGTAATAGAAAGGCATGGTACTGTAGTTATAACGATGGGTTATCGTCTTTGCTTATGTTGCCCATAGTTTTAGAAAGTCCTACAATCTCTAACAAATGATAGCAATTACTGACATCATTGTGACTTAATTACTATCATGAGCTTTGACTGGTATCAAAAATTATTATAATGAAGAATAATTTGTTTTTTTCGTAAGGTTTAAAACAGACTGAGAAAATTATTATTGTCATTTTTATTCACTAGATGGCGCGGCTGCATTTTGTTAAACTAATCGCCGTTAGTTACTGATTCTGATTAAGTTTGAAATAATCTTGAAGTTTGCCAATAATGGTTAAGATCTGACCAGTATTACTGAAGTTTCAAGCTATTGAAGTAGGTGGTCGCGTTTTTTGACCCACCCGGTATACATTTGTGGTCCACATCAAGCGACAACGATCAATAAACTGACAACTGATAGTGTTGCGCAGAGTGTAGTGTGCAGTGCGCCGGCTGTGTATCATTCGCACCGTCACTGCGCCAAACAAAAGGCCAAGTCATTTAGCGGAGGTTGCATCGGATGTGGCGACATCTGTCAAATAAGTGTGAACAGTCGTATTTATGTACTGTACAATGGGAAATATTCTCCCAAATCCCCTCCTCTCACAGTATGGAGATCAGGACCCCCATCAAACGATATGTGCCTTGACTTCCCAAGGGTCTCCGACCCAAACAGGACCTCGATCCGTACAGCTGTATTTGCAGCAATGTCACAGATTGACTGACACGCCAAACTACGGGATTATCGTGACGGGGCGCTGCATTGTGCATGTTGCGAGTGTGGCCAAATAATAACGTTGACCACGTCTTCTAACGAACAACAAGCTCAGCTATCGCTAACAAACCGCTCGACGCCTGTGCACGCCGATGTTAAGATCTTGACACAAAACTACAAAGCACAGCTTTCAACGCTGTGCTGTCAAGAGCTGCCCTTTGGTGAATGACTGCGATTCGTTGGTCGGATTTTCCGACTTATACCCTTCTCTCATTTGATGCCCTTAATGAGGGAATCCTTTCGAGCTATCGGGTTTATATTTGGTAAGGGAAAACTTGAACGGTTGGGCTAAAATCTGGTGAAAATCGCATGACGATCAACTCAGTCGTTTGGGCGACAGATACAGACAGACAGCCACGTCGCCATAGCAAATGCCGCGACAAAAACAGTAGCATCTGCTATTATCCGCACGACAGACCGGCGGCTCGTCAATTAGATGACCAGGTTCTTGTTTCCGACAACAGAAAAGTGACTACTGTACCACTTTTTTGCGTATTATTTCAGACATATTTAGATACATTGCATAACATTTTTAATTTCGCGAAAAGTAAATTCGGCAATCTCAGACATACGCTTAAAATCACAAAGTAAAATCTTGTGTTTAATTCTAACTTAATTTATAATGTTTCAACTTAGACGATAATTGAGGTCATCATCGTTGAGTTAACAATTTCACTAACTTTCAGTGGAACCATCTTGAGTTGCAACACAGACCGACTGACGTGCAGACGTACAGCATTGTGGCTTCCCGTACTGAAAGAGGGCGACATATCAGTCGAAGAACACTATTATTCCGGGCGCGGCCCGAGTCGGGCCGGAGGCTCGGCCAGCTGCGACCATAGTAAACTCGCCCGTGTGTGCGCGTAGTGGGTTCCCGCTGACTAGTGCGTAGTTTGTAAGAGTGACGGAGGTACGTCACGAAAAAGCGAAACGAATATTTTTTGCGAAGGCCTCTGAAGCTGAAATTTGGACACGCGTTCGTCGTCGGTATTTGACGTCTTTTGCTGGTCTCCATTTCGAAAATGAGTCAGGATTGACAGAGGTAGATGCTGCCGAAGGTCGGCGAAACAGACGGCTTTGTGGGCAACGGCGGAAACACTATAGCGATGTGATGGCAAAACAGGACAGGATTTAGCCGACAAACGGCCTACGCTCGCTTCTATCGCCAGTCGCCACGAAGGAATAATTGGGCGTGCCTTAATGTCGTACCACAAGAGTAGGCCTAATTAGTGCACTGCAGAATCGAAAGGTAAATAGTAAACAAACTGAATGTATTGTTCGATAATGCTGTGAAATTTGTAATATTGATACCAAAGACGGGCACACAGCACCAGCGGAAGCACCGGCTCATTTTACTGTTCATTTCTACATATTGTACAAATAAATGATTATCTCTACGTCGCTTCCAATGAGCTCCGCTCTCTGTGCGTGCGCCCGGAGTTTAGGTTTCTTAATGGGTTTAGTATGCATGACCCGTGGCTATAATAACTATCTCACATTGGTGCTGACGGAAACCGGCTGTAACATGCTACGCCCAAGCTGGCGCCGTCATTATAACGAAGACATACGAGTTTCTATTACACGACAGACACAATGCGATGCCGCGGACGGACTATGGCGGAACATTCTCCAGTCATGTAAGATCTTCTGCGGCATTGAATATGAGCCTTGAGAGACGCGTATATACGGGGATTGTGACTGTTCACCTGACATTACGTGCGAATGGACAGGCATAGGCCTACAGGTTGAGTTAACTCATTCAGCCCAGGTTGTATACTGAGAAAATTGTGTTAGAAATTCAATAGTGAGAATTTAAATTATAGCCCTTCAAGTGCAGAGAGTAAACAAATTTGCAGCTGCAAATCTGACAAAAACTGACAAGGTCGCAAGATATTATAGTAAATTGTCGAAGGCCGCATCGAATCCGAGTAGCAATATTTCTATAAGTTACAGTGGGCAGAATTATCTCCCAACTTTCTTTTTCCGTCACCATAAAGAGATCAAGCCCCATATCCTATTTAATACAATGTGCTCTGGTCCACAAAAGTTTATACCCCGAACAGGAACTCGATCCGTTCAGCCGTTTTGCACAGTTCAACCGCTTGACAAACAAACTGACTGACACACGGCATTCTCTCGAAACAATGCGCACCACGTTTTGCATTCGATGCGGCCGAAAAGTAATATTTTAAAGGATTGAAGCTCTATGTTCAGTACGCTCTCCGGTTACGCCCTTGGTTTATCGGCAATTGGCTTCACATCAGAGTTGGCCTTGCTCGGACATCGAACATAAGCCAGACCGACAACTTACGACATGTATTATGCATTATACCGCGTATACGCTCAAAAGCCGGTGGATAATGCCAGCTACCACACATTGCCATTTGCAGTACAGAATGTTGTTACAAAAAAGGTAAGTTGAGACCGGAGAAAGTTATTACTTTGTTACTTCAGCATCAATCTGTATGGAGCACAAGAATAACGATTATTAGGCCTAATTCTGTCGGGCATTTTGACTACGCCTGCTTAGGCTGTAAAATATAAACTTTTTATAAACCAAACATCATTCACTATACGTTATTGGATAACTCTCCTTTAAGGTAAACGAAAACAGCGCAACTTAAATTGCCAATGTCCCGGTTCGTTTTATGGTTAGATGTGTATCCGGTACTTTTTTTGAAAAAAATCAAGGTCCTGATCTCTGAATTATGACTGTGCAATTATGACTTTTATGAGCAAATCTATACATACTTTGGTTATGGTAAGTCTTGGGTTGACGGCAGTATACGTTCTCAAACTTAACTCCGTTTTTATTTGCCAAAAAATATAATCTACATCGTTGTTTTAAGACATACGTACAACTACATGATGTACATAATACAGTTCTGAAATGGTAGTAGTCTTGATCAATCAGTCAGCCAAATAATCGATTAGTTAATCAAGTAATCAATCTAAAACGCGTCAGTGCAGTCTTGACTTGGCAGTGCAACTTCAACAAAATAAAGTGAAAATCGAATTAAAGTAATACTAATAAAATCCATGGAATAAAACACAGTTTTGACTGTTCGATTGTGCGCATTAACTGCCGTAATTAAAATGGATGTATATAGGCTTGAAATATCTGTCAAACATTGTACACTGGCGTGATATCGATGTAAAGCAATAACAGGTTTAGACAAACTTGTGTCAACACACAGCGTATTCGATTGAATCTAGTTACGGTAATAGCAGTCAGCAGCATTCGATTCTGTGGATCTCAGTCCTGTCTAATGAATCTGCATAAGTAATGTCACAGAGATTGTGGTTTACCGGAATAAGCGTGGATAGTTAGTCTGTTCTTCATCGGTTGTATCGGCGTTTTCGCTAACCGCATATTCAGACCTGGCGATAATTGCATTTAGCCATAATTATCAGTCTATAAACGGTAATGCTCGTTACTGCTGTACGCTGCTGGCTACTGATGCGAGTTGATGTACTATTACCACGACAACACGCACCGCACGAAACAGGGCACAAAAGGTTTCTATATGCCTTGAGGGAACAGAAGCCGAGCCGGATTAACAGCTGCTGTAATCAACTGCCTGTGTAATTTAGGCCTATGCATGCATGCGCACATTATGTTTCCGGAAAAGTAGACAAGGCTTCTATTCTTTTTATGTTTATGTAGTGTATACTCCCGGCTGCCGGTAGTAGGAGATCACCAAATTATAATTCCGGCAGTGATGTTATACCTAGTAATTGGTCTACAGCTGTAATCACGTGATATCTAGCATTTGTTTTACATTGTGTGATCGTGCGCACATCGGTTAGTGTTAAGCTTGGATTTTGTGTTACCGTGTCCCACACAAAAAACCGGACAAGCCATTTTATCGACAATAAGTTTGTCGAATCTTAACCAATTAAGTCTTTTACTGCTGGAAAGAGTATAAAACTTGCTACAAGGGCAATATTTTTCATCAAACTTTCAGTATCTTGCTGCATTACCTTCAGAAGTCAAACGTCCAAATTTGCTGCAAATCTGGAAAATAATGCAAACAATGCAAAATTGATACAAATGCATTGTCGTTTACATACGCCCACTTTATTTCATTTTGCTTGCTTACTTATTGCTTACTTACTTGATACTTCAGTTTCTGAATCCTATTAAATATTCTTTGAAATGGCAAACGTATTAATCCAAACAACCTTAAACATTAGTAGCATTCTGTACGCCGGGTACGCGGCATTGTACGACTTTTCGAGCAGTTAACACCTCTTTCATTCGACCACATCTAGCTGTGGCCACCAGTCCTAACCTCAGTCTGGTAGTGGTCTATTATTAGATATGGGGTCTTGTCCAGCAGCCAGTTTATCAGTCGCAGGTGCGTAACGTTGATAAACTGATGCCAGCACTTAAATGTTTGACATGGCATTGACCACATTATAACTAATGCAGTTGATGAGTGATAGAGTCATCTTTCATCATGTGTACGGGCACATTATGAACGCTTGAGCAACTGACAGTATCAATATCCACTCAGTCATATGACATAAAAATGTTTCATCTTTTTCACACACGATATGGTTTTGAAGTTGCATCTTTCAAACTTTTTTTTAACAAATATGGATTTCCGACTTCCCAAGACAGTGCGACAATGTACAGTATCTAAGGTGCTATGTGAACTATTACAGTATCTTGCAGCAAATTTTATACTCTTCACAGCCGTAAAAATCGTCAAAATTTGTTAAAATTCGCAATGTTAGTGCCAATAACATGTCGTATGCGGTTTTTTGGGACTTGGTGTAGAAGTACGATTTATTAAGGGCACTGTCTTAAGCAGATAAGCTTTGTTCCGTCTCTGCGGAAAAATATGCACTTGCATGCGATGGCCGACCGATGCATCAGTTACGCAATAATGCATGACTCCCGTGTTTTCGTCGAAAGCGTTAGTTTTTGGAGCCTATTACGTCAAACTGGCGAAACAGCCACACTGTTTGCAACAGAAATGTATCCCAAAGACTAGTTTTTTCACAATAATACAGTATATATCATTTCTGGTGATATTCGCGGCACTGAGTGCCACTGACTCTGAACGAGTACATTAGATAGAGGCACCCGCATCTGTGAAATGAGTTTTGCAACGATGCGCGGCCATGTCAGCAACAGCTGAGATCTTGTAGTAAATCGAATACGCCGTTAAACGATCTATCACTTTCGATGAGAAGACGCGGTCCAGAAACTGGCACCGTCTTCCACCGCCGGTTTTCGTCCCCCAATTTAAGGACAGTGTCAGATCATCAGGTCTACGTTAAAACGGTAGAATTTTACTTCTCAATCAACACAATATTTTGATGTCGAGTGACAAAACATTCGGAGACAATCGACTGCACTTGCACTGACTACCAGAAAGCTAAGTAACACAATGAAACATGAACCCGAAACACGACATAAACACAAAACAGGCCAAGACAGATACAAAAACGACAACCCATAATTCCACAAAATCCTGGTTTACCGGTAAGCGTCTTTGACATCCAGCCAGAAAGCGGAGCGGGTCTGTGACAGTCCCGGAGCCCGCACTGGGCCTCTGCGCTCTGCGACACTTCTATGTATTCCAGTTAAGTGGTTAATTAATAAGTTAAACACATGCCGACGACTGTATTTAGTGGGATTTCGTCGGCGTTGTAGTCGTAGTGTCGCGGCTTGTTCGTCCGACTTGTGGATTGGTCGTGTTCAGCGGTTCGACTGTTGCAGTGATATCGTAGCGCGCCACTCGTCCTCGTAGCCGTCCCTGAGCTGGCCGATAACGTAGGCAAACAGCATCCTCCAGGCTTCGGCGACGTCGGCCGTAAAGAGCTCGCGAAGTTCCTGCTGCCAGACGTAGACGACGGCACGCGTGAACACGTCGAAGTAGTCTGGCAGGAAACCTTCAATGGTGACATGTCGCCGTCCGAGCTCGTAGAGTGCAGGAGAGCCGCCGCGGCCGCAGCGCAGATAGTCGACGGTGTTGACGACGATCGCGATGACACGCATGAAGCGGTTGGCTTGCTGGACGAACTGGTGATGACGAATCAGCTGATCGCCCCACGCATCGCGGAATGGAAACATCCTCTTGACCGACGGCCGGTACTCGAAGATGCGCAGAAATACCTTTGCAAACACGATATTCATTAGCGACATTGACGTCGTCAGTCTAATATGGCGGCGTTAGAAATAGAGCTTCCACTGTCAGGGCAACGTTCTCCCTCTCACTATGTCAACTTCTACCCTCGTTTCTTTTACCTAGACTTTTTATCCTTTCCGTGTTATGTTTTATTACGAATTCTAAGCGGTTAACAAGTTTAGATAAATTTGTCAGTGGGAACGCTCTGTTCTTCTAATATTTCTGTAATATTAGGAACTAGAAAAGGCGGCAAGTAAGATGTATTGCCACTTATAGCCGCCGGTTCGGGGCGACCCAAAACATCCGCCATCCTAAATCGCAGTACACAGCAAGTTAACACGATTACACGTACGTGCTCATGCGCCATGTACCAAATTTTAGAAAAGCCGAAAATTCACCGAAAGCATTCTTCATACGGGGCTTAGCTCGGATCCACCTGCGGACTGCGGAGCTTACAGCCCTCTCCTAGACTTTCTTGCCGAATTTAAATTTCTCGGGTTGTCGGCACTCGCTCCTGGGCACCTTCGGCACTCGTCGCCAGCCCCCTAAAACTTCAGGCCATTGGCACCCCAGCCGCTATCCCAAAATTTAAAGACAGGTCACGTGACTTGGGTTACGCCCCTCTGACCTAGTTTTGTATTTGTTGATTGTACTCTTCGTAGAAAGCATGCGCACCAAATTTGAAGTCTCTAGCTTTCGCCGTTGCAGAGATATTGAAAAATTTGCGTGGCTTAGATTATGTCCCTTTTGGCCTACTTTTGCACGGGATATCTTCTACTCCTTACAATCTCTCTATGTGCTAAATTTGAAGGCTATAACTTTAGCCATTCGAGAAATATTCACAGGGGTCCGTAAATTTAAAATGTAGGTCGCCTAAACTGGATCACGTCTTTTTTTACCTAGTTTATGCATGTTTTCAAAATTTCGATGTATACATCAAATTTGAAGTCTCTACCTTTAGCCTTTCCGGAGATATTAGAGATACCAATATTAAAAGTTTGGGCGCCGTCCGCCATCTTTGATTTGACCGGAAGTAGATTTTGACAATTCCGCGGCTTCCGCCCAGCCGCATGGTATCAGCATGTAAAATTTTAACACAATAGGCAGACGAACGCCTGAGTTATTGTCGATTCAGAAAATTTCGCGTTTTAGGGTGCCCCCATTCTAGCCTCGTAATCTCAGAGTTCGGTGGACGGACCTGCCCCAAAGTTTCAGGGATGATAGGGTAGTCATTGTATATTTTAACGCAAACTTAAGATTTGCACATGTTGCTCGCTTTCGGGACGGGGGTGATTTGAATGCGAACACTTTAATTTATTCTTAGCAGTATTCAAATTGTTTGTGCTGTATATAAGACACGGTATATCTAAAACGTTTCACTACAAGAGAGTATAATTTTTATGAATCACTCAGTAATTCGTTGCAAAATGTTTCGCATACACTAGGGAGACGTGTTTGCATTTAATAAAACATAAAATTAACTAATAGGCCCCTATTTTGGTTTTTGCAGTTATGCAAATAATTTATAAGATCACCGCAGGTCATCGGCAGATATTGATCAGTACTGACTGTCACTTTAAGCTTAAAATGGCTTTGTTTATGGGAAAATGGTCTGAACAAAACAAATCGAGCGACATATAATACGCTACGGTCTTATTTTTTGGTTGTTGAGAAATTTGTATAGCCATTGTGAGATAATTCACATGCCGTGACAGATAGTCAATTATGTAGGCCTATTTTGCCACATCACATACACGAACATGTACTGCACTTGCACATATAGACCGTGCAAGTGTGGTGGCTTGCTATTTAAAAATAAACGCAGATACATAAGACCGACAGTTCAAACAAAAGCCGTCGAAATGCCGCATGAATATTAAACCTGTCATGAGTATATGAGGCAATGTTCAGTGCCAGCGGCAGCATCAAAAGGTGCCTAGCAAGCGACGTCGCTTTTCTGCTGTGACGCGACACAGGCTTCGTTGTTGACTTGACGGACATAATATTTTATTCTGATGAAAGTGTTTCAGCAGATGTTTTTTAGTTTTCTGGTGCCGGAACGCGCGTAATCAAGTCAACTACAGTAGAAAATGTGAAAAATGCTCCCTATGACCTAGTTTTGCGTTAACGTTGTGGATAATACTGTCTGCAGCCAATGTGTGCACTTTAGCTGTAGCTTTAGCTACTTGAGAGATAGGTTATGGAGGATATTTCAGAATTTAAAAGTAGATCATGTGACCTAGGCTATGCACTTTTTTGACCTAATCTTGCATTGTTTATTTTGCATACCTTACCTTCTATTTATGTCTATATTTGAAATCAGTAGCTGTCCCTGTTCGATAGACATTCACTGGGATCCGTAGATTTAAAATGCAGGTCACGTAAACTGAACTAAAGCTCAAACAATTTTCAAATTTTTGACACAATTTCAGAACAGCAAACCAACGTATGCATTCTGCGGTGGAAAAGCCAAAATGTGGTACATGCAGAGCGAAGAGCGAACCACGTTATTACATGTAATTAGATTTGATATTAGCTTGATTATGGGAGAAGAAACGTCTTGAAGAACGAACGAACGACAGCTAGTGATATATGTCGCTTGAAGCAAGGAAACAGCACGCATCTCACTGACAGTAACATACACACTGTAGGCCTACGGTGACAATGACGTCGATTACTAATTAACAGCACAGCTCGTCTCAGCATTCGTCCTATCGCGTCTAGACTACTGTAACGCTCTGCCAGCTGGACTACCGCGTACAACAATCGAACCGTTACAACGAGTTCAAAACGCGGCAGCTCGTCTGGTGCTTGTAACCTGCATTCGCGCCATACAAGATGGCGCTCATAGATTGGACAAAGTTATTTTATTACGTATGTCCAATGCCTGTTGCGCAGTTTGCGAAAGTAACATACATCTACCTCCTATTTTTCATCAGCTTACCAATATTTTTGGTGATCAGCACAAACGCTGTTATAAATTTCTTAACTTAGAGAACATTTTTCAACGTCCATAATCTAGTTCAAGGATGCTGTGGCTACCAGTCTGGTGGTGAAGATCAAACCTGTTTGCCGATAGCCGTTAGCTGCGGCGACATCTTAGTCCACGTCTCCTTGATGAGTCCGCACTGTTCGGCATTGAGGGCGAGCGATCCTGGTGCCGACTCGTTGACAACTCGACCGTAACAGCCAAACTCGAGGTCGGCGGGGGGCACATCAGCGACCGAGGCGGCCGAATATGTTCCGTCATTACCACATCCGAGCGCGGAGCCGACGACGTGCGAGTGTGGACAGCCCATTGCCAAACGCCTTCCGAATGTCAATCTATACTACATAACAACACATTCACACTTATTGAAGCACAAACCTGAGCGCTGTAAGAGATATCGACTCGCCATTAGCGTGTTCACTGCGCTGTGTGGCGAGTCCATGCTGAAACGTGACACATTTCATCAGGCTCGTCAAGCTCATGCGAAATTAAATTCCAAAACGATCTTGAATGATTATCGTTCTAAATGCACATGCTAACAAAATTATTTGTAGTCAGATAAAAGATATGAGAGGGTTAACAATACTCCTCGCTTGCAATCTTCGACCTACCATTATCAGTCGGGGACACTACTGTTTAGACCTCAGATAGGTAATCATTGTACATCATTTTGCATCAAGGTCTGCTGTCATCAAAGATGAAAATGAACTGTTATTATAATGTAGTCTGATTGTATAGCGGCAGAAATATTCATTGATACTGCGCCATTAGTTGTCTATATAGCAGTCATTCGCGGAGCCCTCTTGTCTTGTCTGCTGGACACTTTGCCGGAGGAAATAACGACATCGCAGTCACTCCCTACTTTCCGTCATCAACTAAAAACCTGGCTTTTCAAAAAATCATACCCGGACATCATCATGTGTTAACTTTATAATTAACCTTGAAGTAGTTCTGCTACTTAGGGAATTCTGATTGATTGATTGATTGATTGCTGGAATCCCTTTACGTTACAATCTCAGGTGAACGTAAGTCATTAGATTTACGAGCCACAATCGCGCGCGCCATACTGACTCGACATTCGTAGAGGTTGCCGATCGTGTGACCGTCCGCCCGTTGGTCCTGCGCCGACGGCTCGGCGGTCAAGCAGACAACAGTCAAGATAAGAATTTTTATAATATATATTATTTTTGGCAGTCATACTTGTTCCGATAAGTCTGTGGCGCGTGTGTGCTTTTCGGTTTTTAGTCGCCATGACGCCTACTTTTTACATATAAGATATGCATATTCATTACCTGGCTTTTAATAATTAGTTACTTACTTACTCAATTATATAGGAAGAGATTAATAAACTCAGAGCCATAAATTAGAAGTGTTGTGCCGATTGGGGGACCGAACCCCTCCCCCCGGCCACAAAC
>Ga0126335_1002161_pt1 | contig 11583 bp, 7 predicted proteins | sample OlaspJWI45metaG_FD_108409 | JGI IMG/M metagenome (GOLD analysis project Ga0126335, IMG submission 108409) | Marine gutless worms symbiont microbial communities from Oahu, Hawaii - Olavius sp. 1 OAHU.JWI-45 metaG | ecosystem: Host-associated > Annelida > Digestive system > Unclassified | place...
CGGTCCTGCCGAAGCTGTACACAGTGGCTCGCCAAGTGCTATGTGTGCTAGCATCTTCAGCTGCCAGTGAGACAGTGTTCAGTACTGCTGGTCGTCTTCTGGAGAAGCGCCGAACAACTTTGTCACCAGCAACTGTGAATAGTCTTCTGTTCTTACATAGTAACATGGAGTAAGGGCAGTAATGCGGGTGGTGCTACAGCCTGAGACTGAGCAAGTTGTGCTGAACTGAAGTTAACTAACATTGATAACATTGATACTTAAAAAATTAATCGGACTACTTTGATTAAAATTTGCTACAACCTAATTTTTGCGCATAGCATGATGTCTCATTTGAGTTGCCGGGTGGGAATGGGAGGGATTCAGGAATTGCTGGATGGGAAAATATGGGAATGGGATTTAAGTTTCAGATAGGAATGGGAATAAAGTCATTGAAATGGGAGGGAATTGGTACGAAATATCTGTTTTCGCACACCTCTATTAACAATGCGTAAGTACAATTTCATGTCATCGGCAAACAATTTGACTTTGACACCATATTTATCTAACAGCCAAATCAGTTCATTAACAAATATCAAGAACATCAAAGGACCGATGACACTGCTTTGAACAACATCACTGATTAATGCAAGAAAATCTAAAAGAAAAGAAAATTTAATTATTAGTTTAGTTTACGAACTGTTTATAACACACTAGTATACACGTTATTAATAAATAAATTAATAGAAAGTATAAATATAGTCTCTGCATTATTGGCTGTCAACTTGCTACAATCGTATTTCTTATTTTATTTTAGACTACCATTTCTACACACAAAATAGCCGAATATTTAAGAAACAAATGCAGATAGCTTTCTCGATAATTTCAATTTGGTTACAAAACGTTAAGCTATTTTTGAGAAATTGCATTTTCGAAATGGGAAATTTATGTTGTGCAGCCTGCTGAGCCTGGTACAATGCCCATTTTCTCCAACTTTGCCAAATTTAATCAACCGATTATCCAAATTCTTCCACTGCCAGAAACAATAGCGTATACAGTAAATCAATAAAGAATATGCAAAAAAAATTTAAATTTTGCCAGACGAGACTGAAGATGAGTACTGTTGTATGTGTCTGTAGCGGTAATCGTTGCTGCGGTCTGTATGTCTGTTCTCACGGCCGTCGTCATTGCAGGCAGTGTCTATTACTGCAAGGTTCACTACAAAAGGTAACCAGTTGTCCTAGTCTAAAGTCACAGTACGGTAATAAAATATGCTCAACAACCCAGTGGGGTGGTCAAAAAAATTAAAGAAAGAGTTTCGGACTCCGTGGAGCACGAAGTATCCAGAAGCCGAACAAATTTTGCTGGAAATAAATTGGCGTTGTATTTAGAAAATTGCAAACTGGAGCCTTGATGTTTTGTGGGTTGGTGCAGCGAACTCCTCAGTCAACAGACAGGAAGGAGGTCATCTTCGCTTAACCGAAAACAGGCCTACATAGACTACCGACCAGGTCCAGTCCAGTCCATGTTCGTTGCACTGATTATCATTACCGGCAGAAAACTGCTGGTATTAAAATGACGTTTTTTCGTTTTTTTGCCCCGCGTGGGCGAATCACTGCACCGATTGGGGTCAAATTTGGCAGAGCGTAGCAGTTGTGCCGAATTTGACCCAAATCGGCACACATTTGAGAATTTTCGATCGGAAAAACCCAAATCGCTAATTTTTGCGGCTTTTCCGCCATGCAGGGCGATTTCCTCAACCGATATTCCCGAAATTTACAGGATTTATGTACAGCTTTCGTCCCCACATACATTTAAAATTTGGTGAGATTCGGTTCATAAATCAGGGATTTATAACTGAAAAACCGCGCGTCGGTCATTTCTCCACAAAATTTCGGGACCCTTAGCTCAAAAAAACTAAGGGTCGGACCCCAAAACAACTGCCTACGGAAAAAATGTATGGACGTCCTCTAACCATATGCCATTTTGGTGGAGATCGGTTTACGCACGGCGACACGAGAACGAAAATAAGAGAGTTTTTGTGTTTGATTTTTGTCACGTTGGGCGTGGCCTATTTTGGTCTCCCAGACCTGCCGCGATGTTCGGCACTTTAACGAAAGAGAGCTTTGCCATTTATTGATCGATCTTCATGGGGTTTGGGTCGTTTTTAGAGAAAGAAACATACTTTGAAATGGTCTGCATCATTTTGAATTACATTGTTAGGTGGCGCCACAATTTTCGCTAAAATAGGCAACAAAAATTTTAAACGTTTTCCAAAATCTCGCAGAAAAGTTTGTGCGCACGACTTGGGCCGTTTATAAGCAGCCAATAAAATTCTACCATGGGCTAGGTATTGAATTGTAGATAAAATTTTATATAGATGCATATCTAGTAGATATGCATCTATATAAAATTTTTCAGATAGCTCTTTGCATACGGACACAACACCGTATCAAATCTGTGCTTGTAGTGCTAAAATTCGGTCAAAATTAGTAAGTTTGTGCGCACCAAATCCAGTATATAGCGTACAATTTAGGGCAGTTTGAATTGCCTTCTATCGGCGATGCACTGTGTTTCTAGTATTTTTTGTTGCTTTGTATCACATAGGCCCAACTTAATAATGGCTAATTGCTGTGAACGTGTTATCTACTCACAAAAAGGTCCAAGCTTCGAGTATTGGTACAAAAATAGGTCGTTAACTCACGTTCACGTTCATTAGTTCGTACACTTCTACGACTTTAGAACACGTAGGCGAGGTTTGCGGATGTATATTCTAATACTGAATGTATATGTATTTTCAATGCCGCCGCACTAATAGTTAGTTTATCTGAAACAGGCGTGGATACATCAAGCAAAGCTGAACGTTACGTGTCAATACGCTGAATGTGTCTGTACTCAACTGCTCGAAATCTGCGATGGAATTCAATGGTCGAAACATGCTTCATGATTAGAACAAAACGTAGACTAGTGCTGCTGCTTACATTTGGGGTTTTATTGTGTACTTTTGTACGATGTTCATAGACTAATTAACAATTAATGACATAAATAGACACGTATCTTTAATAGTTATGTCAGCTAACTTGATTGTTGATTAAATCTTCGTTTAGGCCTACCTTTGTAACTTTTTTCCTATTCACCATTTTGTCACTTTTCTCGTGTGTTTGCAATGTTACATTTTGTATAGTCACTCAGCATAGAGGGTTTAATGACCATCGCTCAACTCAGCCTTCTGTCCCTCCGGGGTCGATAAATGAGGACCAGCTTCAGCTGAAATGGTAAAGGCAAATGTGGTTCATTGCGTTCGTGGATAAACATGTGGATATACAGGTAAACCTGAGATCCATATCTGAGCGCTTTTGAATAAAGTTATCGGTTTTCATCAGAGGTATAGATATCAAGTGTACATTTACCTCTACCGTAGGGTGATTATTATGCAGACTTATTTATTTTCACTTGCAAGTTGCAACACGAAAGTTCAAGATCACGCAATAATATCTGATCATTTGTCAAACAATGTCTTGGGAACTTGACAAGCTCGTGATGTGGCTATAACAGAGAAGTGTCGTGTCCGTCAACTCCTACCCAAGTCAACTCGTACCTTGCAGGCCCATTAACCGCCGGACGACTGATATTAACTCGTTCTTTAAGGAACAACGGCGCATGCAGGAAAAAGCCTAACAATGGTCACAGATTTCTCATCAAAAACTGGAAACCGACTGTAGCCACTAGGCCGTAGTGATTTGTCTTTAATTATAGCATGATAGTAGATCTATGTAGTACATAAAGAGTACTCTAAGTCGTAAGATGGTTTCATCGTCGACAGACAGACAGGTCACGTATATCCATGCTGATCATGTGGCTCGAAGACGTAACGCAGTTGACTCATCTATGTGCTATATTCAAGTAAAATCGTGATCGATCATCAATTACCCTATACGCGGTGAGATCGATTTTTCGATCACCTCTCTTTTCTAAATGGCAAGCACTAAAACCTGATTCACGTCTGCTGTCCGCTGTTAGCCAATCATAATGCAAGAATGTGAATTTTAAGAATTTTACTGCAAAGTGTTAGCATGAAACATATGTAGGGGGCCTATAATATTACTGATGGCAGGAGCTTGGCGTAGTATGAACAGCTCTTCGCCATTTTATAGCGTGTACATGCCTCCGGTCGTATCCGGTCTCAGTCTGCCCTAGCGTCGTCACCACAGTTTGCACTAGAGCTGTAGAAAAGGATTGTAAAAACCAAGGTATTTAAAGGTTTTTAGGCTACCGGTATTAGCTGATCAGCGGTCTACAGGCCACATGGCATGTCTACTGTAAGCTTAGGTTATGTTCCATGGAATCGCGTAACCAAATATGTCGATGGTTTAATAGTTACTAGCCTACTTGTTTGACGAGTATAGCTATTCATACTTGTGTTTTGTTATATTTTTGTGTCAAAATACCGATTTTTGCCAAATGCTGATACAAATACAATTTTTACGTGACTCTCTGACTTCGCCAACTCGCAGACGTCAACTGTGATGCAACTCAGTGATCCAGCTTAATCAATGGGTTATGCCAATTACATTCACTATTAGCGTCGTTTATCTCAGCCGCCTGAGTAATTAGTGAATGAGATTTGATTGCTAGCTGACACGTTTTGCACGTATCTGATTTAAGCTTATGTAATTATTGTTTTGTTTGGTGCAAACGAAACATTGAATCTTGAAGGCGTTACGCTGCAGCAACACAGACTCTCATTTTTCACTGAAACGACTTACTGCGGTACGTCTTTCTCTTTTGTGACTAATGCAAAACATGTAAAACCTTCATCTGCATTTTATCTCGTCTAATAACATCACCGGAGAATACTCTATTGAATGTTAAAATAGGTTAAGAATGTTGTATGTAAGCCTAATTGAGCCTCATAGCATTAATCTTAGGTCTATATTGCAATGGACAAGTAACTAATGCTATAATTTTTTTGGATAAGCTTTTTTGTCTTTGACGTACAACTGCTTGAATTAATAATTAAAATTTAAAGAGTATTTAACGTCCATTACGTCGTTTTCACGACAATGTGCATTGTAATATTTAAACACTGACTGTAAGTTGAGTACTCTAATATGAATTTTGAATAATTTTATATCTTCAGATAAGCTCATGATATTGTTTTGTTTGAACGAACAGGTAGTATAAAAAATGGCAAGTGTTCAAATATACACCGTGATTCAGAAAAGGAAGCCAAAATGTTTTTGTCACAGCTGCTACAAAAGTACAAAGCCTATTTAATTCTGATTACATTTGGTCCGTAGTTTTCTGAATAAATTTGCTATAATAATAGATTGTAGATTTTTCCGCCTCATTTAAATCATGTCTATGCTACCGTGTTACACGAAAGTTGCGTTTCAACTACATAAATGGCAACGAAATGCAGTAAACTCAATACTTTAGTTTAAATTTAAAAGTTGTCGCGTAGCAACATAAAATAAAGTAAACAAAGTGTTAATTTTACTTAATTTAAATAATCGTTGCTATGGGATGCATCCATGTTTTGCGCTACATGCTACAGCAGATGATCAAAATTGTGAACGTTCACCTCATAGTCATCCGATGATAAAGAACTGAATAAAAAATTCGCAGAGAAGATAAAACTTTGATCAAGAACTTGGTGCTGTGAAAAGATCAGAGCAGTCTTCTTCTGCTAAAAGTTTTCATTAAATTGTTGGAGCAGAACTGGTGTTGATAAACTAATCAAATGCTACTGTGTTTAAAATAAGTTTCAATTCAAGGAAATAAATTTATAGCATCCCATTACCATTAAAACAATTTTTTTCGTTTTACACGGTAATGTAGAGACATCACCTTGATGAGGTGGAAAACGTATGCATTACTATACTGCATATGTAATTTATTCACAATACTATGTACCAAATCTAATCAGAATCCGATGGTTTTTGTAGAAGATATGACAAAAACATTTTGGCTCACTTTATCTGAATCACAATGTATTTAGCAAAATAGTGTGACGGTATAAACCGTGAGCTGAAAATGTAAAAAAAATGAAATACCCAAGCAGCTGAACAGTCGGATCGCAATGAACTATTTTGATAGGCCCTATTGCATTACAGCGGAAAAAGCAGTTGTAGCAGACTATACTGAGACAGTTCGACGATTTGATTACCTGCCCATGAAGTTGTTCTCTATGAGATAAAACAAGTTTTAGACCACGTTGCTACAGGCACTGTACAGAGTCAGAATGCACTTGAATATGTCGTTTCAAACAAATGAAAATTCGAACGTTTTCTGCTATCAGAAAGTTTTAACTTTGAATATAAAACGCAAACTGGTGGCATACCAGTTTGCAGACAGTATAGTGTCTTTCCATATTTTGCAAGCCCATACTATCACTATGTCATCAACTTATGAAAATACGACAGCTAAAGCTTCGACACCACCAACGCTCTATCAAACTATACCACTACACCATTTTCGACACGCCATGGCAGTTGACCATTACCATCGAGTTTTTTTCAGTACGCAATAATCGTTCTTGGAATTTTTGTAGTTGCAGCTAACGCACTGGTCCTCTACGCTTTGGTTACCTATACCATGCATGAGAGACGAAGAAGCGAGCAATTAACCTTCTGATGATCAACCAGAACTTGTCTCTGTGTCGCTTTTATCAGCGAGGGCTTCACGGCCGCCACGGCGTATTGCGCCATCATCAATCTAATGGCCGTTACCGTAGAACGCTATCTAAAAGTGGTCCATCCGTTCTGGTGCAAGAAGTACCTGAAGCGTTGGATGATAGACGTAGCAATGGCGTTCGCGTGGGTCGGTGGAATTGTGTTCTTAATGCCAATGGCATTCGTCACGACTATGGTGAACGGTGGAATGTGTCTGGCATTTCATGTGTGCGAAAGTCCGGCGGTAAGAATGGCAGTATTCGTTTGGGGCATCTTCCGTGATTTCATAATTCCGGCGATGCTGTTCGTCTACTGCTACGGTCGTATCGTAGTTGTCATGAGAAGACAGGTGCGAGTCATGACGGCCCACAACATTGAAGGTTCAACCCAGGTGAGCGCCTCGCAGGTTCAGCCAAAACGAGTCAAATGGAACATCACCAAGACAATGATCATCGTCAGTGTGGCGTATGTCATCTGTTGGTTTCCGCCAACCATCTACTTCGTGATCGTCGACAATACGGCATAAACATCCACCCCTTTATAGGCCTACTAGCCGACGGTGTTTCTGTCCTACCTGTACATCTGTACGAACCCATTTATTTATGCCACTAAACAGAAACTGTCTCGTCTTACGACCTGTCGCAAAGGCTACGCGGAGATGTGTCACCAGGAAGCAACGTCACTAAGCGTAACAAGATCGTCTCAACGCCAGTCTGCAGCAGGCCATTCGCAGTCGACAACGGCATCCTAGCACACCGTGTTTTAGTTCCCACAGCAGTCTATCACTAACAGCGTTCAGAGTCGACACACTTAACAAGCTTAGAGTTCGACATGCATCGTAGTGGTCGTACATGTAATTTAGGTGTTTAGGTCGTTTTAGCAGTGTTTCGGGTGTCCACCGATATGATTACGAATTGATATTAGTGAAAATCTCTAGAATGGAAAAGAGATTTCTAAATATAACACAGACAATGCAAATAAATGTCATTTCGTGTGTGTAAAATTTCACAGGTTTGTGGTTGTTATTGCACAATGTTTATGAGTTACTTTTATCTGGATATACATCTTATATGTTCTGTCCCGAGTGTATGTTTATGACTTGTAGTGTGCTTGCTTTTGTTCTTTTTATCTCCTTTATGATTTTAAACATTTTAGCTCGTTTGTAGTTGTAGCTGTAGTTTTAGTGTTTTGTGTGTGTTTGTTTGTGTTTTATGGGGCTAGCTGCCTAAATTAAAATGAAATGAAATAAAGATTTGGCGACAAGAGTGGAGTCCGTGGTTGCGCTCTGGCAGGCCATATCGTGAACAGTGCGTCTCCAATATAGGCCTACTGTTTTGAGTACGATGTATAGCTTCAAAGAGAATTAACCTCAAAATAACAATTTGACAGCATCATATCGTGACTGAAATACTGAAACATACCACTGCAGTGCAGGGTCACAATCATCAACCATACTGTGTCGTCGACAAACAAAACGAGACTAAGCTGTGAAACAACGTCACACTCTGAGAGTACAAGCAACCAGCCTACAACAGATCAAACGTAATGACAGTTATTTGCTTTCTATACTAAACACACGTTGAGCTGTGCTTCGGCTATTCAATCTAGAACTGAACAGCATCTGCCTACAGCTGTGCTGTCTGCATACATGACGCACCAGTAGAAATTTAGTCGGCATAACAATTAATAAAAAGTTAAAAGTAACCTATAGTGCTAATAATAATGAAATTACAACGATGACGCAGCAACGATATTTGTCTCACCAAACTGCCGGCTATTATGCTATAACAAATGGTCAACGACAAAATGCGACAAGTGGCCAAAGTAATTTGGCAGAGGCCTAAAATGATATTACAAATTACAGCTAAGCTACAACATATAAGCCTACAATTTAACTGAAAAGAAAAAAACACTAAAAAGCTGTAGCGCAGCCGCGTACGCAACGGCGTCAGTCACTCATCAATGTGCCGTTAGATGTCAATAGTTACCAATACCGGCGTGACGCAGGAACACTGCGAACAAACTCTAAAATTCAAGAGATTAACTCAGCGTCCATTGCTACTGACTCTACACTAAGTGACACATCTAATACGCCAGTGAACACAGATTGTGAGGTTTACGGTCGCAGACTGACAAGTGTCAGTCATGCCAGATCGACTGCAACCAAAAACTAGCGAATTAAACATTTGTATAAGCAGGCAGACTGTAACCACCGGTGCATCCACCAATCTACTGTACTGTAGCATTTAGAGAAGAAAAGCAAGACAAAAATTAAGAAAATATGAAGACTGTGTAAAACGCGTAATGAAAACCAGTTGAATAAAGAACAGAAGCCACTGCCCGTATGCTGCGAGATTCATGCCGGCAAAATTACTGCCATGGAGTGAGTAAAGGCTCAACAACCCGCCGACACATTACAAGTCATTTTGGTGACAGTTTTTACAGGTCAGATGACCCAACCAACAGTGTCAAAGCACTCAGTAAGTACTACTAAGTCGGAAGTTGCCTGCCTACAAGCAAACGTGCAAATAAACATACCACCATTCATTGCTTCAGTAACAAATGCTTCGTAGAGCAGCCTGAGAACAACTACAGCTTCAACAATGACACCAACAGCCTTCCGCAGTATCAGCCAGTGGCGTAACTACCGACCCCGCAGACTCGGCCGCAATGCGGGGGGCCGAAGAGTCAAAGGGGCCCTTCGCCGCTGGGAGAAAAATGTGTAGCACTAGTTAGTAGCAGCAGAGATCATTTAATTCTTGCAGGAGCATAACTACCGGCGTTACTAGACCCTGCAATGTACGGGGCGAACCCACAGGCCCACAGGTGGTGTCTTGAAATAATTTGAGCTCCAGCAGCAACCAGTGGATTGCCTATGGTGGCAAAATTTATAATGTAAATTTCTCCAACAGAAGTAGGCTGATGCAATAATGCAAGAGCAAAAACGCGCTTTGGTTTAAATGGACACGTTGATGCACATGAGAGAAACCAAAAGCGTTGCCTCAGACGCGCTTCTTGGGCTAAATTATTCCAAAAATTCTTTTGCCGCCGGGGCTCTACCCCGGACCCCGTTAGCAGCTTATCGAAAGCTGGATTTGATTAGGTCGCATAGCAGCCAGCGGGGAAGGAAGGGAAAGGAAAAGAAATGAAGAAAAACCCACTGCCGGCTTTGTCCCTCTGGATAATCACACCACATCATGCCACGAGATAATGCTGAAACACAGGTCAATGCGAATTTAAATGCAGTAAAATCAAGATAATTCTGCAGAGAATCTCGTCAGTGGAGGGGACACTCGAATTGTTTTCTTCAAGGGGACAGAAATTTGAAGTTATGCCACTGGCTGTTCGATGTCCACAGGTCTGGTTGAATGAAAGACGAGTTGCCTGTTCGAGTGCCGCATGCCGGTATGAAGAAACACTGATAACATTTAGGCATGCTGGCATAAAACTTCGACTTTTCAAAGAATATTTAGTAGGAACCAGAAACTGAAGTACTGTACTAAGTTAAGTAATAAGTAAGTAAACTGCATGCAATAAAAACGCCTGCATGTAAAAATCTATGCACTTTGCATTTCCTACAAGTTTGCATTAATTAGAATATTTAACTTCGCAAGGTAGTGCAGCAACGTACTTAAAGCGTGGTGGAAAATATTAAAGGCTTTTATAGCAAATTTCTTACTCTTTCCATTGCTGAAAGAATTTTGATGATGGGTTAAGATTTGACAGAGTTAGAGCCAGTTACATGCGAGAAGTTTTTTGGGGACACAGTGTACAACGCTGCATCACATAGGAGACATGAATGTAACAACTCTTCTCAGATGAGAATGTGTAACAACAGCAAACAACTTGATATGCAACTGCAGTGCAGACTAGAAAAACAACAAATATTTACATGCTCAACGTTACTCCATTGTACACAATATTTACAACAGCATCGACAAACAAACTTCATGTTTTATATGTATATCAATGTGAAACCATAAACGTTGTTGTGTCCACTATTGCACAGTGTCATAAGGTCACTGAAATCATGAAACTGTATGGATGCAAATACTGAATTATCAGTAGAGCCCATAAAATCACTAGTAAAACTGAAAACAATTAGCTGGTGCAAATAAAAATGTAGATGCAATTAGTGTTGTTACAGTGCTGGGATTTTGTAACTCGGTCCGTGATGGTAGGTTTTTTGACACAGCACCATGGTGTCAGTGACGGTGGGGGTTTAAAGCAGCAACATTGCACCGTACTTGCATGTGCATGCCACTTAATTTACGTCAGTTATCCGAATTACCGGTACATTAAAAGTTGTACAAAACATAATTATAAAGAAATTGACAATAACATACATACGTTAAGAACGAAAACGTTTGCAAATGGTAAATTAAGTGGCATACATGCGAATATAGTGTAATGTTGCAGCTTTAAACCCCCACTGCCACCGTCACCGATACTGCGGTGCTGTGTCAAAAAACCTACTGACACCGACCGAGTTACATAATCCTGGCACCGTCACAACATTAACAGCATCGCTATCAGTTATTCATTATTAGCTCATTTTTATTGCCCCTGAACGTCAGCTCTGATGACAAATGATAGTCAAAATATTGCAACGAAACTGAGATCAACTCAACTTTCAATATCTAATCACAAAAAAAAATGTAGATGCAATTAGTGTTGTTACAGTGCTGGGATTTTGTAACTCGGTCCGTGATGGTAGGTTTTTTGACACAGCACCATGGTGGCTCGGTGGCCGAGTGGTTAGCGTCACGATCAACGTGGTTAACCTACATCGGGCCCGGTTAGTACTGGAATGGGATGGGTTCGAACCCCGTTCCCACCCTCTCGGTTTTAACCAGCCACCCAGGCCAACTCAGCCTGGTCATCCCTCCGGGGTAGGCAAAATGAGTACCGGTGTAAAAACCGGGAACTTTAG
>Ga0126335_1002162_pt1 | contig 11582 bp, 6 predicted proteins | sample OlaspJWI45metaG_FD_108409 | JGI IMG/M metagenome (GOLD analysis project Ga0126335, IMG submission 108409) | Marine gutless worms symbiont microbial communities from Oahu, Hawaii - Olavius sp. 1 OAHU.JWI-45 metaG | ecosystem: Host-associated > Annelida > Digestive system > Unclassified | place...
GAATAAAGTATTTTTTACCATTATAACAAATGTCCGATATAAAGGTGTTCGTGTAAAACACCGGAATGAAGTATTTTTTGCCATTATAACAAATGTCGACAGTCGGTACTTTCGTTACGGGTCACTCGGTACTTCGTTACGGTCAAAATCTACACACTAGTCAGCAGGGCCAAGCACGTACAATACCACATACAATATAATACAATACAAATAGTACGCGCTCACACGTGCGATCTTACTATGGCCGCAGCCGGCCAGGCCTCCGGCCTGGCCCGGTCTGCGACCGGTATAATTTATGGTTGAGGTTCGCGGAGCTCGCCCTGAGCGAGTGCTTTTAAGAGAGGCGAAGTCGAATCTCAGAAGCGCAAATATAACCAGTATGCGGCCGTATTTGCGAATCGAGTTGCGCTACGTTGCGCAACTCAGCAACAGCTGTACAGTCCACAGAGCTCAACAGGTTGAAATGGATAGGCTTTTGTGTTGACATCAGTAAGTGATCAAGTCAGAAATGTTATGTGCTTATTGCTAATAATCGATGTATACAAAACACAGCCGAAATCTGTTGCATTAAGCCATATAGTCGCCTTATTGCAGTGCACACAAAATCGCAAATGTCGCAAATCAAGTTTGATACCAGCCAGACGCAAGGGAATGCACGCGTTGTCATGTGCAAATTTGCCAGTTTCTACCTGCGTTCGTTGTAGGCAGAAAATCAAGCACCATTGAGACATGACTTGCATTGGCATTGAGCAAACAAAATTGTCGGCCTTGATTGCGTCCTTGGACACCAGCGCTTTATCAGCCGTGAGTTGGATTGGGCTCGATCGATATAGGACTGGCCGATAGTCTGTCGTTTATACTACTCCATCGCTTTCTTGTTATCAGTCAAGCCCGATCAATAATACACAATGAATCGACCGCTTCATGCAGACAGACGAAGCGACGTTTACGACCGTCTTAGCCAATATTGGACTCCACGTAATTATTACACTTCAGTAGCCTAAATAAACCAGCTAGATCCACGCGACGGAGTACTCAGACAAAAGGCACTCAGTCGGAAAATAGCCTTAGGATTAATATTTCGAATCGTCTGAATTTAATATTTACACTGTTAGAGTAGTCAGTTACGAGTATAGTGTAGTGACAGTTTTCACGGGTAATCCTGAGCAACCTCGGTTTCGCAAGCTTTATTACAGGACGCATCAAATGCACAAAGTGCACTATGCGGCCTGTTGCGACTGACGATCCAGTAGCGTGGTATGTCTGTCTATCACGTGCCTGCGCTGTGCAAAAAAGGGTCAACGGATCGAGGTGCTGAGGACCCAAGGCTGACACACTGTATTACAAACAGGAGCCCTGACCCCCCTCGGCCAGGAAAGTGGAAGGGGATTCAGTGTGGCTTAATTTCTTTGTTTAATTGTTATGAATCAAGACGACTTTGGGCCCGACATTTGCTCAAAATTAATGACTTTTAGCATATTGTGCAGCTCATAGATTTAGAGACTGCAGCTTGTTAGAAAGCTGGTACAACTACATAAAATAATGCTTAGACAGAAAATGGCACGACTGAAGAAAAGGGGAAAGAAGATAGGGACGGTTTCGAGCACACATTTATTTTTGTGACGACTGCGTGTGTATATAGCCTCGTTCTGACACGGAGCCTCGTTCCTGTCGGTCGCCGTTCCAGCGTGTCGACATTGAGCGCAGAACGGTGACGCCGGGAGTGTCCAAGTCCGACAACGATGAAGTCTGTTCGACGTCGGGTAGCTGTAGGCCTACATCACGCAAGCGCTCCACGTGGCCGAGACTTCATCCGTCACAGACAGTAGACGCGTTTGATGCTGGCGATGTGCAGGCTGTGTCGCGTCACTACAGAGACGTTAACTGCAATGTTCAGCAACAGCAGCAAGGAACGTCAGACGGAGGGTGTACTGGTAGAATGCAGTCAGCTGGCGCTCCGAGAAGGCATCAGTGGGTCGCGTGTGTCCAGCGCCAGCGTTCAGCCACGTCGGCACACGTTCAGCGTCCTTTTACCACCATATCAGCCGCGCCGCAGGCCCTTCGCCGTCAACAAACCGTCTCGTCCACCACGGCGGACCACTCAGCCGCCGTGGACAGTGCGGTCTCGGCGGGGGCCGTGATGTCGCCGTCTCCTGTAGCGACTACGACGGGCGACGTGACGAGTGACGAGGAGTGGGATGCCGAGCACGTGTTGAACTACGAGACCGTACTGCGTTGTCTTGATAGTTGTGATAAGATCCTGCTACGTCACTCAACTGTTATCACATAGGCCGCCCATCCTCAGCTGTGCACTGTGCAGCCAATATTGTCCATATTGTCACACCGACACAAACGCTACGATCATCCCCCTTTGATATTCTGAGTTTAAAAAAAGTTTTTTTAAAATTTTGACAAGACACGAATGGTAGACCTATATTTATGAGTAACTGATTATAAGAAATAGTTAGTTAGCCGATCGCTCTTCCTTAACGCTTGTCTACATCGATTTACCACCATTAATTAGGCCTAACCCACGAACGCACGACGTCGATTGTGTACTTCACACTTAGGTCTCAGAATCTATTGCACTTGTACTGGAACATTTAGTAAACAAGTGCATTCATAGGCGCTCTAAAAGCAACAGTCCTATACCTAGGCGCTTGCAACTGCATAAGTATCCCTATTGCGATAAAATTTGTAAAAACATTTCATTTTTTGCCGTCAGGAAAAGCGAACTTATCTGCTGTAAATGGCACGTGCCTTTCAACGACCGAGCTAGTCACATGCTTCAACGTTGGTCACGTGTTGGCGATCAATGTGGCCGTCCAAGTTGACACGCACACCAAGGCTGTCTATCTTTAGCTGTCAAGTCTGTCAGGTCTTGGTATTTATTACGTGGCGCTGTTTGTAGAATGTGTGTTTTGCCTTCAGCAGTACACTAACGCATCTTCCATACTCCATAGACCTATACACTTCAACCGGTATTGGATAGGCCTATAGGCGGGCATACATTGCATAAGTAATATCATTTTGATGGTGTATGGCAGCCGAAAGGCTCTATTGCATTTGCATACGATACGTAGTATTATAATGTATACAATTACAAACTTATAATAATAATGGTTTTATTTGTTTAGTAGCTCAGTAGCCTAATAGATACACGCTGCCATATAGCGGAGCCAGGTTATATTCAATGCCGTAAATTAACAATACCAACCGAAATAACAAACGAACATAAGAGGCAACTCAAAGATGGTAAATATTTACAAATATGCATTACATCACTTTTTGGCACCGATCGGGGATCGAACCTGCGACTTTTTGATCCACAGTCGAACGCGCTACCACCATACCACGCCCTCCCTCTCCCAACAGTCGAGTTGGGCTATAGTGAAAATTTGCTAGCCCGTCAAAGATGAATAAATTTTTATATATGTGTTTTGATAGATAAACAACAACTAGATGCAGTGTGTGTAATTAACGTGAAGTTCACTCCAGTTCACTATCAGATAAAAACGCAATACATTTTAAAATAATAGCCAGCTTTGTCATCAGTGAAAACTCTACAAATATGAACTAGTAATAGCAAGTCGTTACAGTAACGTAGTAAATGGTCGCATCGAAGTGGCACCATCTGAAAAATGACTAGAACAGTCAAGCGGGTGACAGACTGACAGACGCCCACCCTACGTGATAATCGATTGCAGTAGTCCGCATCTGATGCATTCCATGATGGCCTTAAATGTTTCGACCTACCGGCTTGCCGCTTTCATGTGCAAAGCAGACTGTAAGCGTAAGTGTGGACTGTGTGACAGACGGACACACAGACGGACAGACAGACAGACAGACGGACGGAATTGCGATAGCAATAACGGCGCCTAACACGTTAAAAGAATTCACGAAAATTTACGAAAATTCACAATCCACAGACGATGTAGGAAGTATGTCGTCGTTATGCTGAAAGTAAACTGGGTGACTTGGTGGTATATTAGTTGATTGTGATACTTCGTCCCACGCCTTTGAAGTCCAAATAGACACTTCGTCCCTCGGGGGGAGGGGTGCGGTGGCGGTGGGTGTGTTTAGCAGCGCGTGGGGCGGATCATTTAACATTTATAGGCTTGTTTATTTCACTGCATATTGTACAAGACATCGACCTAGTAGACTGGGCTATAATTTAAGTATTTGTCTTTGTATGTGAGTATCTGTACGTGTGTTTAAAAAACGTCACGCAGACAGATTGTGACAATTCTTGCACTGCGCTACACGCGCGTCAATAGGTTCCTCCACCGCCGTTGCCCCTCCCGCTCTAGGGACGAAGTGTCTGAACCCAGAGAACAATAGCGTGGGACAAAGTGTCTGCACACCATATTAGTTAGCGTCGTAGCTTGCGACTCAAGAGGTCGCGGTTCGACTGCTGGCTGTCGCACTCTGGGCAACACCGGTGAGGGAGCTGCTTATATACACACTCTCGCTTACCTAGTGATGCGTGACGGTTTGACCTGCCAATAACGGCGATATCCATATCCGTTACGCAACTGCCCTGGGCAGATTCTTTAGACCTACTCGTCGTGTGGATAGGCCAACTCAGCCGTCCATCTTTCTGGCGTCGGGAAATGAGGATCAGCTTCGGCTAGGAAGGCAAAGGCAGGTGATTAATTTTTCCATTCGCAGAAAACGCGTGGTACGGTAGGTGACTGGCAGGCAAAACTGTGAGATCCATCGACAAGTGTGCCGAATATACCTGAGCGCTTGTGTGTGAGGTTCCCCATTTCCTAATCACATGAAAACGCGCAATTCTTTATCTTCACCCACCTTTACCATTTACCTAAGCCGCGTGATCTCAAAAGCAGCGGAACCACAAAACAGCGTAGATCTACAGTACAATTCACCTATTGCTTTGGTGGGAAATGTGTCCAGCTTAGGTGGTAAAATCCCTAGGAGAAAACACTTAGGCCTAGGCAATAATAAGAGACACGAGCATGACTGTCGTAACATAGGCCTAACTAAAAATGTGGCAATTAAGATGTATTGCCACTTATAGCAGCCGGCTCGGGGCGCCCCAAAACATCCGCCATCCTAAATCGCAGTACGCAGCAACACGACACGTCTTATTCACGACAACCTTTCGTATTGACTGAATTCATGCCAGCAAGCATCAACAACCACCGCCTCGATTCCAGAGGGCAAAACTGACTCCACTGCCTGATGAGGCTAACAAACTGTCAGCAACATAGCCACGTGTCATCAATACACGCACGTGCTCATGCGCAATGATGTGCATTGAAGCTAGATTCACTCACACACCTTAATATTACTTACTTAGCTCGTAATGACGTTTTTGTGTCATGACCTTGACTTATGACCTCATAATCTTCAACGTTTGTAGTGCATCGGCTGTCACGTGACCAAACCATGCACACGTCGCCAGCCCCCTAAAACTTTCTTTGCGCCATAACCGCCATAATCGCTATCCCAAAATTTAAAGACAGGTCACGTGACTTAGGTAATGCCCCCTTCACCTTGTTTTGTAGTTGTAGATAGTACTTTTCATAGAGAGCATGCGCATCAAATCTGAAGTTTCTAGCTTTAAACGTTGCAAAAAAGTGAGAACTTTGCAAAATTTAAAAGTAGGTCACGTGACGTAGATTATGTCCCCTTTGACCTACTTTTTTTGCTTATTTTCTACTCCTTACAATCCTTACAAAAATAATTTCATCACCTCACTTGCCATGGACATAATACACAGTTCTTCATAGGTCCATGGCCCTTGAGGTGACGAAATTATTTTTTGCTGTTTTAGATATGTCATTTAACATTGTGGCCATTACACAGATACTATAAAACGACAGTTTTTTTACATTTTAATTTGCAGTTTTTCTACCATATTTACCCACACGCTCGCATTAGTACATGATTTTGTTAACGTCATTCAAACAGGAAGGTCAAAATTTAACGTCAAAGCCAAAAGGATTTTAGTTTGGTGACATAAATCGTTAATAAAAGTCGAAATCTATGTGTTTGTCAAATGTCAAAGTCATTGGTCAGTCTATGACTGAGATACAACTACCTCCGGTTTCTAAAAAACAAAGGGAAATCCCAAAGTTTAAAAGTAGATCACGTGACCCCGCAACCTGATCCATTTGACCTAATTTGCATATTTTCGGTTAGGGCACATAGCCCCCAATGTGTGCACAAAATGGCGTCATGATCGGCTTTAATCCGACTGAGATATTGCGATTTTACCCTCTCGCCAATTTGGCTTGAAATTGCCTATTGACGCCCATTTTGGGTTTTTGGGGGGCATATTTCCTCCAAAATGGCGTCACCCTTCATTCTAACCACATAAAGGCAACTCGATACTTGCGCGGAAACACATAGTTTGAGCCATTAAGTGTGTGCGCCAGAGCCGCGGTTTGAGCTGTGGAGAGGATTGAGAAAAAAATGAGGACAGTCAAAAAAGTCACAATAGTGTTATATTTCACTTATTTAGGGATAACCCAGCTATGCTGAGCCGATCTGTCCCAAAATTTGCATGTGGGGTGATGTCCCGGACGTAATCACGTGTGCTTAATTTCAAAATGACATTTTTGAGGGGTTGCGATTCTACAGGGGTCGAAATTCACATTTTTTTATTGATTTTTGAATGGCCATTACAACAGTGATTACTGACGCAAAGGCTTGCGGCGTAAACTTCAAGTTACTACTAAACCAATTTTAATGAAATTACTACCGGTACGACAATTACTGACTTAGGCCTAACTTTGCAAACTTTCTCTAGCTCTGCCCGCCATGATTATAATTTTTTATTCTGAAGTTGTTTTGCAGGATTATTCATATTGACTAGTTTTTTCTTTGAAACGCGGTAGTTTATTAACCTATAATTTAGAGGCTATAAGCCTATATATTTTACCGCACTTAATGATGCATCAGAGCTATTGCGACATGTCAGCCTTGATCTTCTGATTTCTTAAAAACACTTAGCAGACTCAGATGGCATTGAAGTTCGAACATAACATATAGCTTACTATTTCATCTTCAATGTTTCGAATTCAATGCAGATTATGTTTACACTTGAGATCGATAAATGCATACACAGAGAATATCATTATTCGCTATAACCTTGAGAATGAGGCTACTGCAACAGCTAATCACAGCTCAATTTCTGCGCACGGTGGTTATCGGAAAACCAGCCAGGATACACCGTGCGTGCGCACGAAACGTATAATTTTCGTCTGAGTTTTTCATAGCAAGGTTATTCCAAAAACGTAATAAAATTTTTTGACTGCAGTTGGCCTTTATGTGAGCACTTACGAGATTTGACATTACTAGCAATATTGTGATAGCTTTGTAATCATAGTCTATGTGCAATACCAGCGTCAGCAGCGCCACCTTGCAGCCAGAAAGACGTCGGTATTACACAGTGTTCAGCTTGATTCGCCGTAATGTAAGCAGTCACAGTGAATCTGAGTATGTTCCTGGCCCTGACCTAAGCCGAAGCCTGATATATTTGGGCTATCACTTGTGATATGGGGCGTGAAGGTGATTACAGCATAGATACGCAGTCGTAAATATTTACTAGTTAAAATCTGGCGATAATAAAGTTGTATAAATAATAGGGTAGTTTAATTCGTATTTCTTCGTAGAGATTGTAGTGGTAGTGTTTAATTGTAAAGAAATTTTTGTGTGCGTGCTTCAGATCGTCGACAATGGTAATTTTTTTTGCGAATGGATTTTTTTTTACAGAAATGCTCTGTTTGCTTGCAGACTGTCTCTATACTAGAGCAGTGGTGCAGGCCGAGGCTATTCGCCCGGCCGCCGGGCAAATAACTTTCCGCCCGGCGGCCGGGTGGATTGTTATTTGCCCGGCTATCGGGCGAATAACGGAATAATGACGCACCCTCCGGCCAGATAATTAACTTATTTGTCCCGTTGTCAGCTACTCGCCCGACATTTCAATACTATTAATAACTTCCTGACTGTAGAGCAGTTTTTAGAACGACCATTATGTTAAAAATGCCCTTAGCAGACAGCCGTTTATGTAAACAATGTGAACATGGCAGGAATTTATTTTTATTATACGGCAAGCATGTTTGAAGCTGATAGTTATGTTCACCGTGCACACGTATGGTGAATAAGGCCAAAAATAGCTCTAAGTCAAAGCAAACCCAAAACTGAACATAACGCTAAACACAGTGCATACATGGTCAAGTCACACACGTGTTTGTAATGCAAATTCGGACGAATTCAACACTTTGCTTTTATCATTGCTATTTTCTGTTGATTGTATTGAGTTGCAAATGCAAATTCTATTTGCGAATTTATGTCTGCAAAAATGGCTGCCATGCTCGCTAGCATTCAGGTGTGTGCATGGGCTAATGCGTAACGATGAATATTTTTTCCCATAATTTAATTTTGGACCTTCCAATACGGGGACCTTCCCATACCAGAACTCATATGGGAAGGTTCAAAATTGCAGATGTGTTCTTGTATTTTAGACCAGGTCCGGCGGCGCCGACGGGGGTCCAGGGGTCCGGACCCCCCAGTCTCCGGCAGTACGACCTGTGAGATTCATGAATATCTGATGTGAAAGGCTTTTTTAATAAAAAAAATACAGTAGATTTATCTTTTATCGTTTCATAGAGTTAGGCCCCGGGGTGGTGCTCCCATAGCAGCTGGTTGGGATATATATCATTTTACTTTTTGAGTCGGCAGAGATCAGAAGGGGACAACATACCACAAAAATTTGATCCACAGATGATGACCCTTTATATTGTAAGAATGGTGTTAAAAATTTGTTTGCTCGTTTTACGCGCAGACTATGTTTTGTCCCATTCACTTACAAAATGCTGCACTGCTCCGGGTAACGCAGCTGAACAGTTCACCTGGACCCCCGCAGTCTCGCTTGACATGCCTGCCACTGCACCTGTGTGACGCTTGGTGGCAGAATAGTGGTGCTTTCACAATAAACTCAATTCAAGTACAATATTTACATCAGTTTTATACAAAAATCAACCAAACAAAATTACAAAACAAAACTAGAAGCGAGGTGCACGTCCAGGCACCGTGAGACAATGTCCACTGTTCATACAATAATTCACACAATGCAAGCCTCGTACTATGACAATCAACCCAAAATCACTCACAATAGAAGTAATACACAATGACACAATAATAGTCACAAGTCCAACAATACTCCCCTCGCCCACTCGACTCGTTAGTCCACTTCCAGTTCCCTCAGGGCAACGTGGTTGACTGTCTCTTCACCAGTGTTGACGGTCCCTGCTGTCAATAATGCGCCGTCCACAGACGCCGAGCGCTCCCTCAGATCACCAATGTTGACGATCTCCAGCGATGTCCTATGTGTGATATCTTAGCGTGGCTCGCTCACCGCTTATATATTGTCCGACAGCCCAGACGACAAAGGAAGGTCACCACGTGGTTTCGTCCTTCGCCGGTCACACGTGCTCGCGACTACCAGACAATGGAAGGTTGCCAGTCATCCGTGATGCCACGCTGTCTGAAGCTGGTCACGGGTGACGTCGCGTTGTCTGGTCGCTATCTTTCGACACCGTCTGTCTGACCAGACACCTCCAGGCACGGCGACATCCCCAGCATCGCTGACTGCTGTGGATTGCTTGCCCCCACCGTGACAACCTGCTTTAGACACTTTCTTAATTTTTGTTCTTTCTGGCGTCATTGGTTCTAAAATTTAGGGTGGCATTATACGGGCAGTCAGCTGTTTAATCATCGTCGTTATTCGGCCAGTCCTGCAGACCAGCCGACTAGTGAGGATGGCACATATCTATCACATTAAGCCTTTACCAATATTACAAAGATCAGAAAGCATACTACACAAAAACCTGACCTTCATTCTTCTAGTTGGAATCCACGATAGAAACTATTTTTAAAAACATGCTCAAGCCTTGTGGATACACATGCATACGTTACGCAAATGGCTGTCTCTAAATGAATTTCTGTTCGAGTCTCATACCTGAATACGACAGTCTCAGCACAAATAAGAACTTGGGACATATCGAAAACACTTTCACTCCAGTACACACAGCCGAAATACATATCAAGAAAGACAACAAACACAAAATACACTTTACTGAATACACCATTAGAATCATCCTGAAATCCATTATAAACAAACTTAGTTTTAAGTAACTCTGTATGGTGCTAAACCAAAATAAACAACAACATTTAGAGAACTCTAACCTAGTCTTTATCCAGGTACATAAAGCCCCTATTGGGAACTCTATTTTAGTACAGTAATCTGTCATACTTGTGTAGTGAAACTTTGGTTTGAGGGGTTCTTAACAAAATAGTTTATTTTGTTATTTCACTTTTCTACCTAACATTAACCCCAACCCTACCCCTAACACTGAACCGTAATTCTGATCCTAATCCTAAAACTGACCTTAAGTCCTCAACCTTAAATGTGACCCATAATCATTTGCAAAATTGTAGTCTGTATCTGATAATCCTGTAATGACACTAAATAGTTTTAGTAAGATTCCTGGCACTTCTGTGGGCACTGGTAAAATGCTGATTTTCAAACCTAGGGTTAGTGTCAGTGATAGGGTTAGGGTTAGTTTTAACTATTAGGGTTAAGGTTAGGATTGGGGTTAGTGTTGGTATGGTATTATGGTTAGGGTTAAGATTAGGGTGAGGGTCAGGATAACTGCATCAGCATCGGCCTATAAGCACAGCATTTTACCCATTATAAATTTTGGATCTGTATTTTCCATGTAGCCATTCTTCCACTGAACTAATAGTAATATTTGCCATGTATATGGTTTCTTTCTGCAAGTATAGTAAAATAAATTGTCATTCTTTGTGCAGGGAAATGAAGCATCATTTCCGATGGAACTATGTTCTACATGTAAGTTTTACTGTTCGAAATGATTTAGCATTTATTTAAAGCCAAATATGATGTGCTGATGGTAAAGTGCAGTTTAATGGGAATTTTGTACAGAGTTACTTTATATTTTCCTTATTAGTTGTAATTTACATCGTATATATTGCTAATTAGCATGATGGCCATAATAAAGAACCTACAAAAATGCAAAAATGTTGCATTACGCAAAATGATATTTTTTGTAGTATTGCACAGTCGACATGTAATGGTAGAATTTGCATACAACAGTAATACCGTTATCTTTTTGTGTATTATGTTAAAAGTTGCTTATTTTTGTTTTGTGTTCATTATAATATCAGTGTAAAAAAAACTGTCGTTTTATAATAACTTTGTATTCGCCGCTGTTAAGTAACACATCTGGAACAGCAAAAATTAATTTTAACACCTCACTTGCCATGGACGTAATACGCAGTACTTATTATGTCCATGGCCCTTGAGGTGATGAAATTAATTTTTGCTGTTTAGATGTGTTATTTAACAGTGGCGATTACACAGTTATTATAAAACGACAGTTTTTTTACATTTTAATTTGCAGTTTTTCTACCATATTTACCCACACGCTCGCATTGTACATTAATATTGCAGTTTTTCTACCATATTTTACCTTCAGTGCTTTGACGCTGTTGGTTGGGCGGCAGGAAGGGCATCCAGCCTGTAAAAA
>Ga0126335_1002163_pt1 | contig 11579 bp, 10 predicted proteins | sample OlaspJWI45metaG_FD_108409 | JGI IMG/M metagenome (GOLD analysis project Ga0126335, IMG submission 108409) | Marine gutless worms symbiont microbial communities from Oahu, Hawaii - Olavius sp. 1 OAHU.JWI-45 metaG | ecosystem: Host-associated > Annelida > Digestive system > Unclassified | place...
AGTGCGCATTATGATCTGTTAATTAGCGTCATCAGTCTGCGAGACACAAGCTAATTAAGTATTTAGCAAAACAGACCAAGTTTTATGCGTTGCCAGTGTCTGCAGTGGCGTGGGAAAGACGACACGATGCAGACAATAGTTGACCGTGTTACGTAATTACCTAAGAGGGAGGGAGGCGGTGGCGGTCAGATCAAAGGCCTCAGGTAGGCAGATGGCAACACAGGTATGGGGCAAAGCGGGAGGGATAGCGTCGCCACGGCAATCGGCTGCTGAAGCGATGGGCGTCAACCGCCGGCAAAGAACAAAGACATGGCGTCTCCGTTCGCAGACAGTTCAATGCCCACATCTGTTCTAGCGCAAATTTCAAATTTTGGGTCGAGAAATTTCTCGTCGAGAAATTTTTTTCTCGAGCCCGAGAATTTTTTTCGAGACTCGTCTCGATCGAGACTCGTTAACATCCCTAATTATCTCTATGTATTACCTCTAAGTAGAAGTTAAAGTAGACAGCTGCATAAACTGTTTACAGATGAAGGAATGAACGCTTGTTAATTGCCACTTTATGTGGTGAACCTCATCATAAGTGCTCGAGTATGGCACTAGTTGTCAGGGCGATCACACAGTTTTACCTGCACAATGCACATCCACACATTTTTTCTTGAATGAAACCATAGCTCAGCTGCCTTTGCCCTTCCAGCCAAGGCTGGTCCTCATTTGCTGACCCTGGAGGGATGGAAGGTTGAGTTGGCCTAAACACCACTGTGGTGATTGAAGTCTGCTGAGGACTGTTGTATGGCAGATATCACAGTTGTTAGCTGTTCAAACTGTCATGCCTCACTGGGCAAGTGGGTGTACACAGCTAGCCCACAGCTGCTACTCAAAAAACAGTGGTCAGGAGTCGAACCACAAACGACTTGAGTTATGTAATCGATGCTAACACGCTACACCTCCAAGTTACAATTTACTTGGAAGTCTTAATGAACATATTATGCACAAATACCTTGCCCTAAGTATAGGCCACATATCATTAAAATTTCTGCTTACATGTACGTATATGCATTTAATTAAAAATAAATACACTTTGTACTGGTACATATATATGACCATCTCTCAGCCTAGTCATTAGGCTGCATCAAGTGTGTGAGATGTAGCCTATTGCAACTGATGTTCACATGGCATGGTGTTTCTGTCAGTCTGTAACATGACTGGCCCTGCAAAAACAGCTGAACGAGTCAAGGTCCTGTTTAAGGTGGAGACTCTTGGAGGCGCAAGATGGCGAGGGAGAGGGTATATTGCCAATTGTACCCCATACATAAATACAACTGTTCCAACTACAGTGTGTGGCCAAAAGTTAGTAACCAACATGGCGGCAGAGTATAAAACTTCTGACAAAAGTCAGCAACAAAAAACACTATTTTTTACATAATATGGCAAACTGATATTACATGGAAGTGTCAGTACTTTGTGGGAAATCCTTCTGCGACTATTACAGAATGTAATCGATGTACAAATTTCTGATATATCCAACAGGCAGAGACTTCCAAATCTGGCAGATTGCGTCAGTCAGTTGAGCTCGCGTTTTGATCATCCCAGTTTCATTATGTAGTTTCACTAATGCCCCTTTCACACCTACGCACGGATGCTGCGGATCGGAGCGGATAGAGTACGGACGAAATTTTGCGTAGAAAGTACGGAGATAGTACGGAATTTGGTCAAAATTGGTGGATTGAGATACAGATGCAGTTGCAGATGGACGAATATGCCTAAATTTCCCGCGGATTGCAGTGGATAGTGCGGATGTAGTATGGTGAGATTACGGATGTAGCGGACATAGTACGGATGACATTTGAGAGTACAGACGTCCAGCCGCGCAGGCAACTCCGCGACCGCGTAGTGACTACAGACAGTGTAAGCAGAGAGTATGGAGGTTGCAAAGAGAGTACGTAGGCAGTGTGCACAGCGCAGACACAGTACGGATGTCTTGTTCATTTGCAAACACAGTACGGACGTCCACGGTGTTCAGGCGGATTTAAAGTCCCCCTTATTTAAAGTGTGACAGTTTTGACTGTGGCAACTAGTTCGCTTTCTGAATTCAGATAGAGCACTTCAAGAGCACTCGAAAAAAGAAAATGTGGCAAACACAAGACTAGAGGAAAGTATTACTACTATTCATGCAACTGTTTCAGCAATGGCTACAGGTGGCTGCAGCTACGCTCCACTTAGAAGGACTTGAAGAACAGAAAAGAAGAGAAAAAAAGACAGGAGAAGGGCGGCAAGATGAAGAACCAGACGACAGATAACGCAATGGGTCAGACAGTGGTTGCTTAGAAGACCAATGCATGGCCAGTATGAGAAGCTCATGCATGAATTGATAAGAGACAACTACGAACTTCCAGACATGTCCGGAAACTGCCGGTGATATACGAATGTGCAAGCTAACATCCAAAGACAGTGTCTGGTTGAGTACCTAGACACTGAAGCTGGATGTGTCCTTTGGCAGCTAGATATGATCTAAGACATTAATTTGGCATTTTATAACTGCATTGTGTATTATTTGTTTAAATTTTGTGTACTTTTCCATTTGGATTTCAATTAATTATTTTACTTCAAGAGAACAAGACCTTGTTGATAAACTTCAACACGACAGTTTTCTCCTAGCAGTTGATCCAATGTCGTTCTTGACCAATTAGCAAAGTTTGTCATCTGCTTCAGTAAGTAAACAAAAAATGATGTCATAGTGAACGTCATTGGTTGTGTAAATAATGTGATGAAAAACTAGAACTCACAACTGACCCAGATTCATCGAGTAATGTAACAGAAGTCGTTTTCATGTGGGTATTTTTTCAACCGATGCAATATTTTTCTGTGCGGTTCTCACTTTTGGCCACACACAACATTGCATTCGCCAGATGGCACCACTCAATCAGGCCATTGCTACATTACTGTAGCAACTTGTTAATTTTGTTTTGAATTATAGGACCAAGATTGTTTGTTGCGCGTTTCAGGAAGCTACTGTCAATACACTGGTCACCATTGAAGTGTTGTGCTGGTTTTTTGTTGGTGAAATTATCGGCAAAGGCGGTCTTATAGGATATTACATACCTGGCGCTGTTGACTATGAAGTGCATCTTTGACATGCTGTCGTTTTTTTTGGGGGGGGGGAGAGCAGGCTTTTGGCAGCTTGGATAGTAGAATTTAGTTGGAAAATGTGAAATTTGCAGGCCTGCCAGGCCAGTTAGATCAGTTGACTCTTGGAATCAGTTTAATTATAATTACATTGTTGTTGCTGTTTCAGTAGATATCTGCTGTAAAAATGTGTATAGTACTAAGACATTTGAATTGTTGTTGTGTTACTCTAGGTACATACATCCCAGACTGGCTGTGCATTGTTAATATTGTATCTAACACGGTGTCTTAAGTCATTTGCTGATGACACCATGTACATTTACACACCTATGTGTAAATCCAAAGTAGAAATTATGCAGTAGAATACATTAAGCCAATTAAATTTGCAGTTAAAAATTTAGTCAAGAGACTAAACTAGATCTCTTAACTGTCGTGAATTTAGTTACATCATTCAGTTGTTTGCTTTAATAAACTACTGATAAACATGTTAAGTTATGAAAATTTTGTACAAGTGTATGGTGTTACGTGTAAATTAAACAGCCATGCCTAAATACTGTGATACTTCAACTTATGATACTAGAAAATGCATTTCAATTTCAGTTGTGCAATCATGCACACCTAGTTTTTCGTCTTTAATGCAACTCGGGTCTCGCAACAACGACAGAATTACCTCGAACACGACAACAGGAGTAAGCTTATTGGCGAAATAAGCTGCATGTCTGGGTGGGTGAGTTTTTTTCCAAACAATATCTCCAGGACTGAGAAGGCCTAAAAGAGTCAAATTTGGGACAAAGGTTGCACCTAGTATGGGGATGATCAGCGCACTTAGATTTTTGGAAAAGCTTTTAATTGTGGCGAAATTTGAAAAAAAAACTGGCAAAATAAGCCCCAAAACAACAAACAGTAAAAAAACACCAATTTTTTCCACTTGCACGGTGGTGCCACATAAACTCAGAAACAGCGTATACGTGGCGGAGCACTGCGACCTGTGACAATAAGTTGCCTTACTTGTTGAAATAAAATATGAATTTCTATCGGTTAAAAATATTAGTATTTAATGGTAAAGTTTGGTTAAACCGAAGTTAAACAAAAACTTATTTTTGATCTAGTGTCGCCATGCATAAACCGATATCCATCAAACATGGCAGGTGGATTGAAGGGTATGAGGACGTCCATGCCATTTTTTCTGTAGACTATTGCTTTGGGATCCAACCCCTAGTTGTTGGGCTAGGGGCCCCAACATTTTGGGGACAAATGACCAATGCTCAGCTTTTCGGTTATAAATACCTGATTTGTAAACTGAATCTCATCAAATTTTAAATGAATATAGGGACTACAGCTGCACAAAGCCAAATGTCTGCTATGCCCAGATTCCGTGCCAAATTTGACCCAACTTGGTGCATTGGTTCACCCCTGCCGGTAATGTGTTATAGGTGTAACAATGAGGAAAGTGCAGGGAGTTTAGTCAACACACTGAAATCCAATGTATTTTCACAGGAGCACTACGACCTACACTAACTTTCAGTGGTTACTTAAAGTGCAGCCAAGCTATCACCTATTCACTGTTATGTAGCATTAGCAGCAGAGACACCCTGTTGCATGCATTTTTCAGGTTTACATGTACATGAAAGTGAATTATCTACGGTGCAAACAAAAACTACTGGTATATTTGACTCGTAAAATACATGACAGATGGATAGTGGATACCCAACCTAACCATATGTAACATTCATTCAGCTGTAACTCGCTGTACATTTGCATAAAAGTAAACATTAGCCAGCTGTGGTTCATGTTGGTCGTTAACCATTTACTTCCACAATCAGTATGCAAAGTTACACACAATTCGCCTTTTCAGACTTTCTAAGCAACAAGTAAGGTGACTATCGTCACAGGATCCTCAGTGCTCCACACTGTCTGAGGTAGTGTGTCCGTCAGGTATATGCTGTGCGTATACGTGGTGCTACCATATGAGTGTAAAAGAAATTGGCATTTTTTACTGTTTGCCGGTTTTTGGCTAAAAATTTTGCCACAATTATATATTAAAGCAGTGCATAATTTAGAAAAAAGTTCAGGCATCATTCACACCATGGGCTATGTTTCCACATTTATATTGGTTTCTGGGGAATCACGTGGAGAAGAATTTGCTCGTTTTTTTTGTCTATTTTGGTGGAATTTTGCCACAATTATAAAATCTAAGTGCGCACATCATCTCGTACTAGACGCCATATTTGTGCCAAATTTGATGTTCTTACACCTTCTCAGTCCTGAGATATCGCTTGGAACAAAAAGATCACCCAGATAGACGCAGCATATTTTGTCATCCATAATCGGCTGGTACCAAAACAGAAAAGCACCTGTACAATAATCAAGATTTAATTGGCACGGTCTACTGTAGTGTAGTCCACCATATATGGCAAGTCACACCTCAATGTTATGATCATCAACCAATACATGTAACTGTAACATAATCATACTGTAGTTCACTGTGTGCTAAATATTGTTTTCTTGATGTAGCAATCAGAGAATAAACCTAGAAAAAATACCATAGTAAAACAATTTAAATTCTCTACTATCTTCTTACTATGAAAATTCATTGTTAGCAGCTTTTGATCACCCTACAGCATCAGTCACACAGCCGGTTTTTGCTAATGTTGTTGCTATAACTGTCGTGTTAAAAGCAAGTAGGCATGGCTCACTGGCATAAGTGAAGAGTGTAGGAAAGTTAACTGTTTTTGAACGGCCAGCAAACAAGTTTTTCTTCGAATGCAGCAGGCGAACATATACTGTCAAATAGTCTTGCAAAATGTATCAAATGCGAAGTGAACAATGCTGATAACAAACTAGATGCCGGTTGCCAGAAAGGTTTATGTCCACGTGGCCCAAGCGAATGATAGCTTGTGACGTCCGGGGGCATGGCGAGTAGCTGCAGCTAGCGTGTGCAGCATATAGGCTCTTGGCCCATGCATTCCAATTACAGACAGACAGAAGGACACACATCACAACTAGGGTACATATTGCAAAAAATACTCCACTGACACTACTAGGGTACTGTTATTGTTAAAATGTGTTATCTGTCATACTGTTCGTCATATTGCATTGGTGCTGTCCTCAGTAAGCCACACAGAAAGTCAGCATTATGGTGTTCAGCTGATGGCATGGTCAACCACACCAGGCTTTTTGTGTAGCTGGCACATCAGTGTGAATTCAATTTGCTATTAGCAAATAAACTCCACTTGAAAATGCTTTTGTTTGTAAATTGTAACATACTGTTCTTTGATGGTGCAACATAAAATTCACTGATTATCTCTATTACTGTATGATGAATTAACAGAGATTTTTTTCAAACTGCGATTAAAAACTGTGAATCATCCAATATCAATCGGTCATCATGTGGTTACTGTCAGTCAGCACAGCTATAGGTGCTGCACTGGTGGTCCCGGGAATGCTGTCTTCTCGTACAGCTCCAGCAAACACTGGCTTGTTGAGCATGGGCTCTGAGGAGTCCATCATCTGGTTTGACTCCGACTCAGTGTTTGCAGGTGGAGCAACGTTCTCACTGCTGCCTTCACCAACCTCCATGTCCGCCCAGTCGATTTTGAAACGAGTTACCCTTGGGCATGTTGCTAAGATGTTTCGCTGAAGCTGTGCCAAAAAAACAGCAATGTACATTGATGCTTTTAGCGAACATTGTAACAATCACATCATACAGTTATTTTACAGACAGCTGGTTTCATTTTTCCATCATAGACCAAAATCATGTTCACTCGGGCCACACTAATACCGTTCGTATCAATGAAGTTAAAAGGATTTTTCTATCATTAGCTACTGCTAAACAGAAAACGTGAAGGGAAATTATCATATATGACTTATACACATTCACACAAACAATTTTAAAATTATTTTCTCTGTGGTTATCACACACATTGCTGATAAACGACATGTTTAAACATGAAAATATGAAATTCAACTAGATGCCGGTCAATTGGTTGGAGCTAATAATAGCTTATGATGCCAGGAGGTATGGCGAAGCATGGCCCAAGCTAATTGCTTGTGATGTCACGGAGCATGGCTTATTACAGACAGACATCACAACTGGGTTACACATTGCGTCTTTCACCTTTACAGGCGGCGGATGCAAAAAAGCAAGAAATGGAAAGAACCTGATCAAAATCTGGCTCTTGTGGAGGGTTCTCTCGTAGCTCAGGATCTATGTACTCATTATTCACGTAGTAGCCAACTCTTATGAATTCCTGCTGGCGGTAAGAACATGTCAGCAACACAACAGTGACACCGAGGACATCTTCGCGTGGTATTCGTGCAGGATTTGGTGGATCTGCCTGAAAATCAGCAAAACAAAGCTCAAAGTACTTCACTTCATCTTCACTCACACCAGAAAATATTAGTCACAATCTGTCATGGTTTTATCACAGCAAACACTAACAAAACAAGCCAGCAGACGACAATGACGACAAGACTGGTGAGCTGCTGAGTTTCATACCTATTTCCACTCGTCCTGGGAACTATTTCTTATAGTGTAAACCAGCTGGGAGATATACATCAGGAAAACAACAAATATGAAACCTATCTACAATGTGGTGATGGCCGCATATTTGTGGCACTTAGCCTGGTCGGCCATGCAACAACGTTAACAGGTGGCAGAGCAGGCTCCATACCACAGCCGAATACAGTAAGTACATGGCATGCTCAGCTTGCAGTGGCAGTGTTTGTAGCAGCAAGTGCATCGGTTTAGCCAAATTTTTCAAAGAACTGTAGTGTCAAAACTAAGGCCCTAATCAACACACGACAAAAGCTGTTTTGTGCACGGCAGACAGTCTCGAGGAGGTATTGTTTTGGGCAGTATCTGTGTATCCGTCTGCACGAAATCTCAAAAACTACTGATCGGAAATCGATGCAACTTGGTTGGAATATGTCCCATGATGAACGCTAGAAGTGGTTGGAAGTTGCTGACACTTGACCTTGACCTTTGATCTTGAGAGCTATTTTCGCATTTTTCATTTACCACACGTATTTCATCGACCGCTAGGAGTTCTGAATGCCTTAACCATGCAACGTCATTTTCAGTGTGAAGTACATTTTCAGAATATCTAGGCCACCTTCGAGTTTCAAGGTCGTAGGATAATATCAAGGTCACAACAGCAAAAAAGCAGCCACATGTAGGTATGTGCTCCCCTCGGACACAGTTTAATTAAAGATGTCATGGACAAAAAACTCAGCTTCTTTTGACAAAATCTCTCAACTTTTTAGCATTTTGCGAACGGTGCTCATTTTTCAAGATTTATTGTACATTTTTGCCCACTGATAGGCAACGTAAAGGGCTAGGGTCGAAATTTTCTCAGGAATACTAGTAGACCCTAAGCTGGACATGCACGCCAAATTTCATCAAAATTGGCTATGCCATTTCCACTTCCGGTCAGGTAGAAGAAAACTGAACATACAAAGATATATAGATCGTGTCAGAGAAAACTGACTTTGCCTGTCTAAAGCAAAATCAGATCTGCAATTCGGAACTTATGAAACTAAAACAAAACGAGATGGAGTACAAAAACTGAATTAAACCTGACAATTCTTTAGTGGAAGCCAAAAAATATATTTTAATATAAGAAATGAAAAAATACCTCAAACACAAACATATGTCTTCCGGCAATTATTGGACCTACTACAACCGTGTCTAGTGTCTGATCATATTCTTCACTTTCAGCTGAACCAACGTAAATGATCTTCCACTCTAGATCTGAAAACGACACAAAAATATTAACATGTTTATTCAGTCATTGATGCATTCAAACATACTCTTTGGCTAGTCAAAAACTGCGATTATGGTACAAAATGTAACTAGATACATGCCCTGTAACAATGACATACTACAAATTTAGCCGGCGAGGGCCACAGTGACGTTCTACCACTATGAACACGGCAAACTGCCTTTCTCTACAGAGCAGCAAAGAAACAGTTTTTTGCCAGACAAGATCTAGGCATCTCTTCCTTGGATGACGTTTCCAGGTACTACTGCGGAGACAGACAAGAGATGTGTCGATCAGACAATGGAGGGCCAGATGAGCTGGTACATTGTCGGCTAGTCATGTGACGTGGCCAAGAATGCTGTGCACCAGCAGGCGATTTGTTCTGCTAGTGGAACAACAGCCTTCACCCAGCACACAAACAAAAACAATACCAGTACCAGTATGGTATTTTAGGATGAGCCTCCACAGAAATTGCTAACTAAAATCATCAGTAGGAATCATTATCATTATTAGCGGTTTCTGCTAAACCACTGTCGAACTGCAGAGGGCCACTGCGGAAAACAGTCTAGGCTTAGTGGCGATAAGGCAAATGCCATTTCGTTTATCAATAACAACTCTGCATTTCTCGATAAGGTCTAGGCCTGCTGACTAAACTTAACGCTGACAGTAACTGATTTAATTATTTCGATGGTGACATTAAACTTGGCAAGTTGGCATTGTTAAGCCTTTCATGGTAACTGTCAGGTTTTCAGGTCATTAGAGGTATGGCTGTGGCGTATAGCTGGGAGACAAACGATGATCGATGAACTTTGCGGTCTAGTGAGCAGCCAGCCGATCAACTGACTGCAGTTGGCCGGTTATAGCAGTTCAGTGTTTGCAATGTTTACTAAAAGGTGCTATAGATGTCTAGTGGCAGTTCTCCTGCGGGATCAGAATTCAATAAAAGGCTCACTGCATCTATAGATTCGGTAGAGAGAAAGAAAGGGGGAGAGAGAGAAGAGAGATTCTGAGATAGCTGAGGGTTGTGTCGATGTTAGACCGCGCTGGTCATTTTACTACAGACATGTAGTTTTGTCCGTGTATGTGTTGCGAGTTCAGCCTGATGTGACTGAATTTCGTGTAGCATTGTTAGTTGCGGAGAAGTAGCTAACTGAATAGCGTTGTGAAGGCCGTTATTGTTGGCCGTGAGTTAAAGACACTGACATTGTAAATTCACTTAACTCGTTGAATTAAGAGGTTGGTTACTTTTCTCTTTTCTATAGTGTTTATATTGTAAAGGCTCTGACTGTGAGTCTGCAATGTTAATTGGCTTCTGAGAGCCATAGCTCTGAACTATAAGAGTTTAGCTTATAGTTTGGCTTCTCGTAATTTTGGAGTCTTGAGTGGGCCAGTTGGCCATTATTGTTGTAATTCAGCTAGCACAATGTAATGGTTATTTTGCACTATCTTGTTTATCAATATAATTTATATATTTTACAGAAATACTTGACATGTCTGTTTGTTCTAGTTTCTTGGATTATTATCTGTAGCAAAATAGTTAACTAAAAAACGAAAGGTATTATTCGATTCAATCGTAGCAGAACCTTCACAGTAACGTAAAGCTAAAGCATAACATCAGGAATATTTCATTCTATTAATGAAAGTTTTCCATTATTTAAATCTAGCAATGGTTTCAAACTTTCGTTTTTCATGATCATCTCTCTCAATAATCAACTCAATTACTCAGTATTGCTTTGATCTTCCCGTTGCAATGAACGTAGAAATGTGAATTCTATAGGCCTAAAACGCCTTGCTTTTTAGCAATTCCAGACAAACAACATCCTACACGTGAGGACGTTTGATGTGGTCCAATACGGCCCGATAAGGTCCGATGTGGTAATTAGTCATACCCAGGCATAGAGGCTACTGCCTGCTCCCTTTCCTCTGCGTTGCATTTGCTTTAACAAATAGTATCATGGCAACAATAATAGATAGGTGAATATATTCAATCTGCCAATACGCCACCTTCGTTCAAATTCTCAATGCACTCAAACGTGATCTCGAACTGGAAAGGATGCCGAAAAGGACAGGGGTTGTCTTTAACCACTACGTTACAAATGTTTACTTTCGCCATTGACAACCAAATATATTCACAACATTGATAAACCAGCCGAAAGTAAAAACGTTTCAAATCCACGCATTAGGGAATACAGATAACGAAAATGACATTACAAAACTAAAATCTACAATCTCTATCAACACAATCAATAACTAGGTCAGTCACGGCGGGAACTGATGAAACGACATCTGTTATTGGCCGGTATTTAGTTATAACAGCACTCGCTATTAGCTGACCCAATTTTTGTCCTAGTTAGTAGTAGAGGTGTGCAAATGTTTTAAATGTTGGTCCCCTAATCCACCAGTCAGCTGTTGCTGCCGCTTGCTGGAGCCTGGAAAAGTTTTATGTTTTTTAAAAAGTTTTCTGTAGCCTTTACTTTTTAACACGTTGGAGAACATTCTGAATTTGTCCCTATAAATATTTTTCTTGTTTCGAAGAGCAGACAAAACATGCACCGGTATGCGCCGAAGAACGCACGTCTCGACTACTGCAACGCAACACTCGCAGGACTTCCTGCGTCTCAGCTCAGTCGACTTCAGTCGGTTCTCAATGCCGCCGCCAGACTGATACATCGATCTTCTCGGTATGAGCACGTC
>Ga0126335_1002164_pt1 | contig 11578 bp, 11 predicted proteins | sample OlaspJWI45metaG_FD_108409 | JGI IMG/M metagenome (GOLD analysis project Ga0126335, IMG submission 108409) | Marine gutless worms symbiont microbial communities from Oahu, Hawaii - Olavius sp. 1 OAHU.JWI-45 metaG | ecosystem: Host-associated > Annelida > Digestive system > Unclassified | place...
CATTTCTTCACGCTATAAGGAGTAACATACCATCACTACGATCGACGACATCTTCTTCTTAGTTGTTACGTATCAACCGAAACTCATTAATTACATTAAATTGGACTAAATTTGTCACAAAGAAGACAATTAATCGCATTTTCTGCTAATTTTCCAAGCACACATAACAAAACAGCATTTGTTCACAGAATGGCAACGTACGGCACTGTGCCATTTAGCCTCATCATTTTGTGCCGTGTGCAGGCCATCTATATACGAACGTTGAAGTCCCGGGCTGTTTGCACAAAATGTTATAGAAATGTGCTGTAGCAACTAATGCCAACTCATCACACCTTATGCCAGTGTGTACCACAAAATATTCAACACCAAAAGCAGAACAAATTAAGGTATGTATTACAGTCTGCCAATGTATCAATATACCACTGCTTTCACTCAATTTTCTCCAAGTTCAGAAGCTGAAAACTTTTTCAAAACATTTCAATTCCTATGCACGACATATGACGAAATACTGAATTTACGGCATTAAGCTGACAAAATGCCACAAAAACAGAAACAACGCTACGTTAAAACAGCACAAACTGAGTCACTGGAATGACACACAACCATGAGCAACATTTTCCACAGAACATCCACATCTCGTCGAAACGGGTCACAAAGTTTTAACAGCAACAACTTATAATCAAAGTATACTAACGATATGAATACACCAGTTACATACAGCGTGTACAAACGAAGCAATGCCCTGCAGACTTCCACAAAATCATCGTCGCTAAAAATACACCCGGACAAATGTTGTAAAAATCTGCGTGTGATTCGTAAAGACTGTCAAAACGCGATGCTGTAATTCTAACAACCTACTTCCAGTACAACATTTAACACAAAGATATCTGGAATGATAAACAATCTACAAAGCAATAGCCCAGCAGCCAAAATAATGTTTCTAAGAAAATTCGGTAGCTTACTTCAGTATGTGTCCAGAGTTTTACAAGCGTAATTTAAGTGTTAAGACTTTAACTCACCTACAAATATTACGGCACTAGTTAGTTCTGGACACAATGTATATACACTGAATGTATTAATAATATACATTCTATAACTGCTGACAATTGTCACATTATTATTATTATTTTTATTATAATTAATATTAATTATGCAAAATGAATATATTACAACAAATATAACGATATATAGTTTGTTTGTGGTATTTAAAAGCTCACAGTCACAATTTGAACTTCGCTACAAAGCTGCACAACTAGCACTGGACGATGGAACAGCGACGGAATAGGAAACTGGAAAATATTTATATAACATTTTAAACACATACATTTTTAAAAAAGTCTAGCAAATCTCTTGTAAGATCTAGCAATGTTCTCATGTTACAAGTAACTCTTTCATTAATCAAGTTGATTCTGTGTTAATTTAATCATGCGACTAAGCCAATACGTCCAAGCTTAATCGGTCCAATGCTAAATGAAAAACTCCCATGAAACGTGCGACAACATTAAAAGGCATCTACAAAGTTAACCATTCGTGAACCTGCACATACATAACGGTGCACGAAACACGACGACAGATGTACAACAAAGGATCCTTTCTCGATGTGGCGCAATACTTTTCCATTCTGACATTCATACTGGTCATGCAACAATTACGCATCGTTACCTATTATCCAAACATTATCGGCATTCCGACTTGGAACTTTTTTGGCAAGAATAACAGTGAAACCGTATCAAAATCAGCATTAAGGCATTAGTAATAAGGCTGTGCTGACATGAATTGTAGACCATTCACGTTTGGCTGAACGGAAGAGCACAAGTTACAAAAAATAATTTTAATTAATGGCTCACCCCAGTTTTGATTGATACACCATACATTACAATGCAAACAATGTTCCCAAATTTTCAGTTGACAAATCTGTAACCAATGTTTTTTTTCACGTTTTTTGTAACAATATCTGCATTAGTGTTGAAATGCAACTGAACAATGGATCATTTTGCTGAACAGAGGAGTCACACAAGTACCATTTTCCAAGCAAAAAAATTACTAATTTCCTCAACTTTTCAGGTCTCTTGAAACAACTTTTCAATAATTTTCAAAGACTGCAAAACAATGCAAATAAGCAAGTACTAACATATTAGATTACGCAAATACCGTTGTCTAAACAGCAAAGAAGTGAATCAATTCTACGTTTTCTCACAAGCAAGTCAACTATCTGAAAAAAGACTGAAACACCTAGTCAAAATTCCAAACTTTTTCTAAATACTAAAACTCGCTACCCATACAGCCCTAATTAATACTGAGCACAGAGACGATGGCGCATGAAGTTTAAAGCACGTTGAGATATGAGCGGCAATTAGTGACGATAGTGATGCAAAAATACTGCTTGTATTAACACACGCACAAACATGCGTAAGTGACCACAATGTGAAAATGCCAAAATTACAAATACAAATCTCCAGCACATTTCCCGGAGAGATTTTAACAAAACTCCGACAGATTTTCATGCTGTTTCGGCCTGCTGTTTAATCAACAAATGTATCGGCAATGTAGCAGTTAACTATTTCTAGTGGAGCATGTGATGATGACTTCCGACCAGCACTCATCACCGTGGCAACTACGAATGAAAAGGCTAGCCTAATCGATGACAAATACTCCGTTTTAGCTGAGAATCGTCATAATCATGACTAGACGTCTTTTTGGTTGTTCCCTGAAATGAAAATTTCCGGGAGCCTGTTGCATGAGCACTGAGCTACACAGACCACTCCAACTGACCCAGCGGAGCGTCAACGCAACAATTTGCTCCAGCTGGAGCACTCCATTCAACACAAAATGGCTACCAGCAGATATAACGATATTATTTTGTTGATGATTATCACATTATTTACTGCAAAACAGAGAAATCTGAAGTAAATATAGTCGTCATCTTCTGTCTGGATCTCAGTACAGTCATTAGCAGATTTTGTTCAACATCGTTTCTTGAAAATATGTAACCAAACGTCACCCACAGTGACAGCGTGCATAGACGTTTTGAACTGATCCAAAAAACTCGGAGCGTTGCAGCGGGAGCAAAAGTTGATCCACGGATAACTCCAATATTTATGGAATGATCCACAGATCAGCCGTTTGTGCCACAGGCCCTAGGAGAACCGATTAAATTCCAGAGATGTCCTGCATTTCCTCTGTTGCAGTCAGCCTGTTGCAACGGTTTTCAGTCAACTCGTTCCCAAGGCAACTCATTCACATGTCAACTCGGCGCCAAGGCAAACCATTTAACCGAGTCACAAACCCTAACGCTGACAAATTCACTTAGGGTCGAGTTAACTTGGGACAAGTTTGACCGCCACGCGTTGCTGTGATCTTGTGACCAATTGCCGACACTATGACTGAGTTATAAAATGATGCTGCAATGTGTCGGGAAGGACCGAACGATGACGATACGGTCAGTCGTTGTTGGGACTATTTACTGTTTGAGACCATTGTTGTTGTTGTTCGTTGTAATGTGGCTGTCTTGTGTGCCGTGTGGCGCAGTCTTCCTGCCGACTGGGTGTGTGATGGCACTGCTTAACAGTGGACACAGCTGTGCCCATGCTCCGGCCAGCTACACACACAGCAGTAGTAGTATGTAAAGGTGTTGACACCACCTCATCGCAGAAGCACTCAGCTGTGGCACGCATTGTCAAAGGGATCACACAGTTTTACCTAGACAACCATGCCTGTATCCACAAATGGAATAAAGCATACCTGCCCCTGCCTTTCCAGCCTGTCCTCACTTACCAACCCCGGAAAAAAGGAAGGCTCAGTTGCATACAGAACAGTCCTGACAATTATGCTGCACATGACGTTTGTTAACAGGTCATACTGCCCGAATGAGAAATGGACTATTGCAATCAACGATCCTGTAGCAGAGTGTGTCTGTCAGTGTGTTTGTCTGTCATGCGGCTCTGATGTGCAAACATGGCTGAACGGATCGACGTCGTGCTTGGGGTGGAGACTCAGCACCGGGCAACACTGGATTGCATTGTGGTTCACAGATTCGACGCGGCAAGTTACTCTGGCTACTTGTCGGTGTTACCCGTACCTCGCTGTGGAAAATGCGTTCATGTTCAGCCATCTTCTGCAGCACGTTGGACAACACCTCCATGTTGGCGTAGACCAGCTGCGTCTCCATCTGAATGCAGTGTAGAGCGAAGCACGCGCGGTTCTCCATGTTACTGATCTCACTTTCCTGCTCCAGGATGTGGCACTCCAGTCTCTCCAGTGCTTCAGGCTGTTGCAATCCATCAGCAACATAAAGCATTCTTTTGGCATGAATAACAGTAAAACTGGTACTGCTCTGCCTGGACCCCATTAGAAGCTTAACTACTACTAGCTGCATTCGGCTAAGCCACATAGCAGCCAGCAATAAGGAATGAAAAGGAATAAAACCCATGGCTACTGCAGATCTGTCGCAACCTTTGAACCCTGGCTAGCTACGCCTGTGGACAGTCATAACACATGAAGTAATGCTGACATTATGCCTATGCATGTTCAAATAAAAAACTAATAATACGCGCATGTCTATCCTTCTATAAGGTCGCGACTTCAAGGCTTCTCGTATTGCGATTGCAGCAAACTCGGGCCTAAGTATGTACGATACATGACATTGAGCGAGGATGTGTAGAAACAGACTTGGATGATACATTATAACAGCAAATTATCAACGTTCCAATGCATCATCACGACTGTCACATAATACTGTACTGTGAGTGTAAAAAGTATCTGACAATGTACTTTAACCTTTGCTCCAGTCTGTGCTGAATTTTCACCAGATATTGTTGACTTCACATTGTTTGACGCAGGCCTGCGATCAACTAGATTTTGCCTTTAGATCGACATGTAAAACTGATGCAACGGCTGTGAGCTACGAGCCACAAATGACGAAAAAACTGAAGAAAAAAATCTTCGCTGAAGAGCAACATGCTGAATACACATTTAATTTCACATCACAAATGGAACGACTCCAACTAAAACACGCAGAACAGAGTAATTAACGGTCAGACTGTACTGACTGCCGAGTGGCTGTGAGAGACGGCGCTGCTTTTCTTCTTGTACTGATTCAGCTTCTGAATCGTCTTCTGATGCTCGCTGACTACACCCTTCTCATGTCTCTCACACAGATCCTGCATCAAACACCCGACTCATCTGCCAGCATCTTGTTGTGAAATTGGCTACTTTCACATATGCACATATCACGTTCCACGTGGTGCCGACAGCTGTTTTCTTACGCGATGTAAACGTGGCATTTTGTTATACAACTGCGAGTGGATTAAGTTAATTTACGACACTCGTATGAACACTAATCTCACAGCTCACAGAATTATAATAAAATATACAGACAGAATCTGTTCTGGAGTGCTAAACATTAGGCAGCATGGAACCATGTGCTAGACCCCTACACAAATGAAGCACGCGGCTTAATGTATGCTATCAGAAAAGAATGCTAGCCTTCTTCTACTCTGGCTAAAAGCTATTATCCACTCCACATGTTTAGGTCGTACCGGAGACAAGTTTTTTTCTAGGCAACCAACTGCACTGCTGACAACCGAACTCACAACTACAATGAATAAAAGGCCAAAGTAATTTCGCAAAAGCTGCACCGAATGACCCCGCACACTGCACATTTAAAAGTAGGACACATGTCCACGCCCGGGACCCCGAATAACCAACTGTGCATAGTTTTGGATAGGATCCGCAGGTGTATATGCACGCAAAATTTCAGCCGTTACGGAGATACGAGGGGTCCCCTCCGCCTGTTTGTGGGGAGATCAGGACCCCCATGTAACACAATGTCCCGTGGGCCTCCAAGAGTGTTCACCCCAAACAGCATCTTGATCTGTTCAACCATTTTTGCACAGTGAAGCCGAGTTGAGCCGGGTGACAGACAGACTGACGGACAGACACCACACAGACATCAGTAACAATATGCTGCTTCTCATGCATTCGATGCAGCCTCATAATACAACAAGAAAAGGATGAAACACAGAAGGCATGTTTTAAATACTGGGTGGCACAAAAAACGCCCCAAATTTAGTTCATTGTCATATTGCACATCGTAAGTGGAGTATAAATTCGTTTTGTCAGTAGCGTAGTATTATGTGTTCTCTTGCTTGCTGCAAATTTTCTTGTAGCACTGTAACATACAGACCTTGTATGCTAACAGAACGTCCAGGAGAATGCCCACAGTGTCGGCAAAATCCTCTTCTAACTTGATTGCCTAAAAACAAAAGCAAAAGTTTACCACATAAACTGCTTTTTATCTGATCTGTAACATTTTGCAGTGGGAAGCCAACACTGAGTCTACGTTAGCTTGGTTCCAAACACATCCCTAACAAATAAAGTTTACAATGAGAGCATGGCAGAGGCCCTTGCAATGCTCGCGTAGCATAAAACGTTGTTGGTTTCGTCTTATTTAACTCCTTCACAAAAAACACAACAGAGTATACTCTCAGAAATGTGATTAGCAAGACAACCAAGCAACTAATGGGCTGTGAAGAAGTCCAGTAACGCCATCTGGTGAATGCCAATAAAGCAAAGTGCCATATTAACCGTTACGTACAGTACATAAATATACGATGATCCACAAACATCCACTGAGGTATGTCACAAGTTTATCAGTAAATCCATGCATGCAGAATTAGCAGTCAGTCATGATTCCATTCAAACAGAGCAGAAAATGTCAAGTATACAAATACACTAATAACGCCAGCTGTTGTGCACCTGTCTACTTGATGTTTCAACAAGGCCGCCAAACTCCGGAGCTGCGGACCGAAAGCCTTTCTTCATCTGAGGCCATGCTGTACTGGTGCCGCAAGCCCAGCTGGTCACAGATGTCACATCCGTTGCAATGTAACTGGAACAAGAACGTAACATAAACACTCTCACAGCAACATAAGAATCAATGTTACAAAATATAAACGAGATCAACCGCAGGATCTATACGTTCATGCCCACGTCGCAAAAAGTAACAGCTGGCTCTGCTACAGTAACATAGTAATCATAATCAACATTAGTAGCTCGTTTCTCCCGGAGTATAACTGTTTCCTCACGATGCCAGCGGCAACGTCTATGTGCGATATGCCAGGCTGAAAAGATGCCAACGTTCTGAGACTTAAGATCTCCCTAGATTGTCCACAGCCAAGACTGGTGGGAATGACTGCTTGGGCATCGCCAATCCTCTGGTAGACGGATGCTTGAAGTGCCTGGGTGTGACCATGCGATGGGTCGGCATGGCAGATGTGGTCAAACAGTTTAAGACGTCAGTCAGGGATGGTACTGGTGGCTCGGCTCTGGTTTATTCGCTTATAGACTGACAGATTTGAGACGTGGACTATGTAGGGGATGCAGAGAATGTGTAGTAGTGGCTGCATGGAAGTAGCACCATCTGGCAAATGACATGGCAGACAAACTGACAGATGTTCACTCTATGGAATCATCGATTGCAATAGTCCATGTCATGTATTCAATGTGGCCGAGTGTGATGGCACCATATGGCAAATCACTGTTAAGAAAACAGTAAGATTTGGTGAAAGAATTTCTGACATTAATACATACTTTCAAGTCTCACTTCCACTTTGTGACAGAGGACAAATATAAATGAAAAGCCACAGAAGACAAAATAAACCGGTTAGCTACAACTGAACTGCAGATCTGTCTTACGAGACTAACTGCAGAAAAGACAGAAAAGACAACAAAGGCTACCTCAGTTCTTTGCTGAGCTGATTCATGTCGTTCGCATAGACATTTGCCGCTGACACCAGTCGCTCGGCGATGTCGTGAACTCGTGTCAAAACGTCCACCAAAACACGGATGTGTTCACGACTTCGTGCAAACTCCGTCGCAGCATTCTCACCAATCAGATCCTGCAAACAGTCAACAGGTGACAAACGGAACTTTACATACAGTGCAGTAAATGCGTAATACATCAACATGATAACAAAAGTTACCAAGCGACAACATTTAACATTCTATCAGAGAGATTACAGATCATTCCACAAACGATCTTAGTACCTATCCAAAGACTTAACAATGAAGAAGTAGAAAACTAGAGCTGTTGAGTTAATGCGTGCATTAACGAATGCATTAACGAATTAATCGCGACTAAAAAAATTAATGCCGTTAAAAAAATTAACGCACTGACTAAAAAACTACAAAAATTATCACTGCAAGCTTTGCAAAATCAAAATAAACAGGTCTGACAGAAATATGCCAGTTCACCAAGGCACAGGGACAGTTGGGCAGCTAATTGTTAATTGCCATATTAATGGGACCGGGCTATAGCAAGTGAGAATATAGTCTGCCAATATAGGCCTTCCTTATGCTGCCAACATGCACGAATGAGACCAATAACCATGCCAGGATCCACGAAGTGCTACACAAATACAGTATGCATGTAAAGTGCATTAACGCACGAATAAAAAAATTAACGCATGCATCAACGCGATTAAAAAATTTAACGCTTCAACAGCTCTATGGAAAACCCTTCACAAAGACATCATGCATCTGCTGCTGCAGAGGCTGTCACAGATGTAGACAAACACAGAGTACCACAGGTCGATCATTATATGCATTTTCTGCCTATAGGCGTGCAGATGCATAAAAGTATTTGTGAAACAAGCAAAACCACGTCTCCTACAAACAACCAACTTCAGACATGCAGAAACCTAAACATAAACCAACGAACCCGAGCTGCATTTAAGTGAGTCTGCTGTTAGAGTAGTAAGATGCAATTAGTTTATTATCTGTCGTATGGAAAAATTCCTTTTCGCACCGTACAGCATTCTATTTGAGGTCTTAAATATCTCCCTAATGGGAATGAGGTAGAATGAAGAGAGATAAACTTAACAAAGTAACAAATATCAACGTTACAAAAGTAATTCTAAAGTCACAAGCTATGCCTGTTAAAATGTGGCGGAAAATCTGCTACGTAAAAGAAATGCCAAACAATTCAGACGAGCAGAAAGGAATTACTTTGGACGTTGCTGCAAGAGTGCTTGTCATGAATTCATCAGGCATATTTCGAAACTGATCACGCATCTTGTGATGCACCTCCTAACATCCATGCAATAATCACGATAATCAGATTAAAACGACGATTAAGGAAATTACTGGTAATATAAAAAATTAAAGTTGTGTTGACTATGTACAGCGAGTTTAACTATTCACAACTGCACATGTATGAAAATTTTTGCGCTGTACTAACCTTGCTGCTACTGTTTTAATTTTGATGAAAAACAATGACTGAGACCGGTAAAAAAGCTGACCAAAACTAAAAATGCTAAAGAGCAAATGACTAGAGTAGAGGCTTAACGTCCCACCCAAACTAGACAAACAGCAAAAAGGTTAGCCGATTCATAACCTCACAACCACAGACCCGACACACAGATGAAGTACGCTCTACAACGGTAGTTTTACGTAATAGAGTTCTGTAGACTTTCTCGGTGAACTAAATAACACGGTCACTCACACACCCGTCAGGCAATGTAAAAATGTATATTTCCAGTACAGGTTTTGTCAAAAAGTTTGCGACAGTCCTATTTCTGATATCAGCATTGATAGACACTCTAGAAAATCAGACCACAGTTGACATTAATCTCAATACGACTGTCCTGCATTCCCAGACACTCAGAATCACTTCCGTTTGTGTATCACCAAAAAATCATCAAACTACTTTTCAAACAGGTGAACTGTCTTATTAGATCCACAAAATGTGCTACATCAGTACACCAAAGACAAGCAAAAAATAACAACGAAAGCAAACTTTAGTGGTATGTAGAACAGCTTACAGAGCCTTTGTACGTGAGGAAATACTTGAGAATGTGTTCATTTGCTATGGAAGGATGTCGTGCAACAATCGTGAGAAATCGGTGCAGAGATCTGCGCCGATGTTCAATAAACTGACGATCTGTCGGTAGAACACAACACTTGTTGGACAAAACGCTTAACACGTACAGTGACAATAGTGACAATATATATGACAATGTTGATAAATATCGAAAAGTACCAAAAATAAAGTCTTACATCCCACTCGACACATAACAGGTCGCTGCACAGACAAGTCTTTCCAGGCAGACAACCAAAGCTGGCAACAATAAAAAACATGAAGCAACAAAAACTGAAATATTTAACAGATTGCAACAGACTGTATACAAACATGCAAAACAAACCACAATATGCTACTTAACCATGGTTCAGTAACCTTTTACGACAGGAAATAAAGTGGGTCTATTCTGGAGACCACATGGGGTTAATAATGATGATACTGTCATTAAACTATTACCACCATCAACACAAATTACTTGGTGTTCACTGTTTAGCATCTACTAAATAACCACAACTCGTCAGGATAACAGCAGCTAGTTAAACAGTGGCACAGGTCTGCGGATCTTGCTATAATCATTTCAGATTTCTTCGGCTAACAACGTGATTAGCAACTAGGATGTATCTCTACCTTCTGTGACGATGACTTTCTTCGGTGGCAACCTCGGTATGGCACGGTATGGATATCGCAGCAGCAAAATGTCTTGCAAAGCAACGAAGTCGCTGTAGCGTCGCAACACAACTGTTCTCCATCTCTGCAACCACAAACAATCATCTTGAGCTCCATACATCTACACATGTATACATAAAGAGTTTAAAAATCATAATAGTAGTACTCATTCTCCTCTTTACCAACAATTTACCAGGAGTTAATATTAGGTCAGTCACAACTTCAGAAAGTTCAAATGCTTCAAAGTCACCTATATTAGTTTTCTCAAAGCAATCTTAAACACTTCTAGCTCCAGCTACTTCATAATACCAACATTCGGCAGTCGTTTTGTTGAAGTTGTTTGGGAACAAGACTGAACTATAAGCTTCATTAGACTCACTCAACTGTCAGTTCCCACTGTATAGCAACAGAGTTAATACAACTAAAATAAATACAAATTAATTAAAATACTTTTATTGTCGTATAATTTGCATTTGCATGCTCTATTGTGCTGCTTTTTTCAATACATAAGCCACATTTTCAACTCAGTATTGAAATTACACAAAATCTGTAACCTGACTGGAGACTTCATATTCGACATGTTTCAAGATAAGTCCTTTCTTCTCCGGTATCAGAGCCACACTGACAGTATCAAGATCACAAAGGTCGGCGTACGAGTAGCTCAGAGCGTTCGGTGAACGTTCCTTACGGACAACGTGGCCAAGTGTTCGCAAGTCTGACAGCTCTCCCAAGTTGGGAACAGGCAGTTCTGAACAAACCATTAACACCTGACCAAATGACCTAAAGCCCATGACAGACGACCCAAGTTCTCCGTCCAAGAAACTCGCACGAGAAACTCGCACGAGAAACTTGGACGGAATAGAGCTGTGACCAACTCAGAACAAGTTTCTCGCACGAGAAAAAACTCGTGCGAGACTGCATGACATACGAACGGAGTTTTTCGTGCGAGTTTCTCGTACGAGTTTCTTGGACGGAGAACTTGGGTCGTCTGTCATGGGCTTAAGTCTTTAATCACTTAATTAACTATGGTCACTAATCACAACAGACGTGAGC
>Ga0126335_1002165_pt1 | contig 11576 bp, 9 predicted proteins | sample OlaspJWI45metaG_FD_108409 | JGI IMG/M metagenome (GOLD analysis project Ga0126335, IMG submission 108409) | Marine gutless worms symbiont microbial communities from Oahu, Hawaii - Olavius sp. 1 OAHU.JWI-45 metaG | ecosystem: Host-associated > Annelida > Digestive system > Unclassified | place...
ATTGGTTGAATAGGCTGCATTATATATGCACATTGTGCATTCGATGCGGACTAGTAAATTATTTATCCAGTAATAGGCTCAAGGTCCATGAGTGAGCTACGAAGTAATAAAACATGAAAAACATATGTTAGCTAGCCACTTTTGTTTTCCACGTAGGCTTGACTCTTAATTACCTGTGTTGAAATATTTTTGTATCTATATACATAGGAAGCATAGGAAGTGAAAACTGCTGTACTTCGGCCACATGATCAGAGCACAGAACCTCTGTACACACATTTTTGAAAGGCGATTGCACGGCACAAGAAGCGGAAGAAAGTCAAGGAAACGATGGGGCGATGATATCATAGAGTGGACCGGCAAGACTATGGCGGAGTGCACAACAATAGCAATTAAGAAACATGTCTGAAGACTCGGAAAAAAACCGTTGTGTCGTTCCGTGATCTCCGACATTCAGCAACTAAGATAGAAAGACGACGACGACGACATCAGCAATGCTGCTAGTTTCGCAATAGTCTTGCCACGCTACACTGTACAGCGTAGTATTTCTGTCATCTTTGAACGACGCGCTCTCACACGGTCAGTCATTATTACTCCCTGTGAGAATACGCACTCGACAGTGCCAAGCTCCGGGTTGCCAGGTATTCGCAGATGTACGGCCTTTACAATATTTTTGTAAGAGTTTACCGCTATCATAATTCAATGATCAAAGTAAATTACTGTTCTCGAAGAAAACGTGCACTGGCAACAATGTAATCTTGTACTTGTAGTCACGTTATTTATTTGGTCGGTTTATGTAAATTGCTAGTCAGTAGCCTATAGTAGGTTTGGCCTATATAATATTTTGACCGTTGCAGACTACACAGGCACGACGAAATCTGCTAGCTGGTTGCCGTTAGCTGAGACAATTAATCGTTAACGATGCATTTCGCTTTCTGCATTATTGTTTATTGTGTCCACTGTGTAAACTGAGGCTCTAGGTTTTATCTTCTGTATGTTTTGTGTTGTGTGTCTAAATGTTGCTACCGTATGGTGTAATACTGAGTGACTGAACGTCTAACAATCGCTGCGTAACATTTTTACCGAGCGTATTTTGTGGGGGCAAACAGACGGTCGCTATCGGCGTAGCTTTTGTGAATGGCAGTGCATTGTCCACAAATGCAATAGGTTTTACATAAACTATAGCATAGGCTAGGCATCATAAATCAACCTGCAGTTTTCATCTAAGGCCGATGACAGACGAAAATTTTGTTTGCATATTTTTGTTGCACAAATTGCACAGCTCATTTCATTGTGCAACTCTGCAAGTGACTTGAAGTGAGTGAGTGAGTGAGTGAGTGAGTGGAGTAGTTTCAAAACGGTGATAAATTTCTAAGTGCATACCGCACCTCGTACAAATGGCCGTCAGGAATTTGCTCAAAGCAGGCAAGGATGACGTTGACGTGATAAGGGAGCCATGAGACACCGAAGACGACGACGACGAGTGAAATGACACGACAAGCCTTGGACGTGCGCTCGCGGGCACGCTGCTGGTCGACGGTCGTCGGACGGTGCGTGTGCAAGAACCTCCCAATCAACACGTAGATAACACCAATCACCACCAGCGGCACGGCGTACCCGAACGCCGAGAACGACAGAAAGATTGGTTTGATCCAGTAATTCTCGATGCCGCAGTAGGTCAGAGTGAAGTTGTCGGCGGCTTGGACGAAGATGTTCTTGGTGGTGTGTGCGAGCATGGTCGGCACGTTGAGCGCGGTGAAGCAGAGCCAAAGTGCAGCAATGAACAGACCCACCTTACGGACGTCCGTGCGAAAGCTAATGTCACCGGCGCCATGGGCATGCACTATCAGCACGTATCTATACATCCAATAACACGAACAGCCATGCAGCCGTGCAGGTGTGGCGGGCTGTAAATAGGCGTTTTCTTGCATTTCTCTCAGGTGTGTTTCTTCCAAAATTTAGCAAAATCTCGTAACATCTGATAGAGTTATCGCAAACAAGGCGTGCGTGCCATTTTTGCTCGTGTGACCTTGACCTTGACCTTGACCCGATGACCTTGACATATGAAAATAATCTGTGTTTTTGAAAGATATATCTGGATACGAAAAATGAACTTTCTAGGTCAGCGTAAGAGTGACACAGGGTGCATGCTACTGATAGTGTCTCAGTCGACGATGCAATGCGTGAGAATGTATCTACAAAAAATGACTATTAAATATAAATTTGTCAGTACAATCCTGACAGTTGTTATGTTTTAATGTTGTTAAACATATTGTTGTTTAACGCGTATTATTCTGCGTATACACATACCTTAAAATACAGCGGATTTCGCTCGTTAGAAGTTAATGGTTCAATTTTGAAGCTAATAATGGCGCAACTAGCCTGCACTAAATTATAAATGAGAACTGGTTACGGTTGCGGCGGAAGTACAATACTATTAAAACGCGCTGGGGTAGCCTATAGAGCCGAGGTACCGTATACTGACATGATGTTAAACGAGGCCAGAGCACTGAAGCCAAGACCAAGGCCATAACCCTCGAGGCCGAAGCCAGCCACACGAAACTAGTTCTCGCTGATAAATGATAATTATTCAGTTCAGTCTGTACATCTTGGTTGGCCCTAATTAGGCGAGAAACTGTGATCATAAACAACAATATTTCTTGACAAATTCGGCAAACAATTCACTTTTACGACAGTCATTTCACAAAGCCATACACTTCACAGAGCCAACTTTGGTGGAAATAACTCTGACCGTTAGCACTATCGTTGCACTTAATTCGTTCGTTCGTCGTTGGCCAGTTTGTCAAACAGGGTCTGTCAACATGGCTAGACGTATCATCAGAATCGAAAGTTTCATCATTGTCTGGCATCATCATTCTAATTCTTGACGTGAGCGTTTCATATCGCCAATGCGCACTAGTAGCACTGTAGCTGTATTGTTAGGCCACATCGAATGCATCAGATGCGGACTATTGCGATCGATGATCTCGTAGCGTGGGTGTCTGTCAGTCAGTCAGTCTGTTAGTCAGTAAGTCAGTCCGTCTGTCTGTTAGTCAGTCAGTCTGTCTCTCAGTCTGTCTGTCTGTCATGCGGGCGACTGTTCTTACTCATTCACCAGATGGTGCCACTTCGACGCGGCCATTACATTAGCTACTTGTTGTCATAGTCATACTGTTATTAATGCAATTCTACCTGAGCGCAGATATGGCGACGAGCGTGTAGACTGTCACGTAGGACGAAGTGTACGTCGAGAATCCGACCAACTTGCACGCCAAGTCGCCAAAGTTCCAGCTGACCGTCGCGTACTTGTAAGCCATGAACGGCGCACAGACCGTCAGGAAGTAGAGGTCGGCCACGGCCAGATTCAGTAGGAGGATATTAGTGCAACATGCTTACTTACGTACTTACTTCCTTGTTCTGTTCTGTTCTTTAACCCTCCTCGGCAGTACGAGGTTTGGCTGCATCGTGGACGATCTTCCTCCATTGTGAACGGTTCTCCGTTGCCCTCACTGCTTTCAGCAACGAAAGCCCTGTCCACCTGTCGATGTTATCTTGCCAATGTTGTCTTACTTACTTACATAGGAGGATATTAGTGGCGCTGGATCGCATGTGTTTCTCGGAGGCGATGACGTAGATGACAAACGAGTTTCCGATGACGCCGACCACCGAGATGAGACAGAGAAGAGACGGTGCCACGTACGACAGCAGTAGGTGGATGTAGTACTGTTGCGAGTCCACGTCCTCCTCTCCTCCAGTGACAACTTTGTCACCCTCCAGTTCGTTTGTAGTCACACTCGCCACACTGCTGTCTTCACCCATCTTTCGTTTTATCTCACGCTGTATTACATCGCGTCAGCACTTAACTATACGGTGTGTCAGAAAACACGAGGCCAAAGTAATTTGACGATAACCGCATCTAATCCTATCGCCTCCCCTCTCACAGCACAGTTGGAAAAATTATCCCACTCTCCCTCCCCCTCCCCCTCCTCGTAGGGGGGAGGTCATGACTCCCCATCTAATACAATTTTCCTTAGACCCACAAGAGTCAGACTCCACCCCAAACATGTCGTCGATCCGTGCAGCCGTTTTTGCAGGGCGCAGTCGTGTGATAGACAGACTGGCGGATTTTTACACACCACGCTACGGCAGCATCTGTCGCAGTAGCCCGCATCTCATGCATTCGATGCAGCCTAAAACGGGTATTCTAACAAGTGTGATATGTTGTATCAATAACATTCCAGTTCAACACTGGGAAGCACGTTAACACGTAATACTGTTCACTGCGAAGCAAGGTATTATATTTTGCTAGCGATTGTACTTTTTTGATACCCGAACTTATAAATAGAGAATGGCCGGTTGGACGCCTGCCATTTTAGTACTGTTTTCCGAAATAGTGATGTCTCTTTTTTTAACTTTTCCTCAGGCTCACAGTACTTGTTCGCTATCGGAGTCACGCTTATAGAGTAGATGTATGTCTGTCTTTCACACGTAGCCTAGCCTACAGTCGGCAATGTTTAGTTTTGTTACTGACTCCGTGGCGGGCAGACAAAGAGCGAATAAGAACTCGACATAGGACCTTCATGCATTAACGAGCTGAACAAAATTGGAACCAAGATAAAAGAAAAAAAACTCGAACTAAGCGGAACTTAGCAATTACGGTTGTTTCTAAGCCGATAATGCTCACAATTTATCTAATTCATGTAGGTTCTGCTAGGACAACGGGTGCAATACTCTGAGAAGCATGGATTACACAGCAGGCAAGGTCTTGGCTCGCTTCCAGAGATTTACCGGATTTACTGAAAACGCAGTAGTGGAATTATCGTGAGGATAATAAACCGACTATAGCCTGTCTCGGCGGCTCACCGCTTTATGGGCTACTGTGCCAGCTGCTGGACCAGTATGCCGACTCGTTCACTTCCCGGTCGAAGCGTGAGTTTGTTTCAGTTAAGTTGGACTAATAGCGGTCATGCTATGAGATTAAAATGATATGCATGTTCTCTTCAACAAGTGGCTACAGTAGAGTACTAAGTGTAGTAATGGCCGTATCGAAGTGGCGCCATATGGCGAATAAGTAAGAACAATCGCCCGCATGACAGAGAGACTGGCCCGACTGACTGACTGACAGTTGTTTCGGTTAGTATTGTTAATTTACGGCATTGTGTAAACCTGGCGTTGTTATATGGCAGCATGTATATTACTGTGCTAAACCTGTGTGCTATGTTATGTTTATATGATTATGCTTTGTGTTCTACTATATGTACTGTCCTGCGTGACAGAATGTCATTGTCTAAAGTGCAATCCAACATTCGTGCTTCAAACAAATACAACCAACCAGCTATTAATAGTTAAAAAATCAGACTGGTATGGCGGATTTGCCCTTTTCTTTCCCTTTCCCTTTTCCCCCTTCCCTTCCCGATACCTTCCTCTTCTTCCTATTTCTCTCTATCCCCTTTCACAAACGCAATCTCCTCCCCTCCCCCGCCCTCCCCCTAAATCTAGGTAGAAGGTCTGGGGGAGCGCTGTAAGCTTCTCCAGCGGGTCCGGGCGGAGCCTGGCCACCAATCGCCTTCTGGTGCATTTTGAGTCTAAAATGATGCACCTAAAGACACGGTTGTTATTTACTTTGTAACCTTGAAACTACTGCACCTTCGTAGTGATCTTGAAGAATGTAGCCAGTGAATGCAAAGTGAACGACAGCATTGAACAAAGTTAAGTGTAGGCCTAAACCCGTATACAAAGAACACAACCTACACCACAACATGGTATGGAACAATATTTCCATTTGCGACAATCAGACAATAGTCTGCCATCATAGTGTCGACTATGCAGCACCCTTACTGCAACATAACCAGTGTTTCGTCTGTTTCATCACCACACAGTATAGGCCCTATAAACTCGTTCACAACATCCCTCATGTCTAACTTGTCCATTTCGTCCTTGTAGCTGATGTCGAGTATCAGGTGATACATTTTCCTCTGTATAGGCCAATGTCTTCAGCCGTTTAACTGAGCGATCGCTAGAGATGTCGCAGCTGTACGTAACCATATTGATGAGATACAATTTGCACAGTCTCACAACCAGAACGGAGAATGGTGTGATGCTTTTCGGTATGGCGTTTGTATGGCGGCCGTCAGACCTGCCATACCATTTCCGGCGCCGCTGAATAGTCCGCATCTCATGCATTCGATGCGGCCGAAAAAGTTACGGGTCATTAGGTGCTTTTCTGAGAGCTGTGAGTCCGAGTATGGGAGCTCACACCAGCTGCATCAATGACAACAAAAGCGATTCCTAGAACAGTAGCAGTAACAACACTGACAGCAGCAATGTCGCTGACACGCCAACAGCTACAGCAGCGAGTGTTGAAATACAAGCCTTTTGTCGTCTTGAATTCATGGATAGAACTTAAAAGTCTTTGATTGACAGTTTCAGGGCGGTTAACGAAAGTAAAACCCGCACGTATTTTGACACTCGAAAACGCCAAAATCAAGCATACGCATTACGCAGTATGATTGAGCACGTTGGAGAGGCTACGCTGCGAAGACGCAAATATTCGTGTATAAGAAAGCGCGTTGATGATGATGAAAAGATGATGCTCGTTTTCAGAAATTTGCAGACTATATAGCTGAAATCTGTCTGAATGCCGAACGTGACTTTTCACCAAATTTGTGGGCTGAAAAAGTCCCGATCTCAATCCAGCCATTAGCAGTGGTTGAGAGTCATGTCATGCATATTTAAATGCCGACTTCTGTTCCTCTCGGCCATACATTTACTGTTTGTCGAACGTTAATGCGACAACATATATCCGCGTACATTACTTTGACGTCACTTTCAGCAGCCACAGCCACAGAATCATGATAATACAGGGTGGGTAAAAAATCGCACCATTTTTACAAGTTTTACAAGTTTCGACGCATGTAGGCCTATACACTGACAATTTCGCGGGACATCTGTCCAGCATTTTGAAACAGCTTTTGTCCAGCCTGAATATTTTTGACATCATTTTCTTGCGACGCTGATTTTAAAACCGAGTTTTATACTACGTGCATGTTTTACTTGACGTTTTCCACTTTGTGCTAGTGCAGAACGCGCTTTCGTGACAAAACGTTATGCGCTTTTATACAACTATTGTTTGCGCCTTCAACTGTCAAAGTGTCAATCTTTAGTAACACGTCCGCAACTAAAACTGCAGAAAAGAATAAGTTAAACACGTTATTACTTGCATAATGTTAAATATGATTACTTTTAGTTTTTAAAAATAAATTCTTGACTGCACTGGTTTCATATTACAGCATTATGTTAGTGGGATATTTTAGTTTAGTCGAAACAAGCTACAAATTCTGACGATGCATACATTACATAGTGCAAAGTTTTAAAACACCGTGTATAGGCCTACAAGGTCAACAAAATATTAAGTAGTGATGTACTTACGGCGTACCGACGTAAAGGCTGTAATCTACGCGTCTCTGACGTACCGAACTGATGCTATAACGACAGTCAGTCGGTCCGGCGTGGTCCGCTGCAGTAATGTGAGTGCAGATGGAAGCAGGTGGATGCAGCTGCAGCAGCTGACGACGTGACATAAACCGCAACCGACTGTAGAAACGACGCACGAACAGCGCGCTTTCGCCAGTACGACAATTAGTACCATCAGGTAACATCAGGCCTGCGACATCAAACCGACAGCGTGCATGCATTAGTCTACGAAAAGCCGGAAATTGACCGAGTTCATTTATTCGCGTGCTTGCAACGTTTTCATCAACACATCCGGCCCGCCGCCTGCACTAATAAATGCCGGTGTGCGACGATATGGCCAGCGTTTGCGGCCAGCCATTAAAATATCGGTAAACCGGTTCCGGTTCTGCGCTTCACTTTTCCGCTCATTATCAACAGATTTTAGCGTGATCGATAAACTAGTCGCGTCGAACGTACATAAGCCAAAGTTTATAGAAACTAACATTTTAATACTATCGCGTAAATGTACTTAGAAAATTAAAACTGTGCTGGTTTAGTCGCGTGACAAGGATGAATCGCCGACATATCAGGCACTGTACCGGGAGGTCCCGAGATCTATGAGAAGAGAAGACCTGATCATCCGAGTACAAGAGATACAGTATCTATAAAGACTTGAAATTACTCTGTCAATATAGTTTATTTTTGAACTTATTCACTACAAGAAATAAACTTTTGACTTCTGTCTGTGTTATTGACACTGTCACAGCTTGTTGCTTCACAATGTGTAATGGACGACGATGATAAGAGGCTCGACGTAATTCGCAATAGGAGTCAGCTACCGTTACTGCGCTACTGTGGACTAAAATGTTTCTCGTAAGTCCAATAATTTCTGCAGCTCATATTTGCACAGTGCAGAGTACAGCAGGCCGGCGGCTATTCGCATTGCAGTCTTTTTGGCTGTTTTACGCGTCTTCCGTTGTCGTGTATTATCAGTCTGCGCATCTATCCAGCAAACAACAGCGTCTTGCGGGTGGCCCTTCCAGTAGTTGGGTGGTCTATAGTCACTAGTCTACGTCGGCATTTCATCGCAGCTTTGTCAACAGGAAGCCTCGTCTCATCGGCAATAAATGTTGATAGCAATAATTGCTTCCAGGCCGCTTGACTAGTGGCTACATTAGGCGAATCATCGGCAAATGAAAGCTTTTCTGCTGTTCTGTCTTGTTCCACAGACAACGCATCAAAATGCGAAGCGAGAACAAGCGAGGCCATGACCAGATACTCGATCATGAAGATGCGGCACCTGCATACAAAAAAATGAGGTTTCTAAAAAGTAAAGGTGTTACCTCGATATAGCGGCCCTTAGTGAAGGACCTTTGCTGCAGAAGCGCTCAGGTATGGCACGCGTTGTTCTGGGTCAACGATTTCAAAAGTTAGAGCCAGCACACGCCACACAAACAGACAGACACACACCAGCACTCAGACGCGACCTTACGCATTAGGCCTACCACGCTGGTGGTGCAGAAATTGGCGTTGTTAGTTTAGTCTTGTGTGAAGTTCGAATTAGACGTGATTAAGCATTAGGCTAACTGCGTCATCGCATGCCGAAAGGCGACCTTCGCCGCTGTCAGTGACGTTTGAAGACAGATGCTGATGACAACGCCCGTGGCGCTCTGATAGGCCGACTATACACGCACTATACACGGTGCAGTTCATTTACTGAAAGATAATCCAGCTGCTCCGGGCCACAAACTACCACGCACTCTCAACCTCTGCCACCGGCTGCTGTGCCGCTCAGTGAAAACAACTTACTAGATGATGTCTACGCACGGACATCTCCACTCTGTTGTCAGTTCGAGATGTTAAATAGCTGAAATTTTCGCTCTGGTATTTTTTATGCAAACGCATTAAATGCGTAGTGCATGTAACGTTCGCTGTTTTCATAGTTTCATTATTTCATTTATGATGTATGTTTTTTTAACTTTTAGCAACTTGTAAGAAGTTTCTTTGTTAATAGCCAAGGCTCAGTATAACACAAACAATTATGCCAAGCAAATAGTTTGGAGAATATATCAACAAGAATGATGGTTTACAGTCACCTCGTCCCCAATGCTAACCTGACCTTGGCCGAAACCCGAAGCTCTAACCTTAAACCTAACCCTGATCCTTGTCAAAGTCCTAATCCCAACCCCAACACTGACCCTAACTCTAACCTAACGAGTTCTAACGAGATGAGCTGTGGACGAGTTGACTGCCACCCATAGTGATAACAAAGTAACTATAGTTACATGTAAATGCAAAATTATAGGCTATAATAAAAACTGCACTAAGATGAAACTATCAATTGCATCTTTATACTGAGTCCTGACTAGAAAATGACGGTCATTTAAGCCATTAGTTTTAGTAATGAGAGACTTGTTATGAGTTCTGTTGCGAGCAAGCGCCGAATTTCAGCTAGTAATTCAGGTGACATCGTGTGACGGTCGAAAATTGGATTCCGCATAGCGTTGAGCTAAATAGGCCATGTGATTTTTCTGTTGATGTTGTATCACTTACATGGCTCACCATCTTGTTGACGAACATAAGAGAGCTAATCTGTCTTTCGTGACTGATGTTTGGCATTTCTGGAAAATTTTCTCTCCATTCTAAGTGCGTGTGGGCGTCGCAGATATACACAAAGTCAATCAAACATCAGGCAAATACACCAATTACACTGTAAATCAGTCTTAAATACATAAATTTAGGCATTAGACTATGATTCGCACACTTACCAAGAAGGGCTATAAAATTACTTTTCATCTTGACTCTTACTTTGAAACCTTTAGCCTCATATAACTCGCAAGGTGGTTTTTCTGACTTTAAGAGAAATACCACGATGAGCCTACTTTAAGTGAGAGAAAATAGACCAGTTTCGCTTTAGAAGACACCTAACAAAAGTACAGAACAGTGGCAGATACGTAAGGTCACAAATCATTTTTCAGTACACTTAAAAGAGTGTGAATTAAATTGTCATTGTTTGTAGCCTACCTACTTAATATCGGTTGAGGTTATTTGAAACTGTTTGAAATTGAATGCAACGACAGTACAAGAAAATATATGCACAGGACATGCAACAAAGCTAACGTCAGCAGTACTAACAGTTGTGGCATCTAATTAAGCTCTACTACGCTCAAAAACAAACCAAAGTCGACATTCCGAATATACGTTTTAAAAGTAAGTAAATTGTCAAAATTTAACAGAATCGGAGACACGGACATCATAAAGTATAGGCCTACTACGCAAGACTGTGTCGATCGTTTGCGGTCGAAAGTCGTAACGTGAAACCGCACCTACAGAAAAAAGTAAGCCAAAATCTTTTTGTCATATCTTCGACAAAACTTATCTGATGAGCGAGACTCAAAAGCACCCCACCGCTTATTAAATGATTCTGTTTAAATTTGGTACATAGTATCCAGAATAAATTTGCAACACATGTAATGTATGGGTTTTTCACCTACCTAAATAATGTCTCAAATGAAATGCTGTAAATTTATTTCTTGTATTGGAAACTTTTCGAACAGAGTATCATGTGATCAGTTTATTAACATCACTTCTGCTCCAACAATTTAATGAAAACTCTTTTAGCAGAAGAAGCCTGCTCTGATGATCTTACGGCACTAACTTCTTGATCAAAGTTTTGTCTTCTCTGCTAAGTCTTGATTCAATGGATGATTGTGAAGATAACGTTGACAAATATTGATCGTCTGCTGTAGCATAACAAATGCATTATGGATACATCACGTAGCAACCATTATTTAAATCAAGTAAAATTAAAATTTTGCTTACTTTACTTTATTTCCTATATACGCGTGAACTTCGAATTTAAGCTAAAGAAACGAGTTGACGGCAGGTCATTGACATTTATATGTACGAAGTGCAACTTTTAGTTTAATACGGTAGTGTAGAGACACTGTCTAGGTGAGGCAGAAAAATACATAGCAATTTTATTCAGAATACTACCTACCAAATTTTATCAGAATCAGATGGGTTATGCAGGAGATTGACAAAAACATTTGGGCTCACTTTTTGAATCACAGTGTATATAGGTACAGGTAGCACTTGACAGAAAACCGAACCCGAGTAGCGAACTG
>Ga0126335_1002166_pt1 | contig 11575 bp, 7 predicted proteins | sample OlaspJWI45metaG_FD_108409 | JGI IMG/M metagenome (GOLD analysis project Ga0126335, IMG submission 108409) | Marine gutless worms symbiont microbial communities from Oahu, Hawaii - Olavius sp. 1 OAHU.JWI-45 metaG | ecosystem: Host-associated > Annelida > Digestive system > Unclassified | place...
ACTAAGCAGAAACAGAAAGAAACACCATATAACAGTTAGAGACCTCCTGAGGTTTTTAACATCCTCACGGAGGTTTTCATAGTACCCTGGTAAGAAATACCAGGGGCTTTACTGGGGGATGGATTATGGGCCCATCTGTGGCCTGGTTCTACGAAGGACAACTTCACCCCCACCGAAACTGGATGTCAGATCTTAAACGGTTGGACAAAGCATATACTGGCAATTGCAAACAAAATAACTTCAAATGGTAGCGCAGCAAGGTTCTTGAGGAGTGTTGGGAAACGCTGGATTGGAATTGCTGGCAATGTCGTACCTTTCAGAGGTGAAAAAACGTTGAAACAACAACCTTACCATCGGGTGTTGGGGTTCGGTTTTTTGGGACATGGTGTGTATTTTGCACTAAGTCCATGAGATCAACAGTAGCAAATGACATGTATGTACACTGGATCTTAGAAAACGTCCTGCGTGTTGTCATCTATAACTTCGTCAAAACTTAACCGATTTTCAAAATTCTTTCACTGCTAGAGAGTACTAAAAATTTGCCAGGAAACCTTGTAATATTTCCCACCACACCTTAGGTATGTTGCTGTACTACAGTGGGAAGTTAAAAGTTCAAATTTGCTGCAAATCTGGAGAAAAATGCAAAAAAAACACTGCAGCCATTTACTGCGACTTGCTTACATACTTAGTACTCCAGTTTCTGGTTCCTATTAAATATTCTTTGAAATAGTGAACTTTTTCACGCAAACAGGCCTAATTGATATGTCATCTTTTATTATGTGTATGGGCAAATTATGGACACCTGAGCAACAGGTTTGACAGTATTTACATCCATTTAGTGATATGACACATAATTTTTAATTTCTTCGTGATACAACTTTTAAATTGCATATTTTGTATTTATTTCAGAAATTTGGACTTTTGACTCCCTAAGGTAGTGCATCAACATGCTTAAGGTGTGGTGGAATGTGTGACAATGTGTGTAACTTTTTCGAAACACAGTGTATGTACTAGCAGCAGCTGCCTAAATGCAAAATAAACTGTAGAAATGGCAGTGATAAAAATACAAAAACCGACAATGGTGTCACCAAAAATGAACTGAAGCAAGGGTACAATATTCCTTTTCAAAGCATTGTTGACTTTTACCATCGCTCATCCCTCACCCTTAACTGGCTTGTTCATTACCCCAACCCAAATAAACACAAATCCAGCTGAAGAAGTCGTCTGCAATTTTCCAGTGGACAGCTTCAAGAAGTGGTCTTGAAAACATTAAGTGAAGCCAGAAATGGCATATGCCCAATGCTCCACAAGTTGTGACACTACTGAAACTGAGCAAGTCTAATAGTTCACTAGGCAACTTGCACTGACCAACGAATAATACAGGCTACACCACTACATACACATAGACAAAACAGCAATCAATCAATGACATTCTAAAGAAATAAATGATAGTCCTACATCGCAACTTCTAGTAAAAAATATACACACACATCTGTATGCTCCAAATTACAAACTACTGTAACCATCACCCTTTTACATAATACAACGTACACTGAACTGACAGACACTGAACTAGAAGCATTACAAAATCAGAGGCATAGCCAGAGCAGAGAGACATGGGTGCATGTCTCCCTGTCATCGGCCAAATTTTTTTTTGACCAATAGACTGGCAATTGTAAACTAAAATCTTGAAAAATTTTTCTTATATGGTATTCATATATGCATATCTTCGAAGTCTACATGCACATTTGTCTCCAGCTTTTGGAGGCAAAGCCTCCAGATCCCCACTGGGACTTTGCATATCCCCCAACTTGTCTCCCCCCATAGCAAATTCCTGGCTATGCCCCTGTACAAAATACTGAAGTACTCAGTTTCATAACTCTAGTAATTGTACAATTTAGTAATAAATAAATATCTAAAGTAAGTCAGTGACAAGAATAATTCACCAAATAAATACAGTATTTCAATGCAAGCTAATGAACCTTTCATTAGCTTGCATTCTTTCGCGCCTGCGATTCGTCAGCCTTATGACCGACACATGGCGCGTTAAACGCTGCATAATAATAATAATAATCAGAATGTTTCCTACGAAGATGAGCAAAAATGCTTTTCAGTCTAAAAGCATTTTGTTATGCACCATTTCTCCCACCTATTACTTTTTCACGCAGCCATTTTTAGGCCACGAGATGACGCAGACTATTGCAAACGATGATCCCATGGTGTTGGCATCTGTCAGTATGTATGTCACTGTTCTTATGCATTCACTAGGTGGCACCACGACGTGGCCATTACTACATTACTCTAGCCACTCTTCTCTGTGGCTTTTCAGTTTCACTGCTCCTGTGACCTGTGGCCTTAAAGATGACCAAAATTTCATGAAAATGCATTGGCATGACAACAAGAGGCCTAAGGCATTTGGCGAAGGCTGCACCGAATGACCCCGTGCACACTGCACATGGCACAGCAAGCGCTGCTGCCGATTTAAGCCATGTGACAGACAGACATCGTGAACATCAGTAAGAATAGTCAGCATCTCATGCAGCCTAAAAATGAAGTCTGTTGGTTAAGACATTCAGAAATTACAGCCGAAACACAGACACAACCGCAGACATTACCACCTTGTACATCAACAAGATGACAAACTACAAGTATGAGAACAAGATAAACTGTCAAACTAGTTGAAACTACATAACACACCCACTTCACACACACAAAATTACATATTCCTTCAGAAAGGCAGTAGTGAAAATGTACACACATGCATGCATATGCACAGCACCAGCAGGAGACTATGGGCTGCTTCTATGAATACTACTCAACTAAAAGAGATGGCTATCAGCAAAAGCTGTTGTTAATGGCTGAACACAAATAATATTACACAATAACTTGTGCTGACGATAACCAAACATAACAACAAGACATAAAAACCTAATATGATGCAGACATTTTTAAAAAACTGGTATAAGCTGCATTGTCTTAAAATGATACAGATGCAAGAAGATGTAACATACAGCCAAAGTACCAGTATTCTGACTATAAACTGTTTTGAATTTCTATTCTTAAAATTTATTATTGCAGCAATAACAAACTCTGTGTCCAAAACGTGACATGTACAAAACATGACAAACACAAATAAAGTGACAATGATGGAAGCAGACCTAATCACTCATGTGTCTGCCAATCACAATGTGGTGCAGTACTATGCAGTGTGTCAGCATGTGTTGGCATGCCGTGCTGACTGGCGATACTTTAGCGCACTGCTGTATGCCAACTGAACTGCCAAGTGCATCTTGTTGGCCGCTGACTTGAGGCTACAATCTGCTGTCATGTAGGCACAGCTATCACGGCTGCTGCAACCAAGACGTTCCAGTCTGTTACGTGATACACATTTCCTGCATGCACACACATCTATACATATGTCATCATCATACTGAGCAGCCCCTTGCTGGAGCATAACCATTTCTACACAATGCTGCCAATGACTTCAACCCTGTGACCCAAAAAGAGTGATGCATATTTAATGGCTAAACTAGTACAATATTATATTCTGTAGTTTCAAACAAGTACGGTACTGGGGTCCTCAACTGCATGCCATATTTAAACTTTAGGTATTTTGTAGCTGCTGAGCAATCACATCAACAAACAAGTGGTCAAGATAATTTGACAAAAGCTGTACCGAATAACCCCGTGCACACGGCATACACTGCACGCACCACTGCCAATTTAAGACGGGTGAAAGACAGACTGACAGACAGACACCATGAACATCGGTAAGAATAGTCAGTATTTCATGCATTCGAGCATTCGATGCTGGCTAAAACTACTGTTATCATCACAAACGAACTCAGCTCTCAAACCTATTTTTCTTACAAGATTTTCCTCATAAAAAACTGTGGAATTACCAGATGCGACGTTTGTCAAAAAGCCGAATGAGAAACGAGGTCGTTGAGTGTTTTTTCCATAAGTTGAAGACATCATCAGGAGGGTGAGGTACTGAAGCAGGAGAAATGTAGGCAGACTTGTTGAGCATACTCTGAGGAACACGCACCACCTAACAGCACAAATGACAACAACAACATACACGAAAGCTGACTGAAATGAATGTGTTAACTTAAGCCATGTGTCAGCAGCTCAGTGGTCTAGATCAATTTATGGGCTATAGTGCTTGTTGGGCTGAAGACTTGCAACACCCTGGGTCCAATTCCCAGTCAAGCTGTTTTAGTAAAAGTGGACTAATCACAGGTATGCCATGAAACAAAATTCCTGGACAGGCACCAGGCTTGTTAATCGTAAATATTATCACCGATATTGATACTTGCTGCTAAAAGTATTAATAATATTTTTATCGCTACTTTTACCGATACTTTGTTCAACACTAATTTGCATTCATAGCCTACATTTGTTCCTCGGCCTTTTCTGGTGTCTACCCTATGTGTAAAAGTCGCAGTCAACGGCCACCCACGACCAGCGAATCAAAACCTTGTTGGCTGGACGACAGCTGCTGGTGCTTGCTATCATCCACTGTGCAACGTAACCCCCACAGCGGTATGTGACAGCATCACTTACACAGGAAGTCAGGGCTCTAATTTAGATGTGCAATTAAGTTCATAGGGCACTGCTCCCCTGCAGTGTGACACGTAAAGGTGGCTAATGAGACATCAATTCGAGCATCACATCTAGTTCAAAGCATTTGAACATTAGCGACCCACCTAGTTCAGTAAACTATGTTCACACCTTGCCCAAAAAGTATCGGTAATTTCTATTGACAGTTCAAGCCAAAAAAATGCATCGGCAATACCTTATCAATACTTTTTCAAAAATATCGCCAAAACACTATCAATACTCAAAAAGTAGTGGCGATAAAGTATCGGTGATACTCAATACATTTGAACATTAGTGACCCACCTAGTTCAGACAGGCACATAGGGCACACCTGGGTCCTCAAAATAAAATATTGCAGGTCATTACACTCAGGTTTGGAGTCATCTGTTCTTGTGTGTGTGTTCAAAGTCTATTCAGCTGTAGACCACATGCGCCGTGCTACCTAAGCTACACAGTGGGCAGTACAAGAGTGTATCTCGACATATGTTGGTGGATGGAGCTACATGATACAAGCATGTCTCACAGCAACCTGCACCTGAAGCTGTGCACCTTGCACATGCCCGTTACACATACCATACACAACAGTCATTGCACATCAACACTTACTCATCCTTGCACAGACTAGGTCAATCACTGGGCCTAGCCATAGAGCTGGCCTCAGCACTGACTTTGGCTACAGCTGATGCTACAGTCACTCATGAAGAAACAGAAGTCACGTGAACGTCCAACAATGTCCAAAAAACCTAAAACTCTTTACGTTACACGATATGTCAACAAAAATTGAGCAAGCTCACTGACCAGAGCTGGAAACCATGGTCGACCACATGTCCGGGCCCAGACTAGATCACCGACATGCAACGGCTGCATGCTACTATCATCATGGCTGACAAAAGTACCATTCCTTCGGACAGGTTTCACTGGCACAGCTGTGCATCAACGAACCAAACCAGACCAAACAGCAGATGGTTTATCACTTCAGCTAGCAGCAGAAGTCACATAAACATTAAATGGCAATCTAACAGCAATATCTAAGACTCAGTTCTGCAGTCATAAAGACACTAAGATCCACAAAATATTCTGTGTATCTAGATGCACAGCAGCAGCAACAAGAAAAACAACTGTTTAACGGCCTTTGTTCCGGGACAACTCGGGTAGGCCGGTACCAGAAGAGACACTCTGCCTTCTGCCTTAGCATAGGGCTGTGCTGCGTTCACGCTGGGTTTTCCCACCTCCTGTCTTCTGGATTTTTATGGAGCAGGGGAAGATAATGGAGGCAGAGGTACCGACAGTCTGGGTGGGTGCCCACCCCCACAACCCCCCAAGGTTTTTTTACAGGCCAGATGCCCTTCCTGCCGCCCAACCAACAGCGTCAAAGCACAGCTCCATAAACATTCAAGTAGTTAGTCAAACAGCTAATGAGGTCAAGTTTCGCTGAGAGAAAAGTCAACACTGAATGACCCCGCACAGTGAAGTAGTTTCAAGTCGGCTTCACCGTGTGGGTCATTCGGTGCATTCGTGACAGGCAGACTGAGAGACGGACAGACTGACACGGCACATCGGTAACAATAGTCTACATCTCATACATTCGATGCAGCCTAAAAACTACCCAGTTCCTTAGAACTGCATTATATATAAAATAATATAGATGAATTAAGAACGAGATGATATGTAAATGAGTTACTACATCACATCGCATACTACATATCACATACACTGTGAAGAAGTGAATCGAAGGTGTCGGCTGGCCGCAGTCACTGCTGGTGTGGCTGGAGCACTGACTACATTGTCACAACTCATATCAGAGTCTGACAAAACGCTGTATGAAGACTCATACGATGAGTCATTCTCAGCAACCTCTGCAGCCGACTGCTGTGTGTGACAGTCAGTTGATGTGACCCATGAACGAAGTAACTTAGGAGTGAACTTTTCTGCATCACGTCCATTCACTGGCAACTGCTGGCAACCAGTGGCAGAAGGTCTACAGTTGGACAGTGAAGACATGTCACTGTGGAACAGTGATTTCTTCACCACAACTGGACTGCTTCTCTTTGTCCCACTGCTGGCTTTGCTATCCTTCTTGACATCAACTGCACACAACACACATTAAAGCACCAGCTCACATAATATATCAACATTTTACAAAACATACAGACCCTCCCTCCCTAAAAAGTGTATAAGAAAAATGTTGATTTATTCTCGATTCAAACATAATTATACTGCATTAATATTCGACGAATGCAGCAACAAAAACTGGCATCTCAAACAGCTTCTCATATGGTTCAAGAATTACAGTTTGAGCATTCAGATGTCTAAAATTATAAAATCAGAAAATAGAAACTCGTTTCACTGAACACCTCATGTGAGGCCATTGCTTAAAATGTAACAAAATTTAACAAAAAATCCAAAGAGGTTGTAATCAAAATCTTTCCCTTACAGACCTTTTTACGTGAACTAACAGCCAGCCTTATAGTTAGTGAGTAACGGCAAACAGCTCATCACATATTCAAGGCTCATTAATTTCATCATGCTGTGATTTAGGCTAATATCTGTGCCATAATACGTTTACAAAGTGTCGAAATGTCACATTTTGCAAATATCACAAATTCTCAATAATTCAGGCACCATCTCGTAAGTTTCCTTGTGCAAATCCAGTGTAACACCAACAACTCACATGCGGAATCATTGCTGGAATCATCAACAGAAGTACATGGCCTCAATGACAGGACGGTGTTACGCTGTCGTGAAAAGCGCAGCCAACGTGACACAGGAGATACTGCAGACGATGCAGACATCTTGTGTGTCATGTGTCGTGTGTCGCGAGCTGGTTCTCGGTTTAGTTTACACATCAAATGATGCAGCTCATATGTGGAAGACTTAATTGGTGAGATTGCAACAACACAGTCAGCTGAACATGAAGAAATCGATCGAGTGTTTGCTCCTGATGACCCACTAGCATCTGAACCACAGAACACATCACTGTCTATATTACACAACATTATAATTCCAATCCACTCCAGTATCAGCATGCACCACTCCAAAAGTCCAAAGCTTGGTTCACATCACCAGTGTTCACCGCCTGTGTTGGAAAAGCATCGTTGCGCAATGCATTTTTCAACACAGCAGTAGATAGCTCTGAACAGTATCATATACACACATGTATGTGTGTCACATGCATGGGTGACAAACACAGCTCATGAACTCAGAACTGACCTTAGGTATGTAGCAATATGCAAAGCCAGCATCATCCAAAAAGATCAGTTTAGATCTGTGTATCTTGCCTCATGCAGCTCCATGTCACGAGCTCACTTCTTCTCCATTCTCTATAACACTAAATGTACGCAAACTCTGCCTCCTATGAAGTGCAATGAAAATGTTGACTATGCCTTGTTCCAGTGTTCTTGGTACTGAAGTAAACAAAAGTACATATCATCAATAGAAACAGACACTATTGTAAACAGCAACATACTGTTGGCATTGGCAATAGAAGAAAGTCTGCGTGGTGAGTTTGAAGTTCTCTCTTCACATTTCTTCTTAGTCAGCTGTCGTCTTAGAACACCAATCTGTCGCCTCAGGTGACGAGACTGCAATATGTTTCTTTCTGCACAACATTAATACAGCAGAACATGTTTGCTAGTAAGAGGCAAGTGTAACTCTGCCTGTGCTCAAATTATTACGCTGCATCGAATGCATGAGATGCAGACTATTGTTACCGATGTTCGTGGTGTCTCTCTGTCAGTCTGTCTGTCTGTCACGAATGCTCCTATGACCCCGGCTTGGCTTCATTGTGCAGGGTAATTGGCAGCAGCATGTGCAGTGCATGCCATGCCGCACACGTGCGCAGGGGGTCATTCGGTGCAGACTTTGCCAAATGCCTTTGGCCTCTTGTTCTATGTTGCATGAGGCCGTTGTCACCTAGCTATCACAAATGCGTACCTATGTGACAAACATTAATTTGTAGGTCAAAGCGTTCAAAACTTATAGCCGAACAGGACACACAGACACGTTAATTTTACTCCTGTGAGACCTTATGTTAATCTAGCACTAACTTTAACTCATTTTTTTCTTCCGCTGTTAATGAACAGACTCTTTTCAGGAAAACTATATGCTAATGCTAATGATAGCTGCAAACATTTCACATGTGAGACTGCTATTATTACTACCTAATCACTACTATGACTACTACTACACAAGATTACTGTTACTACCACCAGCATTAAACTACACTGAAACTCTTTATGACTCACGTGTGCGAACGACACTAGACACATCAAGCCGACTCAGTAACAGCTTCAGCTGATTCTCTAACTCCAGACGTGATTTGTTTTTGAAGTTTCTGATGTCTGCCTCACTTGACACTGAAAGAAACATCACACTAACACACTAACAAGCCGAGCCGAGTAATAATGCAATCTACCATCTGTGTCTTGCCACTTTAAAGAAAACACAACCCGACTCTGCAAATCTAATGAGTAAGTAAAGTTATTTAACAACCCACTTGACACACAATAGCTGGCCCACTGCGTGAAACATGATAAACATCCAAAATGGTGGAAACGAATTTCCACTTCCAATCATGTATCTGACAGCAGATTCTGAATCAAAAACTCTCATTTCCCATTCACCTTCAATACTAACCAAAGCTCTATCTCACTCAGTTTTGGAGATATCCGCAGGACACACAGTCCCAAACAGACAGACAGTGAGACAGACAACATGTAATGATACTATAGCTGTCCCTCATTCTGGCAGGCCAGCTGTAAGAAACACTGCCAAAGCTGACCTGAATCAGAGGAGGATGAGCAAGTGGCTGACGGTGTAGTATGCAATCCTGTACTTGGGGAATACTGAGCTCGCTGAGCAATGCGACGTCCCGCATTCAGAATACACTGACACTTCACACACATAATACGCACTCAAGGCTTCTGTACAAGAAGCATGCCAGTAGATCAGTAAATATCACATCTCTCCATCATGAACACGTCAGTCAGGATTTCTGACGGAAGTTTCTAATTTACACAATGTACTGTAACAAAAGTAAACTGCAAACCTACACAGCACTGATCTCTTGTTTCCGCAGCCCTCGGCCAGGCACCAGCTTACATTGTGAGGTGACAAGATACAAGGCTAATGCATCACATTGTGCATGTTTTCACTGGTATCAAATATACCTACCACAAACATAGAGGCAGCCAGAGTGGACCTGAGTTACTGATTATATTGGTTGAATGAGTAAAGGCTTACTGTCCCACTCCACACATTTCGGGGACAGTTTTTACCGGCCAGATGACGCAACCAACAGTTATACCAACAATACAGCTTACTCTGCTGCAACGATTACCATTCCAGTACCATATCAAAACTAACATGCCATCACTAAGAAAAACCGCCAACAGTGAAAGGAAATACTGACATCAAAAAGTGTATAAACCATCATAACAATGCCCCCATTCCCTGAAACCCTCAAAATACACATTGCACAACATGTGTACCTTCTTGTGCATCTTGTCAGCATATCTATGCAAACACGAGCCCGCTTCGTTGTAGAGAAGACAGTTACTGATGACAAGTTGAAAGTCATCAACGAATGCGTCAAACATTGCATAGCAGTGACCGTCAATCTTCTCACTCATAGTGCTGAAGTCCATTGGATGACGTACTTTGTCCAGGTAGTCAACAACCTTACAACACACACTCTCGGCAATTACCAACAAACACCTCACTGACAACCTACAACTAAACAAAGGCAATGAAGAAAATTACAACACAGTGTTATTTACAGTACACTATTATAAAACCAAACTGGAGCACTTTAACAGAATTCTAATTGTCTGTGTATAAATGCCAAGCACTATAAGAAAAGTGCAACTTTTGCAAGTCAACAGACAGTATTGTATACAGGGCATATGATCAAGAATGTACAGTACCTTATCAAAACTGAACTATCTCGTAAATCAATGGACATTTTAAACAATATTCTCAATTACTATTCAACACATTTTCCTTCTAAATGTGTACGTTTTATTATTTTAACACAAACGCGATGGACTAACATTTCATTTTTGTTATCCGCCTGCCAGCTTTAATGTACAGACAAGACATGGTTTGCTACTGCTTCAAAACTGCATGTTTATGTGCAGTATACTATTGCAGACAGTTTATCTGAGCAATAAAATATTGAAATGTTTTAAAGTATCTGGTTACTGTTACAAGTAAGGTGACTACGTCACATGGTCCTCAGTGCTCTGCACTATTTGCCATTTTTGGACTATTTTGGCGTTTTTTTGGCAAATTTTGCCACAATGAAAAAACTTTTCCCAAAAATCTAAGTGTGCGCATCATCCTCATTCTAGACACCACCTTTGTGCCAAATTTGATGCTCTTAGGCCTTCTCAGTCCCGAGAGATAATTTGGAGAAAAAACAGTCACCCAACCAGACACCAGCTTATTTTGCCATCCGTGAACTACAGTGCTCCACACTAAGGAAATTGGGAAACTGTACAGAAACCTTTCAAGGACCTAAAATCTCTGTACCATATTGGACTAGCATTGGTGTTGATTTTTAATATAAGCAACAAAAGCATAACAGAGATATAAACCTCGTCAAGAGGAACTGGAAAAGCAAAGACGTCAGCAGTGTCCTGTGCCTGCAGCTGCTGTAGCGTGTGTCTCATGAGAACTGCCAATGGCTCGAGCTGCAGCCGCACAGTGCCTTCATGAACTGTCAACTACATCAACAGCACACGTACACACAACACATTTCACACATAAGTGTTAAATGTACGTCATCTCTTAAAACATATGATCTTAGAGGAGTCAGTTGTCGAAGGTGCCTTTGTGAAGGGATGGATTTCTAACCAATCCCTGAACTGTTTGCGACTGATGGAGGCCGAGCTCAGATGTGTCAGAAACAAGTTACAGATGTTTGACATATTTTATGAAATGACTAGCGATTCTGTCCACCCAGTCGCCCCCC
>Ga0126335_1002167_pt1 | contig 11574 bp, 7 predicted proteins | sample OlaspJWI45metaG_FD_108409 | JGI IMG/M metagenome (GOLD analysis project Ga0126335, IMG submission 108409) | Marine gutless worms symbiont microbial communities from Oahu, Hawaii - Olavius sp. 1 OAHU.JWI-45 metaG | ecosystem: Host-associated > Annelida > Digestive system > Unclassified | place...
GGTGAGTCGATGGAACTGATGGAGGAAGTGCCACTCAAAGAACTGGGTGAGGCAGAGTTGGAGAGATTAGTGCGGGGTTGACGGAGAGGAGCCAGGAGTTGATTCCAGAGACGAGGGGAAGCATACTGGAAGGAACGATCTGTTATTCGTTAAGAATATGATGTGGATGGGCGAGCGAGTGTGACCAAACATGAAGAGCGAGTGCTGAGAGGAGGCTGAACTGTGATGAGGCTATGCAGATGTGACGGTTGCGTGGTTCATTACATCAATGCAAGTATGCTCTGTTAGTAGTAACTGTTTATTGCTTATGAAATGCATGAGTCATTTCATTACATTTCTAAGTAAGTAAGCAAGTTTATTCAGCCTACAGCTATCGTTTTCATTTTGACGCTAAGTTGGTAAACGTTTAGCAAATTAAGTGAAAACAGCTTCCCCAAAGATTGTTATGACAGGATCGGGAACCGGCTGCATGACCTAGATTGTTTTTAGCGTGGGATACCCATGACGTCATCGGGGCTGTCGGTGGATTTCAGGCCTTTGCTGTAGTTTTGTTTGGTTTAGGATGAAATAATGGCGTTTTATTTATCGAACTGCTGTCGATGATTGAAGGTAGTTTGTGTTGTTATATGAATTCTTTGTTGGATGGATATTTGCGTCTGAATTTCTGCATTGCGATGTCGGACACTGGAGAAATCCCATCCGTCTCTTCGCCGAATGTAGCCTCGCCTAAAGCCATTTTGTTTGCTGCTGTAGTAATGGTGTTGTGATCTTGTTCAACGAGTCAATCTTTTGTTAGATTTTGCAACTTTTTCCTAAACGTTTTCTTGCGTGAGTTGTAATGAGATGCATTTCTGTTCACATTTGACATTTTTAACGCTGCGCACTATTTATTATTGGCTAGTTGGGAACTCCCAATTTCAGTGCCTCCATTAAGCCTGTGCTAATTTTAGAACGTATGATTTTTCGTTAAAAATGAAATAATTTTTTTCCTTGATGTGAGGTGTTGCCATAATATATAGAGACAGCTGAAACTGCTGTATTGTATTGGTTTTGAGTAGCTGATTGATCACACTGTAATTAGTATTTAAATAACATAATTGCTGTGTTGGCAGGAGTTAAACTTTGATTCTCACTGTCTGCTGTTGATAGTTGGGGAATATCTGTGAATATGTAGAAGTTGCTAGATTAAGTTAAAGTGTCCAGTTAGAGACCACAGAGTCTGTCTCTGGTATCAGAATGCTGGCCAGACCTTCTGACAGATCAGACAGTTCTGGCAGGAATGAGCAGCAAACTGCAATTGTCGTCGCACCAGTTCATGATGATGGCAAGAACAGAATGTGTTTTGAATATTCGCAGTCATTATTGGAAACAAATAGGAGAAATGAGCCACATGGAGACAAAATTTTGAGAGTTTCTATAACTGGTTCTACAGAGCTAAGGACAAATCGATCACTTGAAGCCCTATGTAACGCAGCTGATTCAGAACTGAAGAATATCGGCCACCAAGTTAGCTGCAGTGAGCAACAGGTGCAGACTACAGATTTTAGATATTCAAATCAGGTTGCTTGTGTTATGAATTCAGCTGTGGGTTCTAGTGGCAAATTGATGTTGCCTGCAATTCAGTTAGAACCTGCAGTTACAGGCAACAGTCCTTCAGAAACAGTTCTCTTGATGCCAAAGCCTGTCACAGATAGCGATATCTCATACCCAAGTGTAGGGTTGTATGTGCCAGTGACTAGTAGTGCTGTCTCAGCAGGAATCAGTATTAGTAATTCATCTGTTGAACTTGACTGCCCACATCCACTCACAGTGTCAAAAAAGAACATGTCGCAAACATTGTCATTGAACACGTTACAGAATGATTCTGTCTCTGGTATGAAACTCAGCAGACATACTTGTAAGTTTTGTGGCCGAGTCTGTGCAAAGCCGTCAGTACTACAGAAACACATTCGTACACATACTGGCGAGCGTCCGTTTCCGTGTACAACATGTGGACTTTGCTTCAAGACAAAGAGCAACCTCTACAAACACTGCAAGTCACGGACTCACCTTTATGCACTCAGTGGTACTGATTCTTTGTCCACTGATGAAGGCGTATCTTCCACCAATGGTAAACAGGTTGCTGAGGAAGAACAGACTGATGATGCTGTGGATAACACAATTGGAAGTGGTAATGATGGCCAACAGCAGCAGTTGAAGAAAGCCAAAAGTCTCAGTCATTTGCCACTGTCTCCAACTGTTACTGATAACAAAATGACCTCTGATGCAACGAGTGTGGGCTGTAAAGTGCTAACAATGATTGATGGTAATATGTACGTTATGGAGCAAGTCACTTTGCCATCCTGGCAGCCAGTGATGCAGCAGCTACAGCAAGCTGTTGCAGTGTCATTCAATGTGCCTTTGCAGTCAACTGCAGTATCAGAAAACAACAACACGCAGTCTCAACCTTCATTGCCTGACTTTCACAGTTCCATGCAGATTGCAGTCATCCCTTCCTCTCCATCTAATTTCTCTGCCACATCAGTTGAGTCAAGGATTGTATCACCAGTTAGTCGGAGCATCACCACTGCAGAGGCACTGCAAGCACACATATCACGTCTGATTTCAGAGAATGCATCTATTATAAACACACCAATGGCAGAAGCACCTCGAGCAAAACGTGTCCTGCGACAGAGCAGTGATGTGACAGCCTCAGCAGCAGCTAAACCAACTGTAGATCGTCCTCTGCTGCGGACACGATCATTGACACCATGTCCGACAGCAGTGCCACAAACTAATGAAAATGATGTCGTCAGTTCGGGTTCAGTGTCATCAGAAGCTTTCCGCCAGAAGTCACTGTATCGCGCAGCTTCAGAAACTGCTGTCTATAATGCTCCACAGCAGCTCTCCAGGTCATTTTCATCAGGAAGGCAGTTCTTGACAGTCCCCAAGGAACCACACTGCATCGAAGACATTACGAACAGAGCAATGTTGCTGCCCAGTAAGAGCACAGAGGACACTGCTGCAACTGATGTACAGTGCAGTGAGGTACGAATTGTCTTGGAACTAGCAGATCCACTGACATCTGCATCAGCTGTTGCATCTGTGGATGCCAGCAAGAAATCCAGCCTTTCTCATTTGCCAGTGTTGTCCACAGCTGTTACAGCACAGCCTTTCTCTGATATTGCTCGCATGTCTTCAATAAGCTCGCAGCCAGCTGAATGTCAAAACCCCACATTGTTGTCGGCAGCTGGTTTGGTATCTACATTCTGCATGGTTAAGCCTGTTGAAGAAGCCACTGTATCAGGAAGTGGACTTCCAGTTCAGTATGTTCAAACTAATCCCATGGTGCAATCTGTTCCATTGCAGTGTGTTATACTTGGTAGAAATGAGGTCACCATCCCCGTAACGTCACATACAAGTCCTGTTGCTCGTACACAGAACAGTAAGTCAGTAACAATAGAAGTTGTCAGTGCTCAGCAGCAACCACGACGAGGCCGGCCCAAAGGTTCAAAAAATCGTCCAAAATTGGCGGCGTCTGCGTCTGAACCAAAAGGCAGTGTGACAGCACGAACTGTTGCAGTTCGAGAGCCATTGTCTGCTGGTGTCATGTTAGTTCCTTCGACAGATGCATTGTGGCGCCACAGACTCAAAGATCGGTTAATGCAGCGATCCCTGAGCACAGAACGCCATGCTTCACCCACTCGTCAAGAACACCAGCCAGTTTTGAGTTCTTCTGCATTTTCTCCGTCTCAAAACGTCTCAACTCTTAGATCATGTTGTGGCACATCAGCAGCAGGTAGAGGTAGCCAGTTGTTGTCAACGTCTTCACTGTGTGCCACCTTGTCTGCTGCAGTAACTGCCCCGCCAGTTATTCGTTCACGTTCGTGTGATGCATCTGTTCCCCCAAAGAAGCGACGCAAGACTCTGACGGAACTTGGGCGTGGCACTGCATTTGGCACTCGAGTTGAGGAGTCGGCTTCAGTGTTTGAGGCACAGTCAAATGAAGCTGCCCATTCAGACTCATTGTCTATCGCTGATGATTCTGTCTTTGAGCCGCAGCCTCAGAATTTATCTGCTTTTGGTACAGTCAGTGACACATCGTCAGCAGATCTGTTTCCACTTACAAATCGTGCCTTGCAGATAATGTACAACTCTCCCCCACGCGCAAGTGCCATCTGCAGTTCGGCTGTGATGCATGGCAATGAAACTGTAGGCCTACCAGATTCTATCAAATCACAGCCACTTTTCATTAGACTTCCAACTGGTATCGGCTCAAAAATACCAGGTCTTGTTCGTTGCAGTAGTTTGACACTTGAATCTGATTCTTCTGTGACTGTGTCACCTACTTTTACAGTTCAGAATGCTACAACCAGTTCAGTGTGTGGAGGAGATAATTCCAAGATGTTGCATTGTTTGGATGTTTGTCGCAATAAAAATCCTGTTAAGGTTTTGGCACGTTTAGTTTCTATTGAAGATAGCCAGTTAGCAACTTCTGCAGCTGCTGCTGTTGCCTCATCAGTTGCTGTGACTGAGAAGGGACAGAAGACTGCGAGAAGTTTTGCTCCCTTGATTGATGAAACTGCACTCTTTGAGCTGCCTTCTGATGTCAGTGCCTCATCAGGAACTCTGCTGTTACTAGGGCATTCCTATCCGTCTCTTGGTATAGTTGCTGAACCGACCTTCTGCAGCATTCTGAGTACTCAGCCGGCATGTGTTGAGACGAGTGGCGAAGCCAACAGTCGTGCGTCAACCTACAATACTTGGCATGTGTCGGACTCCGAGATGGCAGTGACAACTGACAAACTGGTACTGACTGCACGAGATACTTTTTCACTCTACAGAACTTCACGGCACGGCAAAGATCTCAGTTATGCTGCTGCTCCTGCCTTCAATTCTCGGGCTGGTGGGCTCCTCACCCACTCAAGTTATTGGAAGTATCGAACGGATCATAACAGCTCCAGTTGTGGAGAACAGGTGTCTGCTAATGCTACTTCACCTGCAGTTGATGTTGGCAAGAAAGTTGATATAGAAGAGGCAACAGCTTGTGCAAATTCCAGTGGCAGTACAGAGAAAAATTGTATGTCGCCAATCGTGGTTGTGTCAAATGATCTGCCGTCATCACCAAATGAGAACACTACATCCGAGGTTGGACCAAGGGAGTTGGAGGTTGCATCCAGCCGGCCTGCTGAGGGTGATGTGACCCATAAACGAGTCTGGATCTTTCCTGGTGGCTATCGGTCGACTGAGTCATATGTGTATGTACGAGGACGTGGTCGCGGACGCTACGTCTGTGCAACATGTGGCGTGCGCTGCAAGAAGCCAAGCGTGTTACGCAAACATCTGCGCTCACACACAGATGTCCGACCACATCACTGCCACATATGTGACGTTGGGTTCAAAACAAAAGGCAACTTAAGTAAGCACCTGAACTCGAAGGCACATCACTCACGTTCCTCAGAACTGGGTTCCAGCATTGAGCAGCTGGAATCTGGCAAGTCCATGCAGGGCTCAAGCTATGATGCCGACCTTGACTCCAGCTGCGAGTTGGCTCCCAGTGTTGATCCAGAGTCAGACTCTGGTTGTGAACTACAGCAGAGCTCCAGTTACGAGGTGGAAACTGAAGCCGTTTCAGTTCAGCATCACAGTTCTAGTGTTGAAGCTGATGTAGAACATCATGTTGTTGAGAAGCAGACGTTGTTAGTGTCTGGACTGCAAAGCAGCATACAGTCAGATGCTAGTGTATCATCAAAAAGTCATCTCAAAACATCACACAGTCAGAGCACGGATGTCAGTGTGTTCCAGCACAATCAGCCACTTGTGATTATGCCTGCACTACAACAGAGACAAGCACTTCTCAGTAAGTTGAAAACTCTCATATTAATTACCGGTATCTGTCAACTTTGTCGTAAAAACTCTGTGCTCTGTGGAAGCACAAAGCTGCATACTGCCACGACCTTGACCTTGACACAGTGACCTTGAAACCCAAAGATGACCTAGATATTCTGAAGATGTGTGTCCATACCATATACCAAAAATGAAGATTTTGAAATGCAAGTAGTAGTTCAGTAAATGACAGGATATATGTTTTTAATGCTGCTGCTGAATGTGGTATGTTTGTATGTCATTTTAGTGGACAGTAAGATGTCATCAGCAGCTGTCGGAGGTCTAGTTGGTTCTACATTGTCTGCTGTGCCTGTTATGATAGTCAGCGCTGGTCACTTCATTCACTTGTCATCGGCGACTGTACCCATTGTTAACATTCCACAGATGAGTAGTGCTGCATCTGACAACACATTAACTGTCCAGTCACTCCGAGATTCTTGTACGTCTGTTTCGCAGAACTCTGTTCTGTCAACAGGTAGACCGGTGGTTGCTGATTTGTCTCGACGAAGTGTGTCTGGTTTCTCGGGTGTCTCGTCGGTAACAAAACCGGTTCCACGGCTAAGCCGGCTCAATGCTGTTGACCTGTCAGCTACAAGTGTCCAAGACTCCGAAACCTCAGTTCTCCCCACAACTTATGCCATCACTACCAGTCCCCCAACCATTAGCATCACGTTCAGTGCTTCGGAGAATGAATTGCCAGAAAGCCCCGAGGCTGAGCGAGTAATTCCGAGGCGGGAAATCAAGCCGATTCCCGGTGCTGTTTGCAGTGCTGAGGATGCAGCACGTGTCGGTTCATCCTACCTATGCTCATTCTGTGGTAAGGCATTCAGTACTGCACCACAGTTGGCTGTACATCGCAACATTCACTTCTTTGAGCGTCAGTTCAGGTGTGCCATCTGTCGGTCATCATTTGCTAGTCGTAATGCATTGGAGTTTCACCGCGCCAGGGAACGCCATGGTGAGACTGCTGCTGAATTTGCCACCAACTCTGACCCTCGACCTTATAAGTGTGACGAGTGTGGTGTGGCGTTCCGCATTCAGGGACACTTGGCAAAGCACAAACGATCAAAGGTTCATGCTGCTAGACTGGAAACCAGCCAGGATGTGCCTGGCTCTGGTGATGCTGTGGAGTATGCTGGTGCTCTGCCACTGACTGTTGACGAGAGAGATACTGTAGACACTGAGTTCGATGATTGTCAGCATGAAATCATTTGTTGTCAGGAGATGGATTTTCCTGCAGTAAATGATGAGGAACACTCCAATAGTGGTGAGATTCGTTTGTTGGTCATTTATTAGAGGTGATAGCGTTTTTACAACAGTTGTGGCACCAGATATTGTGTGATATGTTGTGGGTTTGGTCAGTGGTTAGGCACTGCTGCATAGCGACGTTAGACTTGTTGTGCACACTGCTGTGCTTCTGTTATTAAGCACTGATATAAGTTGGCACTGCTGTAAAGTCTGTGACATTACTGGAAGGTTATAGAAGAGGTGTGGTGTAATACCAATAAAACTGGCATAAGCTCACTGTGGAGTGCTGGCTCAAAACGATGAAAATGTGGCTGATGATGTTCGAGTCTCACATACTCTTTTTAGACTGTTGTTCACATGAGCACAGCTACTGCATACGCTGCACTAGGTGGGCCACAGCATGTGAGACCAGTCAGTGTTCTAGACTGTGCTCAGCAGTAAATGTAAACCAAGTTCTGATGGACAGACAGCGGACGAATCTACAGATACACAAATTATTACACAGTATTGCTGTTGTGCTGACGTCCTAGCGGTATTATTGTTTTCATGTTGTTGCTTTAGATGCAGCATATACATTTACTTTTGCATTTGTTTACTCAACTTCATCTCATGAAACTGATATAACATTGTTTGCTGCTTAAATTACACATGTAGCATGCATGTTTCAGTTTCACATGCACACTCTGTATGTCTGACAGATCTTCCTGAAGTTTATTAAGTACTGATGCTGATGAATAAACATTTTACAGTTAGCCAATCAGATGAAAAATGACTGATATGACTGTGTAGACAGTCGTATTGACACAAGTGAAACTGCAATCCAAGTCGTGTCGAGTTCAGACAGAGTTGAAATGGTCGACTCATCTGTCAGTGATGCATCGTCTGTTCATGTTGGTTCACCATCGTGCTCAGCAGCTGTGACGACCAGCAGCAGCAGTGTAAATGCAGGTACTGTAACCATCATTTTTCTGTTATTCAGACTGCTGTTCCAACTTTTCATCAGTTCAGTATAGTAATGTTTTGAGTAAACAAGGGCTTCGTTTTACTTTCGTTATGAATAGGTTTTGTCAGATGGTGTAAAACAGTAGAATTTTCTTGTGCAAGAATGCTTTTCAAATTTTTCTACTAAAGCAGCGTATTTATCACCAAAAACTCGTGTTTTCTTGATATTAGATTCGTTTAATGTACAGTTTAGTTTACTATTTTGTTTTAGATCAGTGACGAAGCAGTGCAGGAAAATGAAGGTAAATCATAAGGAAACACAAGGGAGTGAAGAACTTGTATGTGATTGCATGTTTTAGTGGATTCTACATTGGATCTGCACAGATGTCCTCTGTGTGGCAAGATGCTGGCTGATCTGAAGCAACTAATGGTATGATGACTTTATGCACCTGCCAGGCTGTCACTGCCGTAATTTCTCACCCCTGCCCATTTAACTCTTAGAAAACCTAAATTTTGTAAATTTCAACAAAGGCAGAATCTGAGTATTGTAAGTAAGGTTTAACTATTTGTGAAATATTAGTGGTCAGGTGACATTTTTTTACCACATTTTGCTTGGGGCAGTAGGTGTGCTGTTAAGTCTTACAGACTGTAAGTATGTAGATGTAGTCACCAGATGCTAACTTCAAGTTGAGATGGGTTTGTTGCTGCTGAAACCACCACCAGGGAAGGGATGGGAATGAGGAATTGGAGTGGATGGAGAAAAATGCTGCTGTGATTTTTGACTGCATTTGTGTTTGGCTTTTTGGTGTGATGTCCCATTTAGCACATCAGAAGTCATTTTGGAGATGTCATTTAGTTGCACTAGTAATTAGGGATGTTAAATGAGCTTTGATTAATCGATGTTCTGATGTTAAAATGCTGTTCATGGCATGATGCACCAACACTTCAAGCTTTTGATCAGCTGCCGTGATCTCCCGTTGCAGGTGGGGGTCATTTTAATATGCCGCTCCCGAGTCACCACCTAGCATCAGCTGTTAAGAGCACACTGCTGGTAGACTGCATGTGAAACTGCAATCCAAGTCGTGTCAAGTTCAGACAGAAATGGTCGACTCATCTGTCACTGATGCATCGTCTGTTCATGTTGGTTCACCTTGTAGACTGCTCAACAATGGTGACTTCTGTTTACCTGTAGGCATAGGTCATTGTCAACGTCGGTCAACAATTTTAGCGTGGCTAGAATAGCAGAACTATTACGAAGTCCACAGAGGTGCAGTAGAGTCACAGAGCTATTTTGGGGAAGGATTGTGAAAAAAGGAATGTTTTTAAACGATGGCAGAAGACGGACAGAGATGGGGATGATTGGATGTCAGATGGCAGCGAGTTCAAGAGGAGAGATACAGCAACTGGAAATGTGCGTCGACCAACGGTTGTGAGCCGGAATGATGCATCAAGCAGTTGATGTGATGGTGACCAGGCAGGTCGGTGACACGAACAAGATCGTTCAGGTATGGTGGTGCGTGAGACCATGCAGCACACGAAATGCCATGACAGCCACCTTGAAGTTGACATGTTGTGTTAGACGCAGCCGGTGAGTTGCAAGAGCGTTCGAGACATAATTGTAGCAACCTAGTCGGACCTCCAGACGAGCTGCAGCATTCAGAATGGACCGGAGGCGCTGCTGTAGATATGCTGGAAGCCCGACCAGGACGAAGTTACCGTAGTCGAATCTTGAGTGCACAAGCGATACCACCAGGGAATGGAAGCAGGTGTCGGTGACGTATCGATGAAGGTGGCATATTGCAGCGAAGCAGCATGACATAGTTCGCCGAACGTGAGTGGCCGCAGCAAGATCGTTGTCGATATGAACAGCGTTGACAGGACAAACGAGTGAACCAGCAACAGAGAACGAGCACGTGGGTAGTTGCGACAGCTTACAAATGGACGAGTAGCACCACATCAGCTCCATCTTGTCGGCATTGAGTTGGAGGTGGTTTGAGTGTACCCGGTTAGAGATGCTGTCAACTCATTGTGACATATGCTTACCCACGTGAGGGATTGTTGCAGGCATTTTTGTTGAAGCACTCGTGCGTGAAAACGTAAGAATCTAAGTATCTTTCCTTTAAGAAAAACCTTTAAAACTTATTTTTGTCCAGTCCTGTGTGGTTCAATAAAACATTTGTGACATTCCTCCCACCGGTATTTATGCATTTTTTTATTTATGTTGTGTAAACTTATTCAGAATGCTCCGGAATAAAACTTTTCTTGCTGCAAGTTGTGTTAATATTCTGTATGCAGGAATGAATGACTGTTTATTTGCTCCACATTTACAGGGTTTTATCCACATTTTTGAATACACAAGTTTGATGTTTGATGTAAATCTCATCACTAGCATAATGCTAAAATGCCATCAAATTAAAGCGTCAGTTTTTATTTTATTATTACAAAACGACCATGGATAACGGAAAGAATTCAAGTTTAACATCCCTACTAGTAATGGTTTTTCAAGAGCTGCATATCGACTCTAAGTTGAAATCATCATGCAGCTTAGTGTTGGTGACAGAATCTGATGTCATAATGTTCTAGACGCACCTGACAAGTCATGTGGAACGGCGACCATTCGTCTGTGAACACTGCGACGCTGGGTTTACGACACAAGAGAATCTGTCTGAACATCTCAAACTGCATGTACAGGTTGCAGGGACACTCTTGAACAGCTGACTGCATTGTGCTTAAACGAGCTTTTATGGTTAGTGCACATTTGGATAACTATGTGACATTATTAAGCTGCATCGAATGCATGAGAGGCAGACTGTTGGGATTTATGATCCCGGGTGTCATGCGGCTTCACTGCGCAAACATGAATGAATGGATTGAGCTGGTGTTTGGGGTGGAGACTCTTGGGAACCCAAGGAACAGGATGGGGATCGCCATGGATTCGACACAGCCTTTGCCAAATTGCTTTGGCGGCTTGTTAGTATTGTTACTAATGAATGCAACGTGGTAATGTTTTTAGTCACACTTGTCTGTGTGTCTGCCTGATATCAAGACTGTCTGCGTGTCTGTCTGTTCTAGCTCTTAACTTTATGTGAAGACTTAATTTCTGCATGCAGCTGCTCTTTGAGAATGTCTAGGTCAAGTTTGATTGTTTATGTCAGGGTCATGGCAGCAGAAAAGCTAAAAATTGGAGACGATACACCTTTTATTAAAGTTGAATAGCAGAGCTGACTTCTAATGCTGACCAGAGAATATACACAAACAGTAGGCAGTGTTTTTAAATGAATTTCACTGATAATGACTGAGGAAGTGTAGTGTGTAATGGTAACATTTTGTGCAAGTTCAGAGCCTGGGATATGTTTTACGACCGATGTAGCAGCATGATGATGCTTGCTGTGCATGTGCAGTGGTACGTGTTTATAGTATCTGGGTCATGTTCAAGTGACAAGGTCATGGGTCAAGGTCACAGCAGCTAAAATGCTCGCAGGTGGTTTGGCTTAGATTGAAATGCATTCTTGTATCTGA
>Ga0126335_1002168_pt1 | contig 11574 bp, 8 predicted proteins | sample OlaspJWI45metaG_FD_108409 | JGI IMG/M metagenome (GOLD analysis project Ga0126335, IMG submission 108409) | Marine gutless worms symbiont microbial communities from Oahu, Hawaii - Olavius sp. 1 OAHU.JWI-45 metaG | ecosystem: Host-associated > Annelida > Digestive system > Unclassified | place...
TATGTAACCCCTTCCCAGGATTTTCCTTATTGTTAAGCCTACGCTTCTGCCGAACCCACTCCCTGCGGAACCCCGCCCCTGATAACCCTCATGCTGGCGGATCTTTTTTCTTTTGGTGATTCTGCCATACAGACCACAAGGTAAACCACCAGACTCCACAACCCAGTAACCCCCTCCCTTTGGGCAACCCTCTCCCCAGGACTTTTCTTTTTTTCTGCCTTTGCCGGACCCAACACAAACTTCCCCTCTCCACAAACAGAACCACTCGGACTCCCTCCCCGATTAACATACGCAACAGTGGACTGTGGTGACTGGCGGAGGCGTACCCATCGACGGCTTCCCGTCGATCTCCATCCAATTGATGCTTGTGTTGAGTTTTTGTGTATTTTAATATGTGTTTGGCATTGTATGCGTTTGTGTCCCTAATAAAAAATTATTATGACTTTTTGTCGGAAAACATGATTTTACACGATGTAAAATATCCTAATAAAAAAACTGAAAAAAATTCATTTAACAAGTTGTAAGAAAAATTTTACTTGCAATTTCTATATAAAATTCTTGAGAAGAAAGTCTTGCAACTTTTATTCGGATATTGATCAATCAATCAAAACTCACCTGGACGTGTTTACAGTCGAGTCCCCGGGCAGGTAAGACAATCAAGCGGTAAGTGATGGGACATTTCAGTGAAACACGTATCGTCGCCTGCTCAGTGGAGTTGTCTGACCCATTACACGGAACAATCCCGGACTGCGCCAGTCCTCTCTTAACTATACACATAGATAAACAAATTCATTGCAATACATAGGCCTAGCTGGGTGGACTTTGCCGGAAACTTTCAGTATAAAAACTAAACAATTATTATTTGGTAAAAAGAATGAAGAACCAGTCGCAGAGCACTAACTGAAGTTCAATCGACGAGTGCTATCTTCTACGGTTCATTTGGCAATTAATAGACACTAATTCTAGGATATACAGATTACCTGTTGACTTTACACCAAAGCAACAGCGCACATTTAAATCAACAAGGAAAACTGTCATCATTAATACAAAACTACTCTAAAATCACAACTGTTAAGCGGTCGTTAAAAGTACACTCAGTATCCTGTCATAAGGGCCGGTGTAAGGAAAGAGAATATGCCAGGAATGCATTAAATACTTTTAAGAATGCACTGATCGGCTGGCAGCAGCCTCTTATGTAGCAGTCCCTGCAGAACCGAGCGAATACTTGGTCGGTGAACTAGTTGAACCAGGAACAGGTGAGACTACAACACACATAACAGCATTTTGTTAATCAGTAATCACACGTCATAGCCACATCATTGTAGCGAAGCTTGGGTTGTGGGCTTTTTTTAGACCACAGCAAATGCATAAAAGGCGGCCTCTTGTGATCGATGATCCCGTAGCACGGGCGTCTGTCTGTCTTGCCAGATGGCGGCACGATGCGGCCGTTACTACAGTACTGTATAGTCACTTGCTATACGGTAATCTAAAAGTCTTGAAAATGACTCAAACTTTTCCATTTTATGCAGTCTCGATCCCTCTGAAGAACCACACCTGCCTTCCCAGCAGAAGCCGGTCCTCATTTATCGACTTCTAAAGGATGGAAGGCTGAGTTCAAGTAAGTTGGCTTACATAACACAGCTGTGAAAAAGAGTCGTAGATTACGGATATCGCTGTTGTTATACTGTTCAAACCGTAACGCCTCACTGGGCAAGTGGGATAGTGGGTATAGTACGTACGCAACAGCAAGCTGTGACGGTGATTTGAATGGTGTTTCGTCCAGCTCTGCAGACGTCCTTGAGCGGCAGAGGTCGATGTAAGAAGCGCTGGTCAGGGCTCGAGCCTGGTGGTCCGGGTCGCTGTATCATCAATGGTGTGGCATTTACACTGACCGCTACAGAGATGGGCCAGTTGGTCGCCATCTGTGAGTCTTCGTGATGGAAACACTTCAACTGCAGCTCCAAGTCAGGCCTACAGAACCACGACGCAGCATTAGCAGACTGTCTCACGACCTACTAATAGTCGTGAGGTATAAAACTTTGGAACTGGGTTCGAAAGGTCCCGTGTTTGAATGCGGGCGGTGCCAGCAAAGTGATGTTATTCGTAAATATTTACAAATTCATATTAAAGACTGCAGTACATAGTTTTAGGCCGCATCGAACGCATGAAATATAAACTGTTGCGATCGACGATCTCGTAGCGTGGGTGTCCATCTGTAGTCCGTCAGTTTGTCTGTCTCTCAGTCGCGCGGGTGACAGTTCTTATACTCATTCGCCAGCTGGCGCCACTTCGATGCGGCCGTTACTGCATTACTGTAGTCACTTGTTAAGTTGTTATGTTGGAAAGAATGGGCTGATTGTAGATCGATGTAAATCGTAAATTACTCCAAACTGCCACTGTAACAGCGTCCTCCACCGTATGAGTTTGGCTCATGCCGCCGTAAGCACTGCTGCAAATACACAACTTTTCCCAATTACACGCTGTAAGACACAGACGCGTAGCTGACCTGGTAACAAGCGCCTGATAGACGGATTCACGCAGATGAAACACATGGTTGCTGACAGCCAAGTTGTGCTCGAGCCTGAACGGCGGCAACACGACCCCATCACGGACAGGAAACGTCAGACGCGCCTCGCTGCTGGACGCTAGTTCGCCCGTCGACCCGCCGCTCTGTGACGACCCGGCCTTGCCGAGCACTCCCGCTCCTACAGGTGCCCCCGGTCCGGGGACCAGGTCGACCGGGGGTGCTGGCGGTGGCTGGCCGTCAAATAACTGCGCCATGCCTGGCGACATCGCCGTCCCCTGACACGGATATTTAACACTTTCATCGCTGACCAATAATACAAACTGGTAGGCGACTTGGCTGGCACCCTGGTAAGTCTCGTACACCGGTCAAGGATTAATAATCATTTCCTTGACGTCGGTGGGGAAAGATTATAATAGGATAAGATAAGATGTGCAGAGTTTAGCGTGTAGTCAATAGTTGACTATAAGCCAGCTGTTTACTACATGTAATCAAATCTAGCCGTCAAATCATAGGCCAAAATCTGCAAATTCAGTTTGGAGGTGAGGGTGAAATGACTAAGGTTAAAAAGATGTGTGAAAAAAAATAAGTTTTCAGGCTAGAGCGAAAGAGTGGAGGAGTGATAGACAATGAATGTGATGACACACAAGATGAACTGAGATGAGTGGAATGAGGTAATGAGCAGAAGGCCGAATTCAAGATGGCTACGAAAACAATCAGGAAGTTGATTCCAGAGACAGGGTGCTGCATACCGAAAAGAGCGATTTGTGATTTTGAGAGAACAAAGAGCGAGTAGGTGTACGAGCAAGGGTGATAACGGATGAAGACCAGGTGCTACAAGGAAGCTGAACATAAATCATATCACACAGATAAGAGGCTTGAGACGCTGTTAGAGTTTTGTATGTGAAATACAGAGTTTATATTGTGTGTGTTCATTTATTCTGTTAAGGTAAGACCCATCTAAGGCGCCAGCCAATAAATGACGAGCCTATAAATAACGTCACCAGTGGCTTTGCCGCGGCAGTAAACGCCAGCAGCAAATTGCGGACAAATATATCGGGACAGAAAGACTGAGAATAAGGTTGCTTAGCAGTGCGCCAGCGAATGATGTCATAGTGGCAATGCCCTATAGTATATACTTCGTACAGACTAAGTGGGTGCGGGTCCGCCATTTCAGATTTCTTACTAATTCTAAGACTGGCACTAACCCTACAACTCACCTTAACCCTAAAGCATGACCCAGTGACCTAACCCTAAGCTGTCCCTAACCACAACCCGGAATGGCGTCTCCCGAAATGGCGGGCCGTTACCGTTGAGTGATTGCTATGAAGCCACTGTCGAATAAAAGATATACCGGGTGAGTCAAAAAAAGAGCCCCTAAGACTTTTTCGATTATAGTCAGCCGTAACTTTGTCAAACCTTAACCGATTTTTAAAATTTTCAAAATTTTTCCACAGCTGGAAAAGTCATGAGATCCCCACCATCGTCGCGGTGGGGCTTGAGCGATCCGAAGACCTGGATAAGACCTGGATAATTTTTGGAGCGTCCTTTGTGCTCATATCAATACTTAAGTGTCCATATTTGCCCATACACATACACTGGGATGTGGATGGTTGCATTGTCAGTAACACAGAGGTCCTTGCAATGCCAGACGTTCAACAAGCACTGCTTCTGTTTGTCAACTTTACGCACTCGCAACTAATAAACTGGCTGCTGGATGACAATGCATATCTTGTAGTAAACCAGATTGAGGTGTAGGATGTTTAGTGGTCCCAGATCTGATCCAATGTAAAAAGTGTAGCCTGCTGATATCATGCAGATGCCCAATGTGCAAGGGTGCTGTCAATATTTAGACCTGTTTACATAAAACCGTGCGTTATTTTAAAGAATATTAAACAAAAACCATAAACTGAAGTAATGAGTAAGTAAGTAATAAGTAAGTAAGCGAGATTCACTAAAATGTTTGCAAACAAAAATCAATACATTTTGTTTGCAGTCTGTTCTACATTTGCAACAAATTTGAACTCTTTTAACTTCCCAAGGTAGTGCAGCAACATAATTAAGGTGTGACGGAAAACGTCACATAGTATTTGTTGCAAATGGTGTACGTTGCTATCAGTAAAAAGAATTTTGAAAATCGGTTAATGTTTGACAAAGTTAAGGCCGATTATACTTAGGGAGCTACTTTTTTATGACTCACCCGGTAGATAGTAAGCAGTTTTATAAAATAACCTGAACATTGCGAACGACAGTGTTGAACGTTGGTGGACCAAATCCCTGGGCTGGCTGTGACATCACACGATCATTGATAACATAACGGCCAGGAGATCCCACGTAGCCTGCGGGCGTAGGCGGCCCATAGTAGGCGGAATGTGATGGCCCGGGACCACCATAGTTGGACATGGAGGCGGGATGTCCGTAGTAGAGACCGGGGGTTGTCCGACACCAGCCGTATGGCGGCTGTGTAGGGTACTGCTGGTCGGCATAGCCACTCGACGCCTGCACAGATACGTCGTTCTCAGTGATAATGGCAACAACTAATTTTCCGTTTTCAACAATTCAGTTTTTACCAAATAAAAGAATAACAAACAATTGGGGTAAAGTTTTATATTTCCGTTAATGGAGCAAGAAACTTCCAAAATTCCGCTGTGTGTTATGTTATTAATTATCTCAAAGTTGAAAACTGCGACCCATGATCCCGTGTCGTGAAGTGTCATCTGTCACGCGACTGTGCTGTACAAAAACGGCTGAACAGATCGAGATCCTGTTTGGGTGGAGACCCTGGGGGCCTAAGGTACATTCTGCTGGATGGGGGTCTTGATCTCCCTATGGCGAGGGGAGGGGTGGGGATTCGATGCGGCCTTCGCCAAATTACTTTAACCCACTAGTTATTACTATTACATGTAAATTACCATAAATCTCGTATGGTATCAAGTGAAAACAATATTTTGCGGTTATACTGACGGCGTATGCTGAGTTGGAACAGTGCTGGTAGGCAAAGAACGGCGATCGCTTGGCGAGCATGTACTGCTGAGGACTAGGATATGGTGCCGGCCGTCGGTACACCGCGTTGGAAGACTGGATAGGGCCACGCGCCGGAAAGCCGTATGCGTCCATCTGGAATGCGCCAGTGCTGGATACAGGTACTGTGCCACCGCTACTGTAGCAGTTGGGTGTAACGGCTGAGCCAAACTGGCTGCTTGGAACCACCTGCAGAAATACAGTATGAGCAAGTATGGTTTTACATCGCACTAAACACGTAGCAGGTCATTTGAGAGAGGAGTCTTTTCGGACAATCGACCTCCTAATCTATACGAGGTAAAGGTAGGTAAAGTATACTTGACATATGAGGCAATGTCATCACAAAAGCGCTCAGGTAGGCACGCGTTGTCAAGAGATCACCATCCACGCGTTTATCCACGAACGGAATGAACCATGCCTGCTTGCCTTCCCAGCTAAAGTTGGTCGTCATTTACTGATCCTGGAGGGATGAAAGGCTGAGTTGAACTAGGTACTACAACGGTGAGTACGATAAACGGGGGAAAATTCGGTGATTGGTGTGTTGCATACCCGCTGCTGCTGCTGGCCTGTGAGGTATTGATGGCTGGATGACGGCAGCAGTTGTCTTGACGTGTCCTCACCAGTACTGCCAGATGGCGCTGTCTGTATGTCATCAGTAGACGTAACCACGCGCTCAGTTGAATCGACCGGAAACAAACTCTGACCACCGCTGTATAGACAACCACATCATATTACATTACATTGTTGGTACTATTTAATGCCCGGCGTTCAACAAACTGGAACCAGTTTGACAGGCTTCACAGGTTAATAGCAAGCTGCTTACAGGTAGTGACGCTCAGCTGGTTTAAGTAGCTCAAGGTGATTTAATTTTGATGTTTGTGATCAGAGCTCGTCAGTAAGTCTCTGCGTGCAAAACCACAAGTCTATATCCAGCGGCGTATGCTGAGTTGGAACACCCACGTTTAACAGAAGGCAGACACTGAGATACACAGGCGCCCAGCGATCCACGATAATATATTAACTCAGCTAAATACGCGTCAGCAGGGACGTCATTTCACATTAACCTTAAAGGGGCAAACCCTCTCCCTCCCTTTCCCCAATGCTTTCCATTTCCCACCTTTTTCTCTTTCCCACGCCTACCTCACCCGCTGCGAAGCGCCCTCCTAAATCCAGCTAGGGGATCTGGGGGAGCGCTGTAAGCTCCCCCAGCGCGGCATCGAACGATTTCGGTGCATTTCAAGCCAAAAATTAGCATATTCTCTGGACTATATTCTGCTTCACTTTGATGAAGCAACAGAACGGAATATCTCGTATTTTTGACGTAATATATGTTGCTATCCAACAATAGTGTCAGCAAATATATACACAAAATACACAAACACTTGCACTTGCTGTTTAGAGAGGCAGAAATGTACAAAAATGCAGCGCCGTACTGCTCGAGCAGTTACGACCGTATAGGCTACATGTTTGTCCATGTTGCTGCTGCATCTCAAGACATCTCATCAGTCATAGAACGTCATTTCATCAAATAGCTTGGCCTGAATTTATCAGTGGGGCAAAGGGGCTGCAGTCCAAGGCTCCTAAAGCTCAGAGGAGCCCCTAGGCAATGATAAAATGTCTACAGCTCCATTAATTCAGTCTATCTACCTCTCTGCCAAAAATTGGGAGGACAAAAAAATTATGCGAGCGAAGCGTGCTACTATGGCTTCAACTATCCCAGCTAGGACTTGAAAGAGACTGCTTACCACAACATATCGTCCATCCCCTGCCCCGGCAAATGACGCCCCTGCGCGTCAGTTTAACGTCAATATATTAAATAGACTAACACAGTGGGTCATAATGTATAAAGAAGTCGCAGATGCCAGATGGCACATTCTTCTCTGACTCAAGGAGAGTTTTCCAAAGTTGGATTACAGAATAAGCAGTCGAGAGAAGGCGATCGCTACCTACGCTCATAAATATGTATCAGTTTATTTCTGTTTCAATTTTAAAATAAATATTATCTTGGGTATATCAAGTAGAACGAGATGCCTCTGAGTCTACCTTATATTCGTAATGCAAGTTGTTTCTGTTTTCAAGTTATTTGCTTAGAGAGCTGGATAGCTATGAAATGTAGACTACTAAAACCGAGCGGCAGTTGACGCATACTTGACGTGTGAACTGAACTCAGCGACAACTCCAACTCCACTATGCTGGACATTAGTCGACATTGCGGCACTCGAGAACGGACTCCTGCTGCTATTGCAGCCCGTAGTTGACGGTTTCGTGAGTCCAGCTGCCGTAGCCGACGCCACTGACGATGGGGCTAGCGCGGCAGCGTTGCTCGGCGGCGGTCCCGCGGTGGCCATGGCGGGTGGCGCAGCCATGCGCTGGAGGACTGGCGCCGAGCACTGCGGGCCAGGGCGGGCAGGCCACGAGGGTCCGGCGGTAGTCGGCGCCGGCTTGGGACCACCAGCAGGTACCGGGGCACCACCGGTCATCCATGGTTGACGTCCGTCACGCACTGTCGACCTGTACACACACCCGCATACACACTCTGATAAAGTCTGTATTAGGCCGGATCGAATTTACCCGAATTCGTCTCCGACTCAGGCTGAAATCTGGCTGCGGCCACAGTTTTAGCCGGATTTCCGGATTCAGCCTGATTTATTATTATTATTATTATTATTATTAAGGGCATTTATATAGCGCAAGTTCGCAAGGGCCACAAATGCGCTATGTCGGCAGAGATGGCAGTACGGTTACGTAACTGTCTATTTAGGAAAGTGCTGACGTGTCTCGACTGATATTTATGAAGTACGATTCAAAACTGATTAAAGACAATTAGAAGAGAAACTGATGCGTTAGTTGAGTAGTAGTTGAGCTGTTTGTGATGTTTGTGACTGATGTGAGCATTGAGTTAGTTGTTTCCGAGTGCGCTAGTTAATGTTTCACTGTTCTTTTCTTGTGATATTTGAACAAAGTTACAAATCCGACTCCCGCCGGATTTTAAAAACGCAAATCCGGTACAGCCATATATCGAATACATAAATAATATGCGACCTATTGCGTGCGGCGTCTGTCAGTCAGTCAATCAGTCTGTCTGTCAGTCTCTCACGCCGGCAACTGTTCTTATTCATTCGCCAAATGGCACCACATTACTACATTACTGTAGACTGTAGTCATATGTTATACCTCCGTCTGCCTATATAGGCGAAGGAGGAAGTATTCATTCAAGCTGTGTCGTCTATCTGTAATTTGTCCGTCTGTGTGTCTGTGATTCTATGAGCGACCCTCTTTGCATTCTATGTATCCGCCGGCTCCCATAGACAACCGTTCCCAAAGTCAACTAGGCAAGGGCGGAGGCATACGCATCATTTAAACATATTAGCTTTCTTTTCTGCCTTTGTGTGGATAAACGTTTTCTAGTTACTTCCGTCCGTAGATTCGTTGTATTTGTTGGTTTGCCGGATGTTCTTCTACGGAGCAGCGAGCGACTATCGGATTTTAACCAGTTGTACGTATCATTTCAATAAATCATTTGGGGTCCACCATGTTTACCTGCGCGCCAGCTATGCTGCGAACAGATATTGTTATTGGCGTCATCTGTGCGTCTGTAGGTCTGTATGTCTGTGCGTCTGTCACTCTATCTGCACAAAATCTCGAAAACTATTGAACAGAAATTAATGTAACTTGATAGGAATATGTCCCAGAGTGAACGCTAGAAGTGGTTGAAAGTTAATGACATTTAACCTTGACCTTTGACCTTGAGAGTTATTTTCGTATTTTTTTTCGTTTGCCATGCATATCTCATCCACCGTTAAGAGTTTTGAATGCCTTAACCTAGCAACTATTTTCGGTGTGAAAGTACATTTTCAGAATATCTAGGTCACCTTCGAGTTTCAAAGTCATGAGGTTAATATCAAGGTCACAACAGCGAAAAAGAGCGGCCGTGCGCAGGTATGTGCTCCCCTCGGACTTTGTGCAAAGACAGTGTTATTCTGCAGAGCTATGGATAGAATACCAGCGTATCGTCTCTCCGTGACCGTCTAGAATGTAGGGACTGACTTCCGAGCGAAAAACAAGTCTACTTACTTACTTACTGACTTACGGGACTGACAGGACTGACCCTGTGGCGGCGGTGTTGGCATTCAAGGATGACGGTACTTGTACTGTGGCAGGGGCGGCCGAGGGCGTGTTGATTGTAGTTGTGGCGTGATTCACCAGAGGTCGTGACTGTGACTTGCCTGGGTCGTGGCGTAGCATCAGCAGACGACCCAACTCCTCGCACCAGACCGGCAACAATCCTATACACGCACATTGAATAACACTGGACATTATTGCCATCGGCGTAAAAACGGCTGAACGGATCGAGGTCCTGCCGGGATGGAGACACTTCGGGACCCATTTTGTATTAGGTTGGGGTTCAGACTCCATATCCCCCAAAGTAAGGGGGTTTCGAAGCGGCCTTCGCCAAATTACTTCGGCCGCTTGTTGGTAGGCCTACGATATTTTGGTAATGTTTTTGCAGGCGTCGGTCTGTATGTTTGCCATAAGACAATAGAAATTCTCGACTTAGGACGTTTATTTTAGGCCACATCGAATGCATGAGATGGGGCCTTTTGCGATTGACGATCCCGTTGTGCGGTGTGTCTGTCTGCCAGTCTGTCATGCGCTTACACCCTACAAAAACGGCTGAACGGATCGACGTCATGTTTGTTTTGAGTCAATACTCTTGGGTATGAGACCCAAAGAACAAGACGGGGGTCCAGATTTCCCCACGGATTCGATGCGGTCTTTGCCAAATTACTTTGGACACTTGTAAATATTGACCAGACCATGGCATCAGACACAATTTGTGTATTCATACACAAGCCATTTGTACAAAACAAACACATTTTTATCGTGTGTAGACTACAACAGCGATTTTCTTAGCAGCATGTTAAGATGACACATTACAACAGCCCGGAGTCAAGCGACCGCCTGTTGACTGAATTAATTGCTGGCGCATTTACGGGCTGCGTACCTTCGGCACATGTCGACTGACGGCGCCGCAGCTAACTGCGGTGCGAAGGAAGGCTAATGCGCAGAAATGGATTTTACAGATTTTCGAGGAAAGCGGCCTGGCGGGCAACTGCAAGGGAAATAGCTGTGGCTGCGACGTCGAGGTACCGATGACGATGATGATGGCTAGTAAACAAGACTACTGCAGTAGCCGCCGCCGCCGCTGACTGCTGCCGCGGGGAGACGACGACCGAGCGATGACGACGACGATATAAAACACTCGGCGCCTCGCAGGCTATAAAGGTGACCGATATCCGACGCTGCCGGTGCTAGGATTCTCACATGTGAGTCCGCCAAATATCCGTTTATTCCAGGCACCCTCACATAAGATGACACCTCCTCATCTGACCCCAAACCAGAACCTCTCTAGCCGGGTAACACCGCCGATAAATCCTATAGAGTTGCTTGGTATCTCGTTACACTGAAATACAATCACGTGATGCACAGAAACCATTTCGTCGGCATAACACCACGTTGCCCCAACCTAACTTGCCGGAGGCTATATGTTTTACCTGTGAATCTTTTTAGTCACCCGCACTTAATGTTTCACTTTTTCTTGCATGTCGAATGACCTGAAATGCCTTTCTATAAGCTGAAGACGATACTAGAGACAGTGACAGTGACAGTGACATGGAGTCGCAGGAATGAGAGATTTTTGTTTTGAGAAGCTTGGGACAGAAACTATGAGTAGTTTTGACTTTTGTGAAAAACAATGAATGTCATTTGTCAAGCACAATTACTGTCGTATTCAATCTGACCAGTGCAGTAATGTTTTGTTCTTTTCTTTTGCTTTTGGAAGCTGTCGGAAATGTGTAGAATAAAACTGCAGGCACGTGCAGGAATTTGAAATTCAATGGGTTCATAAATAACAATATTGTATCCAGTAATTAGAATGTAAGAGACCATGAATAGCACAATATTGAAGATTTCACTGCTAGCCTAAAACGACGACAGTTTCTGCAAAACTAAACTGAATGTCATATTCA
>Ga0126335_1002169_pt1 | contig 11573 bp, 8 predicted proteins | sample OlaspJWI45metaG_FD_108409 | JGI IMG/M metagenome (GOLD analysis project Ga0126335, IMG submission 108409) | Marine gutless worms symbiont microbial communities from Oahu, Hawaii - Olavius sp. 1 OAHU.JWI-45 metaG | ecosystem: Host-associated > Annelida > Digestive system > Unclassified | place...
AACAGTGAATGAGGTTACTGAAGAAGCAGCGACAAAACAGGAGTTAAAACGGCAACGCAATGCAAGCAAAACAACAAAATAGAACTACGAAGATGAAACACTAGATCTAATATTGTGGACAGATATAGAAATAGCCTAAGTCACGCACATAGGCCTACTCGAAGTTAATTGTTATACACAATAGCACATGTAATCACCGTTTTATAACCAAATGCCAACTATTTGCGTGAAATCAGTTACCCGGTACCACTCGAGGCCAAAGCAGTTGTTTACAAATTAGTGATATATAAAAAACTTCGTTTACGTTGGGGTGGCTCACTCCCCTCTTGGTATCAATGTCAAAACCAGATTAGCCCCAGTAGAATCGCCACTCTTTTAACTTCCCCAACAAAGCCTATGTTTGTATTTTTTATCAGTTTTGCAGATTTGCTCAGCCGGTGTCGGCCCGATTTACTGTATAGACCCAGCATTAAATATTTCATTGATGTGAGCCAATCAACACCAGTTAGGCCTACACGTACCATAGACCTATTGTTGTATACTTTTAAAATAAGAAAAAAATATTAACGTTTTTCACGTAGTCACTATATACAGCCAGAAAGGTTAAATATAGAACTACGCCTACACTGTTATGTAATAACACGTGCGGAGCTATTAATGTACTATGTAAAAACAACAAAAGCATTAGCGTTATTTAACTTACTGGTTTACACGTCGAACTGTCCCCATAGTTGTATCAGTGTTGATCACTAGTAGTTGTTTTTGAAAAGTTCTGAGACCGTTTGTACTTTTGGGACCCTGTACTTTGTCTAGTCTACTTCTATGTACTATTACCTGACAGGTTATGGAATTTTCTGCCATGTTTGACCCCAGGGTTTGCTGTAGGCCTGTGATAACTAGACCGTAGGAATTTTTAGCCTGACCTGTACTTTGGTAAACTGTTCTGGTCTACAAGTCACGGTATTTTCCGTCCCAAGACCTGTGAAAACTGGGCCGTAATTGACGGAATTTTTCGCTTCAGCAATTCCACTGACTTAGGCGACACTGAAATTTTCTGCCACTCTGGCCTGTTTTAACTGGATCAAACGCATCATGGAATTTTGGTGTATTTTGATCTGACTTTGAACGTGGTACATCATGCGTGTTGGCTTGACCTATAGCGTCCTTCTTTGTCAAGACACAGCATATAAGCCGCATGTAGCGACTGTCAGTTCATTCGACGCTCAGTTCGGAAAGCAAAAAATAGATCGGCAAAAGTTTAAGTTGAGTGAGGATAAAATAGTAATCGTAAGAAAACTCGTTGATGATCAGTATTCGGTAATACGTATGCAGAAGTTGTCTAATGTGAAACGTGTTGAATTTACGCCGAACAGAAACAGCATATTTTTTAAACGGAAATGTTGTTAGTTTGTTCATCACAATGTAGGGGTCTGCTATAGTAATAATCTGCGTTCTTCGTCCGTCTCTAAAACGAAGCGAGATAGAGCTATGAAACTTGAATAGTAAATTGAGCTTCCTGATTCTGAATCTGTCATCTGACCGAAAGTACTGTTGGGTGAACAAAGTTAAATTCACATTTTGCTACCGCTTTTGTAATGTGGTCTATGAACAAGCCACTCACAAACATCATCCAGTTTTTTGGTTTGTGATAATACATTTCAATAGCTTCTGTATTATTAGCTGAATCAGCTGAAAGCGTATTTTCAGTCCATGACATTGAAATTAATTTCAGTTGTAGCTCTTTTTACGTTTTTCGCTGTTGACTAACCGATATCGTGTTCGTGCAGGTGGGCTCAATTTCGAGACCTTATAAAAGACGTTGACATAGGCATTAAAAAACTCAAAAAGGCAAGGAGATTGCTTATAAACATTACATCGGGACTGGCTATTATCTATCCGTGAACACAAGCCACTACTGCGTCGATATTAGAAAGTTCTTTGTCCTAAATGGTTAAACGATCAACAAACCCATCCGCCAAGGTCTGGCGATCCGACTGCGAGAATGGGAAAAGATGAAGAGCGTAATAGATTAGATTAACTTCAACTACCTGAAACTGGGCACGGCTTTACCGTGCTAGTGCTATTACGCTGATGATCATCTCAACCACTTAGGCTAAATGGCATGCAAGGACTGTAACCCGTTTGGTCTGATATTCTAATCACATAGCTTGACTTGACTTGTGCTAAATATTCGTTTGGTAACTGTCGTGCTAACAACTCTAACGTTTGCTGTATACTTGTGTGTAATGTAGTACGTGTAATAAACAGCATAATTTTTAAAACGTGTTTTCATTTACGACTACACACATACGCGTGCTCTGCGGTCTAGTTATCACAGTCTGCAGTGGTAGTTAGAAGTATACCAGACAAAGTACAGGGTCCCAAAAGTACAAACTGTCTCAGAACTCTTCAAAAACAACTACTATCACTTGTTTCAACGACAGCTGTCGCGCCTTTTATCAGCATTGTTGCCCCGCTCATTGTCAGTCGCGTTGCATTGTTCATCGTCTACAGTTTATTAACGAAATTAATGAACGACAATGATGAATAGGACAGCTAGAGGTAGCGCCGTCCTGGCGTGTCAAATTAGCCGTCTGTCAATGTGGCGATGTGGCACATCGGTATAGCTACAGCGTTCCGCGTTCGACTCTCGGCCGGGTACTGTTGCGTAGCAACCTTGGATTGTTTCACCTTTTTGTTGTAACACAACCAGTTGGTCAGTGGGTCGCCACAGAGGCCACTGTCACTTGTCTGGGTGTTGACAGCAACCTGACCTTCTCATATCATATCTGAATGGGCATGAAGCCTGTAAATGTCACGAGTTGAAAGCAGGGATTCAGGCGAACAAATTCGCAAAGTTCCGGATTGTCGGTGTTTGGGAGTCATAAATCTTTCGGTCATCTTCTCCTTGCCATACTGAACGATAATCGGTGCAAGCAGTCATCCCAGCAGGGAGTAAAACTCGCAAACCACCATCACTGGTGTTCTTGCAGGCTCTACTTATAAAGAAACTTAGAAACAAACCTGTAGGCGACTGAGCTGGCACTCTGCTATGTCACACAGTTTCAGCGCTAGCCAATAAGTGATGTCGTTTGTGGGTTTGCTGTGGCAGTGAATCCGACAGCAAATTTTACTGCTTTGGGCAACATATCATGGATAAAGAGGTAAATCGCAACAGAAAAGCTAAGAATAATGGCTGCATAGCAGAGCGCGAGCTGAAGAAGATAGCCAACAGTAAATAACTAGAAACACAGTGCATCGTCCATCAAAGGCAACGCAGACTGGCAGAAAAGTATAGCCCGCAGCAAATTTCCATAATTCTGCACGGATAGCTAGCTGATCCCCAACAGGGTGCGTCAAAAGACGCAAAAATACGATTGCGAAATTTCATAAAATTCGCACTTTCAAGATTGTCACTTTGCCATGCCACCGCTAGGGGGGAGCAGCTGAAAACTATAATACACAATGCACAACTACATTTCTTGCTTTGTGCAATGACATCAGAAGTTTGCCTAAAATTATGCTATATAGTGGTTTTGGTGCGCATACACTTACTAATTTCGACCACCCATTTTTAGCACCCAAAGCACAGATTTAAGGCGGTGGTGTGTCCGTATGCAAAAGCTATTCGAAAAAATTTTATATAGGTGCACATCTACAATTCAACAGCTACAGGGTGCAGGTAGCATTTTACTTACATGTTGCTTATAAATAGTCCAAGCTCTAAGTCATGTTCACAAAGTTATTGGCGAGATTTTAAAAACTTTTCAAAATTTTTGCCAATTTCAGCAAAAATTATGGCGCCACCTAGCAGTTTAGTTTAAAATGACGCAAGCATTTGAAAGTATACCCGTGGAAATCGGTCAGTAAATGGCGAAGCTATACTTCGTTAAAGTGCCAAGCATCGCGGCAATGTCTGCGAGACCAATATAGGCCACGCCCAGCGTGACACACCAGAAAACAAAAAAACTCTCTTTATTTGGCTTCATGTCGCCGTGCGTAAACCGATCTTCACCAATCTTGGCCTATGGATAGAGGACGCCCGTGCCATTTTTGTAGACAATTGTTTTGGGATCCGACCTTTAGTTTTTGGGATAGGGGCCCCCGAAGTTTTGGGGAGAAATGACCGACGGGAGGTTTTGTCGGTATAACTCCCTTATTTATTAACCAAATCTCACCAAATTTTAAACATATACGGGAACTATAACTGCACAAAAATCCTGTGAATTTCAGGAATATTGGTTGAGGTGTTCGTCCCTGCAGGGCGAAAAAGTCGCAACAATTAAGCGATTTTTTGTTTGTTTTTTTTGACCGAAAATCCCCAAATATGGGTCGATTATGGTCAAATTGTTCGCGACAATTTTACGCCTTGCGATGTTTGACACCAATCGGTGCAGTTGTTCGCCCCTGTGGGGCGAAAAATCGAAAAACTTATTTCAATACCGGCAGTTTTCTCTCTTCTCTATGGGCCGCCTAACAATAATGGCGACGACGACGACAATAGTGACAGATACACAACTGTAAATTACACTTATGTTTTTGTTGTACTTTTTACTTTCAGTATAGTGACATTTCAGGAGTTCATTAGGCACTGTAGATGCCCGATCCGTCGCGGAACGCGAGCCGGAACGATTTACGACTTACATGTTCGCTGTAACGGCGCTAGTGCAGCAGTCGGAATGTCAAACGCCAGTGTGCTTGTGTGTCTGTCGACCAAGTTTTATTGCGCAGCACAGAGACAATATCTGGAAGGCTGGACGTCATTCGTCTTGCAGCAGTGCTGCTATTTCAAGCTCACGTTCCACTGCAACGACAGTGCGGCAGTATGCGCTGACCCGTTCGCACAGCCTCCGTTTGTCAGTTTGCATAGCATTGTTCGACAACTGGTCGTGTCGCGTGATGATGCAGGAATCAGTGCAAGCAGCTGCTACATAGTCGCTAACAAACGAACAAACGAACGAACGACAATGTGAACGGCATGGCAGCGAACGGGGGCATCATACGAACCAAGAAACAGAAAAACAAAACAAAATTCACCAATGTTGGTGACCACACATTGACGCCATTCGTGGTGCTAGAAAGTATGATCGTAAAGAATCTCTCCAACCCTCGATAATGTCATCTTATAGTAATCTTACAGAAAATACAATATTTGGCATAAGGAGAATTAAAGTTAATGTCCAATAGTATGCTTTGTATGTTTTCTTAGGTTTCGTACTTTTAACTTTGTCTTTTGTATACTGCTTTTGTGTTTTTTTTCGATGGCTGCGAAGTAAAGTATATTATAATGTACTAAAACTACGACCGCTATGGCGTAAATGTTTGTCAGATAGCAATGACATACAAGCTGACAGAAGTACAGTACAGCAGTACAAAATTCGGCTGATTACAGCATATGGCTGTGATAGTGTGGCGGCGCAATCGATAAAGGGATTAATGTACAAAACTGTCGTTTTATAATAACTGCCACTGTTAAACGACACATCTAAAACAGCAACAATTAATTTCATTACCTCACTTGCCATGGACATAACACGCAGTTCTTATTATGTCCATGGCCATTGAAATGTTTAAATTAATTTAGCCGCCGGCAAAACTCTACCGGAGGCTATGTTTTACCTCCAAATCATCTTTTTAGTCAACCGCACTCAATGTGACGAAACCACCGATTGCCGCCGGGTAGAAAGTATACCAACGCTTTGACAGGGGGTCACAAAGTGCGAATTTTTTCCCGATTTTCGACCGCACACGCATTCCGAGCGCTGTGATTTAAAAACAGAGCCAAAAAAATCCAAAATTTAAAACAACACTGTACAGAACCGATGTCTGGGCTATCAGGCGTCGTAGCCTACATTTAGGGCCCCCCAACTCTGAGAAACATTTGCTTAAAAATTGTCCCCATAAGTGCGACAATTGGAAAACGGTTACACCGCTCTAACTCAGCCGCAAGTGGACAGATTGCGTTCAAATTTCACAAGATGGTACTGCGTGGCTTCTTTCCGGGGAAGATGTGAAATTGTTACAACCCACTTAGGGTCGTATACAAGATGGCGGACGACGCCCACATTTTTAATACACGGGCCTCTTTATCTTTGGAACGGAAAAAGCTAGAGATTTCAAATTTGGTGTTTGCACTTTGAACTGACGACGATGAGTAGTTTTGACGGCATGCAAAATACTAGGTCAAAGGTGACGTGACCTAGTTTAGGTGACCTAGTTTTTAATTTACTGAACTATGCGAATATCTCGTAAACGGCTAAAACTACACCGTGTTCCAAAAACGTCCCACTTTATCATTTGCTGTAACTGTAACATGCCTGCATCAAAACGGACAAAATTTGGTAAATAGAAAGAAGAAACTCAGAGCTACAAAACGCACATAGCCATCCTCAAGTTGTTTCACTTTTACATATTTAATTTTAGGTATAGGGTTTAAATTTAACACGCAGATAGACTGCAGGGAATGGAAAATAAACATTAAACAGTATAAAAGTAGGTCAAAAGGGAACATTATCTGGGTCACAACGACCACCTTTTTAGATTTTGCCATTTCTTCTATATTTCTGTAATGACTTAGCTACAGACTTAAAACTTGGGTAGCACATTGCCTATAGGTAGTACTATCAACAAGTGTAACACTAGGTCACGTGGCTCGAAAACTAGGTCACATGGCTACATTTTAAATTTGCGTAGCGCTGTGAATAGCTAGAAACTTCAAATTTTGCTGTGCGTTCTATCTACGAAGAGTACTATATACGGCTGCAAAACTAAGTCAAAGGGGCGTAACCTGAGTCACGTGACCTGTCTTTAAATTTTGCGATGGCGGTTGAGGCGGTTATGGCCTAAGTTTTAGGGGGCTGGCGACGAGTGCCGAAAGCACGACACGAGTCAAGGCGCCCAGGAGCGAACGCCGAAGGCACGAGAAGTTTCAATTTGGCCATTGGATCTAGGAGAGGGCTGTAAGCTCACCAAGTGGGCCCGAGCTAACCCCCGCACGAAGAATTATTCCGGTGTATTCCACTGCGGATTTTTCTGTTTTTCTAAACTTTGGTACATGATTTGGTTACGTGACAGCCGATTCACTACAAACGTTAAAGGTCATGAGGTCAGTTGTCAAGGTACATGACATGACATGAAAACGAGATCCACCACAAGTTAAGTAAGTAATATTACTGCATAGCAGTGAGTCACGCTTCATCGCCCATCATAATGCATGAGCACGTGAGTAAAGTTTATGACACTTTGTGAACTACTTCAGGCAGTGCAGTTGGTTTCGCCGTCTGCAGTCAAGGCAGTAGTTGTTGATGCCTGCTGACATGAATTCAGTCACTACGAACGATTGTCGTGTTGCTGCTGTGCTGGCGTACTGCGATTTGGGATGTCGGGTGTTTGGGGGCGCCCGGAGCCGGCAGCTATAAGTGGCAATTCATCTTAATTGCCGCAGTTCTAGTTTTTGCTGTTTTAGGTGTGTCATTTAACAGTGGCCATTACACAGTTATTATAAAAACGACAGTTTTTGTACATTAATATTTGCAGTTTTTTACCATATTTATCTACATGCTGGCATCAGTATATGATTGTGTTATAACTAAATGCTCGGACAAAAAGGTCAAAATTTAACGGCAAAGCAAAACGGCTTGAAGTTTGGTGACATAACTCATTAACAAAGATTGAAATCTATGTGTTTGTCAAATATCGAAGTGATCGGTCAATCTAATATATGGCTGACATACAACTACTTCTGGTTTCTAAAAACAAACGGTGTGCCAAAATTTAAAAGTAGTTCATTTGACCCCGCCCCTTGATGCCATATGACCGAATTTGCATATTTTCCGTTAGCGCCCCTTGCACACAAAATTTGAAGTCTCTAGCTTTAGCCGTTCCGGAGATATAAGGTGGGTCCCAAAATGCGAAAGTAGGTCACGTGACCCGGTTCCTTGACCCCTTTGACCCAATTTGCCTATTTTCGGTTATGGCCTCTGGCCATCAGTATGTGCACAAAATGGCGTCATAATCGGCTTTAATTTGACTGAGATATTGCGATTTTTAAATTTTGGCGTTTAGGCTTGAAATTGCCTAGTCAATCACTTTTTTGGCATATTTCCCCTAAATAGCGTCACCCGTCATTTTAACCTTCGAAAGGTACCTCCTTACGCGGAAACACGTCGTTTGAGCCATTAAGCGTGTGCGCCGGAGCTGCAGTTTGACCTGTGGAGAGGATCGAGAAAAAATAAGGACAGTATAAAGTCACAAAAGTGTTATATTTCACGTATTTGGGAAAACCTTTCGCCGAAACGATCTGCCTCAAAATTTGCATGTGGCGTCCGGACGTAATCACGTGTGTCATACATCACAGTGAAATTTTGAGGGTTTGCAATTCTACAGGGGGTCGAAATTTCCATTTTCCTATTGATTTTTGAATGACCATTACAACAGTTCAGCGCTACTGTGACTCGCGGTCGCAAGGTCGAGTCTCATTCAGGCACTGCTGCTTATTAACTTTGGCAAGTTATTTACACCAATGTGCCTGTGTCAATGGGTTTCTGGGGGTGTCCCGCCTTCTTTCACTAGCCACTACGAAAATAATTGCGCCGTTTTTTGGATTTTCCTACGCGCATTGGTTTTGTTTTACATCTTCGTTTTTCACTTTTGATCTCGAGCTGTAGACGGCCCGTTATATTTGCGTATAATCATGCGTCATTGTCTCTCGTAGTGGCACGCCGGTATTTGCGTTGTCACAGTTAAAAGACTCAAAACGCCTCCCCGGACCATCACAAAAAGTATAGAGATGCAGCTACTGTCTAGTATAGCTCGGCGTAGACTTTATGGTGCATGACAGTTGCAACGGATCGCCACAGACTACGTCCTCTGAACTCTTCGATAAAAACGCAGCTGCGCCAGCAATTGCATTCAACCATGAATTTATGTGTCTGTAGCGTAAACAGTAATTCCGGCGGAGAACCGTATGTATGCGGGCTTAACAGAAGTCAACAGCAGCAGCAGCTGCGGTGCAGATGGTGTTTGATGCTTATTGAGGACGAAGCTTGGCTCAGAGAGCGGTTGAGTCATCAATAACAGCGCTAATCATACTACTGAGCCTTAATCACATCCATCACTCGCTAAATTGTACTAATTCCTTGTCCCCGCGGATCTGCTCGTACGAAAGGTTTTGGGGTGGTGAGTCGTAGCACCTTAGTCATCGGGTTTAGACAGTACGACAGTAGACGACGGATTGACCGTGAAACATTTCTGCACGGAGTTTATAGAGCAAGAACCCCCTCCGATGTACCTGTATATATAATACATGACATTTTAGGTAGCGGTGATTATAAAAGGGATCACTATGCAGACACCAAGATTAACACGAGAAACACGGCGCATTGTTGCTGAGAATAATTGTACTGCAAGTCTGAATGTGCTGCTATGGACAAGGCCTACAACACGAGTTAGAAAGACTTTGAAGCCTGTAGAAATTCATTATAAAATATTCGGCCAACTGCAATCGGCGACTGAGAGCAGCCATAATGGCTTTTCGTGAGCACATTATTGTTTTTACATTCTTACCAAAGTTAGCATATACGTATTAAACTTAAATTATTATACTACGTAACTTGTCTAAATACACTCGAAGCGCATATTTAGTTCTGTGAACGTACGCGTGGAACAAGTTTGAATTAATTTTACATTAAATTTTAGCTTTGCGACATAACATATCGCTTTAAGTTCGAAATTTCGTCGTCTTTATCTGCGAACTTTCGCGCGAAGTTAAAACGGTAAATCTAAATCTAGTTACGTGTCTCGTTCACAGCAAGCACACGGTCAGCGTCTCGTAGTAAATAAGCGAAACGGCGCGACGACAACTGTCTCTGGCGCGATCTCAGTCTCATTGGTAATAATGAAGACTTGTGACGAGTTGCCGTGCTAAGTGACAGGCACTGCAGCAGGGATACATCCACACTGCGCTTCCGTGACGTTCACTGCTGCCTTGTGAATGGTAAAGTTTAATTATATCGGGTTAACACAGCCCTGGTTTACTACGACGACCGAGCGCCTGGTTTACATGACGTCTTTGTCCACAAATGGCATCCATGATTGTTAAAGATAAGATGATGATGGACTGAGCCGTCGACAAGACGGATCTCGGCACGGATGTGTCCGAGTACGGTGCGAGAAGAGGCCGATGTGTGAAGCACAGGTGCGACCATAGGTGACACACGTAAAGCCGCCAGTTGTCAGTCTTCCCTCAGCTTTGCGTTTGGACCTCTTTTCATTAATCGTCAAAAATAGAACCTGTCTCAATAAGCAACGTACATGTATGTACACATCTTTAAGGTACTCGACAGTCTGTAACAGTAAACATAAACAGTCCTTGGACTCGGCTGCTGTTGTTCAAACTGATACTTTGTAAACTATTTTCGAAAATACTAACTTTAACGTTTTTAAAAACGGCAGAGTTTAGGATACATGATGCGCTGCAGTTTATTAATCACACACAACTAAAATTTAACTTCTGTCAGTGATGTATTCGGCATATATTAGAATCGAGTCGGCCCTGATGTGCATGTTGGTAACGCATTTCCGTAAAACCTTTAATGCGCTACATGCATTGGTGCATTGCTAGCAGAAAAGTCTTCAAATGTCTGAAAATCTTAAATATGCCAATAGCCTGGTCTCTCGTGCACATCTCTTTATCTTCCTATCTTAAACATTTCTTCCAAAAAACGCATGCATACTTTACTCGCATCGTGCAATACTGAATTGTTATTACAAACACTTGGCGGCCAGGGGCCATTGGGGGACATAGGTGCATGTCCCCGTCGTCGTAGTCTAGTTGAATTTTTGTTGACAGACTGACAATAGTAAACAGAGATTGCGCATATGTGAAGTCTATAATTATGCAGATTTGTCTCCAGATTCTGGGGGCTTTGCCACCAAACCCATACCAGGGCTCTGCCCCTTTACCTCGCTGAAGGGCAGAAGTCCCACTAGACGCCATGGTTGTCCCTCTGTCTACGCCCCTGTTGATAGCTGCAGCAGCAGTAATCTGATCATCCTATTGATACGCTTCTATAAATAGTTGCTGGTGTGGGCTTGTCAATACAAGCGCGTGTCGTTTATGTATACGTACGATAATCTCAGTTCAGTTCCCAACCAGGTTAATCGATTCTTACAGACAGGAACACAATCGTTGTCAGCTGTCGCCAAGGCAACGCACTAACGTACAGTATTCCGTATCCAGGCACGGTCCGTCCAAGTTCGTTGCATCCCAGTGTTTCGTTTGCATTAATGCAATGCTTTTAGGTTTGCCGTTTATCACTCGGTACTCTTGAAATAACTTTTGTGCATACGACTTGTTCGTGATTCGTTTTCGGCGATACAACGACAACAGCAGCAACAACAACACTATTATTATCATATAAGTCGTACACTTGGTACAAAATAGACAGACTAACAGACAGACAGAAAATAAACACAAAACTACACACTATCGATAAAACCTAATAAAACCTAACCTAAACTACATACATATGAAATAATGCATTGGACATCAGCTATAGTATAAAAATTAGGCA
>Ga0126335_1002170_pt1 | contig 11573 bp, 11 predicted proteins | sample OlaspJWI45metaG_FD_108409 | JGI IMG/M metagenome (GOLD analysis project Ga0126335, IMG submission 108409) | Marine gutless worms symbiont microbial communities from Oahu, Hawaii - Olavius sp. 1 OAHU.JWI-45 metaG | ecosystem: Host-associated > Annelida > Digestive system > Unclassified | place...
AAAGAAGTAATTATAAAAGAAAAAATTATCCGTTAGATTGACCTTAAAATACTGCAGTAAAAATAGAAAATTACTGCAAAGTGTTCATAGCGCTGATTTGCGTGCAAAATTCAGGTAGTAACTGAAACCTTTCATACTTTTTACCGATGCTTCGGTAATCAGCGTCAGGGCCATATTGCCGCTCTGGCTGAGCAGCGCGATGTCACCTTCGGGAGCGTTGCGCAGACCCACCAGGTTCAAGTGGTCATTGAGGTTGATCATTCCGGAGGTATTGGGTCCGATCAACCGGACGCTGTACTTGTGGGCCATTTCCAGAATATCTTCTTCCAGTTTTTTACCGCTTGCCCCGATTTCACCAAACCCGCCGGCCAGAATAACAGCCCCCTTGATCCCCTTCTGACCGCACGCTTCCAGCACCTTGGGAACCGTACCGGCCGGGGTTGCGACCAGAGCCAGATCGACAGGGTCTTCGATTTCACCAACTGATTTGTAGCACTTCAATCCCAGAATCTGCTCTTCCTTGGGGTTTACAGGGTAAATCTTACCTCCGTATTTTTCATCCATGAGCGTCCGGATGGTCTGATACCCCCTTTTTGTTACCACCTTTGAAGCACCAATCACCGCTACCGAGCGGGCATTCAGGATCCTGTCGAGTGACATCACCTACCTCCAGGAAAAGGATGTGATAAGACGTTATGATTTATTTTGCAAAGTCGCTAAGTTCCAACAGTAAAAGTTCGGAGTGCGGAGTTGAGGAGTCGCTGCGCTCCAACGATAATTAACAGGTTATGGGTAAAAGGTTATGGTTTGAGGAAACGCTTCCGCTCTGCCTGTTTTTAGAACCGGAATTTGAAACTGTAAACCTGAAATCAAAAATCTTTTCCCTTGTACCATAAACCGTACACCCTATACCTTGTATTCCAATTCTCGCATCCTGTATCAATATCTATAAAGGCACAATTACTTGATCCAAGATCCAATCCGCCAGACCCACGGCGGACAAGTATCCAATATCTTGTGGTTACAGATACTGCATCATCCGTTTCCCATTTTTTATATCGAGCCACGGGCTGCCGCACAACGGACCACGGACAACTGACAACCGACGGTGCCCCGGGCGCCTACTTTTTTCTTTCCTCAAAATCCTTTAACGCCACTTCTCTTTCCTTTGACGTGACACAGGCCAGGCAGGCTTCGATTTCAAAGTCCATCAGGGCCTCCAGGCTCACTTCTCCGCGTGCCATTTTCAGTCCTTTTTTAATCATTTTAAGGGAAAACGAAGAATTGGCAGCGATTTTTTGCGCCATCTGGATGGCTGCGGGAATCAATTGATCGGCGGGCACGCTCCGGTTGACAAGGCCAATGCGCTCGGCTTCGGCACCGTCTATATATTCTCCTGTAAACAGGAGTTCGCAAGATTTACCGGGCCCAATCAGGTCCTGTACCAGGCGCATGGCCCCGCCGGTAACCGAAGAGGATACCCTGGCTTCCGGGGAACCGATCTGTGCATCGGCAGCGGCTATCCGTATATCGCAGGCCAGAGCCAATTCGTATCCGGACCCCAGCGCATATCCATTGACAGCCGCAATTGTCGGTTTGGTGTAACGGATAATTTTGCGGGAAGATTCCTGCAGTTGCTCCAGGTATTCGCGGTAAGCTTCCATGCTGCGGGTCTTTGACTCTTTCAGATCGGCACCGGTCGAAAAGGCCCGTCCCTCACCGATTATGATGACGACCCGGACGGCATCGTCCTGTTCCGCGTCTTCAAGTGCCGCCTGAAGATCAAGCCACAATTGCCGGTTCATCGCGTTCAGTACCTGTGGTCGGTTGAATTTTATGGTGGCAATGTTTGCGTCTTTTTCGTAGTTGATACACTCGAATTCCATAGGGTTCACTCCTTCAGGTGATGTTGGGCATCAGCGTCCATTTTATGTACCAGCCTTTTTGATCCGCATCCGCATCCAAACAGACGATGCCGCCATTTTGGAACTTGAAAACGATTGTGTCAGTATTGCCGGTGACCAGGCAGGCGGTCAATCTTTCCATAAAAGGCAGGTGCCCTACCAGCATCACGTTATCCGGGCCGTGTATCTGTGCAGCGACAGTGGTGACATCGTCCAGAGGCTTTAAGCCGCTTTTCTCAGAGCAACCCTGCAACGGTTTTAGCACAGCGGCGAAAATTTCAGCGGTCTGCCGGGCCCTTTTTTTCCCGCTATGGTAAATTTCGGACACCTGGATGCGGTAGTTGGCGGCCACATCCGCAATCCGTTCCACCTCTGCACGGCCCTGTTCAGACAGCCCCTGTTCCGAATCGAGCTCTTTGGGCAGGCTTTGGCCGTGCTGAACCAGATAGAGTGTCATTATTCAAGCCTCCTTAAAAATTATTGCCAAGTTTTTTATATCGTTATATACTTTTTTTCTTAAAATTGACAATAGTCTGTTTAACATCGAAACGCAAAATTTTTTTTTAAAAAACCGCCGGTACGAGCAATTCAGTTATCAGATAGAATGCCCGGCGATGAAAATAACCTGTTCGTCTGCAGCCCGCCCGCAGCCGACCGGGTGCGCTTCAATTTGCGGGGGTGTATTTATGCGGATTGTTACAAGGCCTGATTTTGACGGAGTTGTTTGTGCGGCCCTGTTGTACGAGGTTGAAGATATTACCGAGCCTGTCAATTGGGTCGAGCCCAGCGACCTTCAGAAGGGATTGGTAGAGATCAGAAAAGGAGATATCATCGCCAATCTTCCGTATGACGACCGATGCAGTATCTGGTTTGACCACCACTGCACCAATGAAACCGATCAATCTTTTACAGGCACATTCAGAGAAGCGCCCTCAGCGGCGAGAATCATTTTCGAATACTATGCGCCTGACCTTGAACGCTTTAGCGAGCTGATCGCGGCAACTGACAAAATCGATGCTGCGGAATTGACGCTTGAAGAGGTTCGACAACCGGAAAAGTATGATTTTATTCTGCTTTCCATGACCATTTCCAACCAGAATGATTCGGATGAAGCTTACTGGAACAGGTTGGTTGACCTTTTGCGCAGTTCGGATATAAAAAAAATCCTGGCTGAGACGGATATCAAGCAACGTTGCCAAACTGTAGTTGAGGAGAACCGGGATTACAAACAACAGCTGCTGAAGTATACGACCTTGCACGATCAGGTGGCGGTCACCGATTTTCGCTCTTTTAAAAAAGCGCCGACCGGCAATCGCTTTCTGGTATATTCGCTGTTCACCGAATCCAATGTTCACGTTCGCATTCGATATGATTTCAATGATCAACAGAAAGTGATCGTGAACGTCGGCCACAGCATCTTCAACCGGAGCTGTCATGTGAATGTCGGATCGATGCTTTCCAGATTCGAAGGTGGCGGACATCCGGGTGCCGGTTCCTGCACTTTCGATATCGGCCTGGCCGATACGTACATCCCCGAAATCATAAATATCCTGCGTAAAAACGAAGAAATAAATTAAAAATATTGTGCGGCTATGTATTTTTGGAAGGGGTGGGCTGAACCCAGCGGTTGGTGTCGCCATTGTAGAACCATTTGTCTGGAAATCCCCGACGCCGCACAAATGTCGGACTTTCGGCCCAGGTGATCAGTTCTTCGTAAGCGCGATGGATCCTCTGGAAGTTATAACTGTCACCACCCAGGTCAGGGTGATGTTTTTTTGCCTGCCGCCGGTAGGCATTTTTAATGATTTTGCGCAATTGCGATGACTGCAAGTCCTTGCGGCCGAGCTTCAGGTGAATCAGGGATTTATCTTTGACACTGGGCAGGCGAATTTCGAGTGGCTGAATTTCATCATTTTGCGAATTCTGTCGGCGGGCCTGATCAAAGACCAGCTGCGCCGCCCTGTATTTTTTGTTGGTGCGTCGCCTTTCAGCCCACCAGACATTGCCCAGCATATCGGCCATGCGACTGAAGTCTTCCGCCGGTTTGGCTTTATGCCGCCGGGGATAGATGAAACTGAAGATTTCACGCGAACCAAACGGTAGAATATCCAGAATGATCGTTACAGGGGTGAAGTAGAAGGTCGCATAGCGGGTGTGAAGTGCTCTCAATAAACCCGTTCGTCGGTTGAGGGTGTGGCGTAGACGCTGCCGGCAATCGATCGAGCAGTACTTGCGTCTGCCTATATTTTCGACGGTTCCGCACGAAAGACAGCCGCTGCGGGCATTTCCGGCTGATACGACCCGTATATGTTTTGTTGGATTGTTCATTGATTTAAAGTAAAACAGTGTGCTGCCCAAGCCCGTAAGGCCGGCCCTAAGTACACACATTCGTAAATAAAATCATGCACTAATCAGCGTGGTATTCTTGTGCAACCCAATTCAGGAGTGGGTCTTTTACAAAGCACAGCAATTTTCAATCATAATGCGATAACCGAATCGATGCAACTGTTTAGCGGCGCAACGGGACCCTTCACAGGTCCACCCTGTTAAATGCCGACTGGGGAAAAAAGCAATAGGGACAAACCTCCGGCGGCGCTTCACTCACATGGACGTGACCGCAGATGCGACAACGCCAGGCAAATGCCCCTTTTTTACGCAGCGCCTGGACCTGGTCCGGATCCAGTTCTCTGTTCAGCGGCAGTTCATCGAGGGGTGGCATCACCGGTTGGTAATTGCTCAGTACGTGCCCTGAAACGATGATTCTCTGGATTTCGCTGGTGCCCTCGTAAATTTTAAACAGACGGATGTCCCGCAGCAATTTTTCGATCGGGAAAAACCGGGTGTAACCATAACCGCCGAAAATCTGCAGGGCATCATCGGCCACTTCCGCAGCGGCCTCGCTGGCATAGAACTTTGCGATCGAAGCACTGATGGTGGGGTCCTGACCGCTGTCGGCCTCGTGGGCCGCTTTCCAGGTAAGCAAGCGTGACGTTTCGACCTTTTGATACATTTCAGCCAGTTTGAACTGAATGGCCTGGAAATTATGAATCTTCATGCCAAAAGCGCGGCGTTTCCTGGTGTATTCAAGGGCATACTCCATGGCGCTGCGCGCCGCACCCACGGCCAATGCGCCGATGATCGAGCGTGTGCGGCCGAAGGTTTGCATGGCCAGGACAAACCCTTTGCCCGGCGGCGCAAGGACATTTTCTTTGGGGACGCGCACGTTGTCAAAATGCAGTCCGACCGTATTCGAGCAACGCTGTCCCAGTTTGGGAATATGCCGGCCAATCTTCACACCGTCCCATTCCTTTTCTAACAGAAATGCACAGATCCCTTCGTGCTTGGTTTTCGGATCGATGGTGGCAAATACCGTCATGTAGTCGGCAATGCCGCCGTTGGTGATCCAGAATTTCGTACCGTTGAGTATAAAATCATCCCCGTCCGGTTTTGCCAGGCAACGGATACCGGATACATCCGACCCCATGGTGGGCTCTGAGGTGGCAAAGCAGATCAGCTTGAACGAACCGGCAATGCGGGGCAGGTATTTGTCCTTGAGCTCCTGATTATCGGAAAGAACCAACGGTTCCAGCCCGAGGGAGTTGTCGAATACGGATGTGGCAATCCCGGGGCAGGCCGCCGCGATCTCTTCGGTCATCAGGGCACTCTCGAGCATCCCGAGGCCTTTGCCATTGTATTGCACCGGGATGTCCGTATTCATCAGGCCGATTTCAAACGCTTTTTTCAGCACGAACAGCGGTATGTCATCTTTTTCATCGTAACGCCATGCGACCGGCAGCACATCGCGCAGTGCAAATCGGCGCGCGGTTTGACGAATCTGCTCCTGTTCGGGGGTGAGGGTAAAATCCAGCATGAACGCCTCCTTTGGCTCCTGGGTTGATTTTAAAAGGGCACACTTTGGCTGCCGCTCATTTATTGCTTATTCAACTGTGCGTCACAGGAAAAGGTTCGTGCTTCGTGAGCGCGTTGGGCGCTGTGTCCGCTGTCTGCCGGTCCGTGGTTCCGCCGATGGGCGGTGTGCGTCCTATCCGAACGATCCGGTTGCACGCATTCGAATTTATGAAATCATGCCCCACTGTATACCGAATGATATCAATCCCTGCAAGGTTGGTGATGGACATCCGGTTTAGGACGTGCTAAACAGCATCTTTTTTTAAGGAACGCAACTTCACGGCAAGGATCGGGACTTTGGCGATTACCTACCTGAAATTGTTACTGACCGCTTTTTTCTGGGGCGGGACGTTCATCTCCGGGCGGTCGCTGGCAGGTTCGGTCGAACCGTTTTCAGCTGCTTTTTTGAGATTTGCAGTGGCGTCGGTTTTTCTGGTAGCGCTGATGATCCGTTCCGAAAGCGGTTGGCCGAAGATAAAGCCAGCCCAGTGGCCGGCTCTCATCTTGCTGGGCATGACCGGGGTTTTTGCCTACAATGTATTTTTTTTCAAAGGCCTGCAACTGATCGAGGCCGGTCGCGCAGCGGTCATTATTGCCAACAATCCCATCTTCATCGCATTGCTGGCAGCCTTGCTCTTTAAAGAATCCTTGAACATTTGGAAAATGGCCGGGATTGGTCTTTGTGTTACCGGAGCCGTCATCGTGATTTCCCGGGGACATCCGGGCGAGATCCTCGGCGGTGGATTCGGCCGGGGCGAATTGTATATTTTTTGCGCTGTCCTGAGTTGGGTCACCTTTTCCCTGATCGGCAAAAAGGTTCTGGCGGACATCTCGCCGCTAACGGCCACTTGCTTTGCTGCCGTTAGCGGCGCAGCCGCGCTTTTTTTTCCGGCCTGTGCGGAGGGCATGCTGCAAAAGATGTTTGAATACAGCCGCATGGACTAGTTGAATCTCTTCTACCTTGGTTTTTTCGGCACTGTCCTCGGGTTTGTATGGTATTATCAGGGCATCAAAAAAATAGGTGCGACCAAAACCGCTATCTTTATTAACTTTGTCCCCATCAGCGCCATAATCCTGGCCTTTTTTATTCTGCACGAACCGATCACCGCTTCACTGGCACTCGGCACCCTGCTGGTCTGTATGGGGGCCTATCTGACCAATCGGCGTTACAGAACGCCGTTTAGATAAAAAAAGTGCCTCACGCAAAGGCGCAAAGAATAAACAAAAGTTAGAAATTACTCTATAGCGTCATTCCGGCGGAGCCTGTGCCGGGCTTGATCAGTCTTTGCTTTTCAGCTTCGCCGTGACACGTCCGGTAGCCGGGCACGCAGTGAAGCTTTAGCGCTATCCAGTAATTTCAGTACCTTCTCTCTTTCGAAAATAGGCGATCGGTCAAGATAAGGTTTCCCCACCCCTGGCGGGAGGGGATCAAGGGGGGGGATAAAATGGTTGCAATCCTGATTCTATCCTTCGAAATTCGTTATTTCTTGTTGGATATTGGATATTTTTTAATCCTTATACCCCACACCCTATACCCTGCGCCCATTTTTTTCGGTGCACGCCCGTAACGGTATGGTTTGCTTTTTCAGCCAGATATGCTATCCGATACTTGCCCCGAGCTCAATTCTTTTTTACCGAACGCTCCGGTAAAAATTGTCATGAATACGTCATGCAGTTACTTTTCGTATCTATCAATAATTTAAAAGAGGAGAACACCATGGTCCGGACATTGACAACCGTTTGGATGGCTTTGTTTTTTATTCTGTTGACAGCCGGTTTCGGTGCCACTGCCGAAGCCCCGGTCAGTGAGGCCACCTCCGAATGCCTCGATTGTCATTCAATCAGCCATCCGGGTATTGTCAAAGACTGGCGGGACAGTCGGCACGCGACCCGCACACCCAAGCAGGGATTGGCGGTCGAAAAACTCGCCCGACGGGTCTCCAGTGAATCCATCCCTGAAAACCTGCAAACCACAGTGGTCGGATGTGCTGAATGCCATACGCTTCGTCCAGATAAGCATGCCGACACGGTCGAGCACAACGGATACCGGGTGCATGTGGTTGTCAGCCCGCCGGACTGTGCCACCTGCCATAGCACCGAGGCCGGTCAGTATGCCGGGAACATCATGTCCCATGCCCACAATAACCTGGCTGAAAACAAGCTCTACCGGCAGCTGGAAACCAGCATCATCGGAAAGAGCCGGATCGTCGGTGGTCGGGTCGAATATCAGCGGCCGGATGCATTGACCCAGGCGGATGCCTGCTATTACTGCCATGGCACGAAGCTCAAAGTGACCGGTCTCGAAATCCGTGATACGGAGCTGGCCGGGGAACTGGAGTTCGCTGTTATCGAGGGCTGGCCCAATCAGGGGGTCGGTCGAATCAATCTGGACGGCAGCCAGGGCGCCTGTTCCGCCTGCCACACCCGCCACACCTTTTCGATCGAAATGGCCCGGAAACCGTATACCTGCAAAGAATGCCATGTGGGACCGGATGTTCCGGCCTTTCCGGTTTATGCCGCCAGCAAACACGGCAACATTTTTTCTTCTCTGGGTCAGGATTGGGATTTTAAGGCTGTGCCCTGGACCATCGGCAAGGATATCGGCGCACCCACCTGTGCAACCTGCCATATCAGCCTGCTGGTCAATCCCGACGGGGAAGTCATTACAGAGCGTACCCATCAGATGAACAACCGGCTGTCCTGGCGCATTTACGGTTTGATATATGCCCATCCGCATCCGCTGGAACCGGACACCACCATCATTCGCAACAACAGTGGACTGCCCCTGCCCACCGATCTGGACGGCGGCTTTGCTTCAAAATATCTGATCGGTAAAGAAGAAATGCAAAAGCGAACCGCTGAAATGCAATCCATCTGTCTGAGTTGCCATTCCGACTCCTGGGTAAAAGGGCACTGGACAAAATTCGAAAATACGATTGCCAGGACCGACGCCGAAATCAAAACAGCCACTGAAATTATGCAGAGCATCTGGAAAGACGGCCTCGCCCTCGGGTTGGCAAAAAACAGCAATCCCTTCGACGAAGCCATAGAGAAGCAATGGCATCTGACCTGGCTGTTTTATGCCAATTCCATCCGTTTTACTTCGGCCATGGCCGGTGGGGGCGATTACGGCGTTTTTGCCGGTGGGCGTTACCAGCTCTCACTGGCCATCGCCGGGATGAGTGACTGGTATCGCGAGCGCAAGCAGCCGAATGTGGGAAAATAGCGCTCGCATCGGCCAGTTTTGATTGTCGCGGCGCACCCGGCACTCCGGACGCCGAGCCGGTCATGCCGTGAAACGTTGATGCTAACCGGCCCATTAAAAATCCCTCGTCTGATAGGCGAGGGTCGTTCAGAATACGTAAAGAACTGCTCAGGACTCAATCGATGAAGGTCTTCATTTTTTCCGGCGGACTTGTTTGCTTTCTGGCCGTGGTGGCCGGCGCGCTCGGTTCCCATGCGCTCAAGGACTTACTTGCCCGTACGGGTGGCACTGCCAACTTTGATCTGGCAACATCCTATATGTTCTATCACGGTCTGGGGCTGCTTGCAGTCGGTCTGTTGAATGGCCGGCACCCGGTGCTTTTTTTTCAATATGCCGGCTGGCTTTTCCTGTTCGGCACTGTTCTGTTTCAGGGAAACCTTTATCTTATCGCGCTGGGAAATATCCGTACATTTCAGGTGCTCACACCGGTGGGCGGTATTTTTCTGATGCTGGGCTGGCTGGTTCTGGCCTTCCAGGTACTGTGGATAAAACCGAATTAGCCCGAACATTTCATGAAATTTTTTCAGCGTCCATGAAAGAGCCCGTTTGGCAAAATATCCGGGATAGACGACCATGGCACCATTTTAAGGAATGGTGCCAGCAACGGACAGACGCAATCTCACAGGGACTCGATACTCGTAACCCGCAACGCGTAACTTTTCATCCTGCGTTCTTTATGGCTGACAAAGGAAGACTTTCATATAAGTGAATCTCTCACAATCAAAATCTCCCATCATTTCCGCGCGTGCGCTGACACGCATCTATTCGCTTGGCAGCACCGATGTGGTCGGTCTGGAAGGGGTGGATCTTGACATTAAAGCGGGTGAACTGGTTGTCCTGAAAGGCGACAGTGGCTCCGGCAAGAGTACCTTGCTGTCTTTGCTGGCCGGGCTGGACCGGCCCACCTCCGGGCAATTGATCGTTGGGGACACCGATCTGGACCGTGCCGACGACCATCGGCTGACAAAATTTCGGCGCGAGGTTGTGGGCATGGTGTTCCAGTCATTCAATTTGCTGCCGACCCTGTCTGTCGCAGAGAACATCGGCCTGCCGGCCCTGCTGGCCGGTTTTCCCCTGAAACAGACCACTTCACGGGCAAAAGAATTGCTGTCATGGCTGCACATGGACCATCGCTGCGACCATCTGCCGTCACAGCTTTCGGGCGGTGAAATGCAGCGGACAGCCATAGCCCGCGCGCTGATCAACAATCCCCTTATCGTGCTGGCCGATGAACCCACCGGTAATCTGGACAGCCGCAACGGACAGGCGGTTATCGAATTGTTGAACGAACTGAACCGGCAGTGGCAGACCACCGTTGTCATCGCCACCCACAGTACGATCGCCGATCCCTATGCATCGATGCAGGTTCGACTTCGGGATGGAAAAATTGTGAGTGGATCATGAAACCGCTGATATTGTTCCTGCGACTGTATATATGGTTCAGTTTTCGATACATGTGGCTGCACCGCGCGCGGGCCTTAATTGTCGTGCTTGGAATTGCACTGGGGGCCGCCGTGTTCACCAGTGTCCGACTTTCAGTGCATGCATCGCTGGCATCCTTTTCCAAAAGTGTCGACCTGCTGTCCGGCCGGGCGGATATGGTTCTTTTCAAGCCCGGGGGGCGTCTTGCGGATGCCCTGCTGGCAGAACTGGCCAGGCACCCGGAGGTGCGGCAGGTATCGGCCGTTCTCTCGGCCTACGTACGGGCCGAAGATAAAGACGAACCTTTTCTTCTGATCGGTTTCGATCCTGTCCTTGACAGATCCTTTCGCGATTGGCAGGTGGACCGCGCGGTGGACGAAAGTCAAGCGGCTGCCTGGATGGAGTTGATTTCAAAGCCTTCAACAATCATTGTCAGCGACTATCTGGCCCAAAAAAACGGCTGGTCCGCGGAGCAGGAAATATCCCTGGTACACTCCCGTCAGACGGCCGACTTCACCATTCTGGGGGTCCTGGATAGTGAAGGACTTGCGCTGGTCGAAAGCGGTCGTGTCGCCATCACCGATATTGCCAGTTTCCAGGAATTTACCGGCACCTACGGCGCTGTGGACCGGATGGATCTGATCCTGTCCGAAACGGCCAGGCGCATGCCCCCCGATCTGCTGGCAGACCAACTGCAAAGGGTTATTCCCTCCGGAGCGCGCCTCGAACTGCCGTCGCAAACCAAAGCCACCGGACAGGGCATGATCCGGGCCTACCAGCTCAATCTTTCGATTCTGAGTTTTGCAGCCCTGTTTGTGGGCACATTTCTGGTATACAGCCTCGTAGCCTTAAATGCCGCCGGCCGGCGGCACGAATTGGCTGTCCTGAGGTCCTCGGGAGCCTCGGCAAGGCTCATTTTTTATCTGTTTCTGACCGAAGGGGCCTTCCTGGGATTGTTGGACGAAGCCGCTACGCGGCGGAAAAAAAATTCAAATTGGTATATAGCTTCTTTAGTTGCTCAATTCCGGGCACAATTAAAGAAAGGAGTATACCATGGACCAAGCGGAAACCAA
>Ga0126335_1002171_pt1 | contig 11569 bp, 2 predicted proteins | sample OlaspJWI45metaG_FD_108409 | JGI IMG/M metagenome (GOLD analysis project Ga0126335, IMG submission 108409) | Marine gutless worms symbiont microbial communities from Oahu, Hawaii - Olavius sp. 1 OAHU.JWI-45 metaG | ecosystem: Host-associated > Annelida > Digestive system > Unclassified | place...
AAAAAAATTCTAGACTTAACATCCCTAGTCTTAATGGAATGAGCGAAATGCTGTCTAGGCAGTAGGCATAGGCCAATTTTTTTACGCTTTTCTTAAGACTGGCTGTATAATGCTATGGTGCTAAGCATCACTTTTAGTTTCCAAAAGATGCTATTCTCCTTCACACAGTTGCTCAGAAGTTGCAAAAAATGTCCAAAGATTAAAATTGACATTCAAAGTACGAGACTGAGGGACGTACGTGTTTAATATAGATTTTTCCAGCCTCGTATTGAAAGGCTGTTCATTTTGCTGCTGTAACATTATTATTATTATTTATTTATTTTATTATAGAGGCCCATATCTCCAACACGCTGGACTGATTATCGTCGTATTTGTGTCATATGATCAGTTTTTGGGTAATTTTTATATTCCATTAACAGATCTGAAACATGGGTCAAAACTGCAGAATTTTGAGCCATCTGAGCCATTTTTATCAACCCCAAACCCGATTGGATGGCGACCGTTTCAAAACGGCACAATTTTTCGGATCCTCAACATAAACTTGTTATGTGCAGATGATCGGGCTATCATGTCCTGAAGTTTGGTACAGATTGGTCCCCCCGTCTGAAATCCTCTGCCGACAGCAAAAATTGACAACAATCGGCAATATCTTCTGAACAGTACTAGATATAACTAAGAGTAACTAAGAGTGTACGAGTCGCTAATAGAAAGTTGCATGTGCTTTCAGTTAGTGCTAAAATCACTGACCTTGAGTGACCCTCAATGACCATGAATAGCGTTTTAGCCCTTTTGCGATGTATTTTGATCGTAAACAATCTTTTCAAATGAACTACATCAAACTGCTTTAAGCTGCATTTGTACAAGTTGCGGCACAGTTTAGTGAATAGATTGTAGTTTACGATGATATATAACTTGTTACAAAACTCTCTGCGGACACCCCTAAAGTATTGGAATAAAGAGAGGCACCCAAATGCAGTTTGCAAAGTATGAGCAATAAAAAATTACTGCCAAATGCAGAACATTCTTACACAAAAACAGATGAAGATAGACATGGTATCTGAGAGTAAAATGTAGCACAAAGGGTCTAGTTTCTTGCTGGCGAATTTTGTTGTCACCTGTTTTGGGGTTTTTCAGAAATAGCACTTGCAATAGAGGCACCCCATATTTGTTTTTCTACTTATTTGCGTAGCCATGTGATTCAGCCTTTATCTGTGGCGCACAGTGCTGGCCAGACACGTGGTGCTATTATGGCTACCACGAGTACTGGCCTATTTGAACATTTAAAAAAAATTAGCTCCTGAACGTTCGTAGAATTTGCAGACATATAACCTTGAACGGCATGATTGATGGCCATCACGAATAGGTTAAATCGTTGTAACTTGGCCGGAATTATCCGCTTGAATTATCCGTTTGGCTGAAAGGTGGCACATGTCATAACTTGAACGAATAGTAGAATTTAGCCGCCAGTTTGCGCCATTTCGAATTTCGTTTTGGGATCTTATTTCGGCTGAAGTACAGTTCCACCATTTTTGGGGGGCACTTTGCCGATTGTGACAGAAATGGGAACTTTGGTTAGTGAATGGTGCATTTGGTGCGGTGTGTTATTTTGCTATTTTTATCATCACGCATATGAAGGTTCCATAGGTAGACATGTGTCGAAGTAGAGACATGAAGTAAAATTTCCGCTGCCAGGGGGCGTTGTTTCAGATTTAATTTTGGCGGCATATCTCTACCACTGATGAGAATATGTACACCATATTTGGAGTGTAGGTAAAAAATGGGGTCCCCCAACGTGTGGAATGCTTCCTTAAGTCACTATAACTCGCCGCGGATTGTCCGATTTAACTGAAAATTTGCACGAGGACAGATATGAGGGTGAACCTGGACAGTGCCCCTCTGGGGTAAACCGTCGACACAAACAACCCCTTCCTGCGCTGAATTTGCTGTCACCAGTCAGTGACATGATTTTGTTTTCGAGGCATACCTGGGTTAAACATCATGACATCTGCAGTATATTTGGTTTGTTGATACAAAACGAGATCTGATTGCCCACGCAGTGCACACATCATAAATTAGTTGAGTCGCAATAGCTCAGCAGCGCGTAGTCTGATTTTGCTGAAATTTTGCAGACATTTTGCACTGTAAAATATGAAGGTCCCGGAAGACTGGCATGCATAAAAATTGGAACCGGAAGTTGAATTCAGCCACCATGGGGTATTTCTTTGAATTTTGTTTTGCAGTCATATCTCCGTAAAATTTGGTAGCTACGTAGCAGATGGATTCATTTGAGGAATAGCAAGAAGGAAGCGAGTGAAAACTGAATGGTTTTGCAGCACTGGGCAAGCGAGTTTGACAGAAAGTGAGTGAGTTCAAGTGAGTGCGAGCCAACGGGTGGACAAGGGAGTGAGAGCTAGTTCTAGTGAGCGAGAGCTAACAGGTAGATGAGCGAGAACGAGCTAGTGCAAATGAGTTCTGGTGAGCGTGAGCAAGTGCTAATGAGTGAGCGAGTTCACGCTCAGGGCGAGACTGCATGTGGCAGTAATTGTAATTGCCACATTTTTTAGTTTATCGCTTTTTCCTGTCGATTCATTCAGAGACTAGTTGAAATATGTGACCACTGTTCAAGTAGACTTCTCCTGCCCATTCATCCCTGAAATGACCTATAATGTGTCAAGTGGGATATTAAGCCCCTACTCACTCGCTTCTGCTAATGTGTTATGTAACTGTATTAAATGTCAGTTGAGGTTCCTTTATTATGCAGTGAGTAGTTGTAAGTATCGTGTGGCTGATTTTTTATCAGGAAGAAAAGCAACACCTGCTGGTACTCCTGCAACACAGAAAAACACTGGAGAAATCTCAGTAACACCAGCAATGAAACCAACTTTGTCAGCAAGTCCAGGTCGTATTATGAATGGTTCGACAGCCAAACGTCCACAGTCGGCAAGTCCATCACGTGTTGCTGGTACTCCTGCAACACAGAAAAACACCGGAGCAACCTCAGTAACACCAGCAATGAAACCAACTTTGTCAGCAAGTCCAGGTCGTATTATGAATGGTTCGACAGCCAAACGTCCACAGTCGGCAAGTCCATCACGTGTTGCTGGTACTCCTGCAACTAAAAGAAACACTGTCACACCGGCAATGAAAACTTTATCGACAAGCCCAGGCCGTATTGTGAGTGGTTCAACTGCCAAGCATCGTCAGTCAGGCAGTGGTAGTCGCGGTGTTGGTACTTCCAAAGCGCAAGCAGCTGCCATTGGTGCTCCAGTAACTCCAGCAACTAAATCAGGTACTTCAGCAAGCCCAGGCCGTGTACCAGTTGGCAGTCCTGGCCGACTTGTGAATACTGCAGTGCTTCAGAGATCAAGAGTTGAACACGCTTCACATACTCCTGTGTCGAAAGCAAGTATGTCGGCTAGCCCAGGCCGTGTGCTGACCAGTTCGGTGGCTAAACGTCTTCAGTCAGCAAGTCCGGGTCGTGTTCCTAGTACTCCTACAGCAGGAACTACCCATGCCAAACAAAGTATGGTAGCTACATCAGTAATTCAGAAAAGTGCTGGTGCAGTGTTAAGAACTCCGGCAAATAAACCAACAACTTCAGCAAGCCCAGGCCGCATTGCTAAGGGTTCGGCTGCCAAACGTCAGAAGTCATCGAGTCCGGCACGGGTTCCCAGCCCTTCAAGTACTATGACAAATACTGATGATGAAGCACGAACTCCAACCACTGTTACAACAACATCTGCAAGCTCAGATTATGGTAAAAATGGCTCGGCTGCCAAGCCAAAGTCAGACAAGAAACAGAAGTCGGGCAGTCCAAGACATGTTTCCGGGACTCCAGGCAGTGTGTCACAAATTCCAAAGAGTAGTGATTCGACTGCCAAACGTCAAAAGTCAGCGACTCTATGGCGTGTTCCCAGCACTCCAGGTACTGCATCGGAAACTCCACAGACAAATGTTTTAGCTGCCAAACCCGCTTCGGCCAAGAGACAGAAGTCAGCTAGTCCGAGACCTGTTTCCAGCACTCCAAGTAATGCGTCAGACCTGCCAATGACTAGACCTAGTTCAGCAAGCCCGGGTGGTTTTAGAGATGATTCAGCTGCCAAGCCAAAGTTGGTGAGACGTGCAAAGTCATCCACTCTGGGGCATATTCCTAGCGCTCCTGGTAGTAGTCTGTTACATACTCCAAAGGCTAGACCTACTACACCAGCAAGCCCAGGCCACATTGCTAGCGATTCAGCTGCCAAACATCGCAAGTCGGCCACTCCAGGACATGTTTCTAGCACTCCAGGTGCTGCATCAGGAACTCCAAAGACTAGACATACTACAGCAAGCCCAGATGATGTTAGAAATAGTTCAGCTGCCAAACGACAGAAGTCAGCTGGACGTGAAAAGTCATCCACTCCAGGACGTGTTCCGAGCACTCCAGGTACTGCATCGGAAACTCCAGAGACAAATGATTCAGTTGCCAAACCAGCGTCTGCCAATAGACAGAAGTTAGCTAGTCCGAGACATGTTTCCAGCACTCCAAGTAATGCGTCAGACCTGCCAATGACTAGACCTAGTTCAGCAAGCCCGGGTGGTTTTAGAGATGATTTAGCTGCCAAGCCAAAGTCGGTGAGACGTGAAAAGTCATCCACTCCAGGACGTGTTCCCAGCACTCCAGGTACTGCATCGGAAACTCCCGAAACATTTGATTCAGCTGCCAAGCCAACGTCAGCCAAGAGAAAGAAGTCAGCTAGTCTGAGACATGTTTCCAGTACACCTAGCAGTGCAACAGAAACTCCAAAGACTAGACCTACTTCAGCAAGTCCAGATGATGTTAGAAATGTTTCAGTTGTCAAGCTAAAGTCAGTCAAAAGAGAGCAGTCAGCCAGTCGGGGACGTAATCCTAGCATTCCAAGCAGTGTGTCACGAACTCCAAGGATGAAACGAGCTAAGTCAACAAGTCCTGGCCAAGACGGAAGTAGTTCAGCTGCCAAATTTCAGAAGTCCGCCACTTCGAGACTTGTTTCTAGCACTTCAAGTGCAGTTGGTGAATCAGTAACTCCACCCACTAAACCAACAACGTCCACAAGCCCAGAACGTGTTAAAAGCGATTCAGATGCCAAGCCAAAGTCAGCCAAGAGAGAGAAGTCGGCCAGTCCAAGACGTGTTTCCGGCACTACGGGCAGTGTGTCCCGAACTCCAAAGGCTAGACCTACATCTGCAAGCCCTGGCCACATTGCTAGTGCCAAACATCGAAAAGCAGCCACTCCAGGACGTAATGCATCAGAAACTCCAAAGATGAAACCAGCTAAGTTGGCAAGCCCAGATCACATTAGAAGTGGTTCAGCTGCCAAGCCAAAGTCAGCCAAGAGAGAGAAATCAGTCAGCCCGAGACATGTTTCCAGCACTCCCAGTATGGGGGCAGTTTCTGATATTGAATCGCTAACTCTGAAGATTTCAGCAAGTCCTGTTCATGATTCAGCTGTTAGACATCGAAAGTCAACCAATTCGGGACGTGTTGCCCGATCTCCGAGTGCTCAGACGAGCACTGATGAGGAATTTCAAACTCCGACCGCTAAACCAACATCGTCCATAAGCTCAGGTCGTGTTAGACGTAGCTCTGCTGCCAAACGACAGAAGTCAGCCAGTCCGCACCATGTACGCAGCGCTCGTGGTATTCAGACAAGTACTGATGCTGAATTTCAGACTCCACAGACAGCTACACCAGTAGTCTCGCATCGTGTTGCAAGTGACTCAGATGCCAAACGGCAAATCTCAGCTAGTCCAAGACGTTCTGCTGATTTTGTAGTGGCCAGTCCTCCTGGTTTAAGCAGTCCTGCACATGATGCTAATACAGCAGTAACTTGGACAACAACTGCAGATGCATCAGCAAGACGATCCAGAGGTTCAATAACCAAACATCATAAGTCACCCAGTCCGGGACATGCTGATATTGCAGCATCTGAGGCTAGTACTGATAATACGTCAATAAGTGTAAGTTTTCAGCCTACCCCTAGTACCTCCACTATGACACCACTTCTGTCATCTCACAAACTATCCACCAAACGAGGTGTCAAACGTTCAGGAGGTTCACTGGAGGAACCACCACGTAAGCAGCTTGGTGTGTCATTTGGACCAGACATGAGCCCTGAACTCTTTGATCACAGATTGCCACCTATTACGCCTGTCAAGCGTGGGGCTACTCCGCAACAAATTTCAATGTCGTCCAGTGCACTGAAGCCTCTTTTGAAAGGAAGGCAATCTGTTGGAACTACAGTAGCGGAAGAGACTGAATCCACTACAGTTTCACCCAAAGTTACCAAGTCACCAAAGCATCGTGCCAAGTCTACAGGACCTGGCCTTGTCACATTGGATTCAAATGTCACAACTGCCACTGCCAGTGCAGCGAGACGCTCTGTTCCTGGAACCTCAATTGCAGCAGATGACGACTCTGCTAGAGTTTTGGTTGATTTCACCACAACGCCTAAGTCGGCAAAGCGTCGTTCAAAGTCTGTTAAACATAATCTAAAAGTGTCAGAAGCGTATGTCAAAGAAACATCGCCAACTCCGCAGAAGTTTGTTACAAAAGGCAGGCGTTCTTCAGCTGGAATTTTAGCAGCAGAAGAGACAGAAGATGTGGAACCTGATAAAAGTCCAAAGTCTGCAAAGCGTTGTGTGCAGTCTGCTGAACGCAGTAGTGACACATTAGCAAAGAAGGATTCCAAGATGGGGAAGAAGAGATCAAAGTCTCTGTCTGCTATTGAGGATCAAGAACCAGACATTCAAGGTAAGAGAAAGAAGGGCACATCCGTCAAAAGATCACGATCGATAATAGGCAGCACAGATGAGATGGCTGGTGGAGAGAATCTTGAGAGTGAACAGAGTAAAAATTTGCTAGCAGCTGCAGGTCGTGATCAGTCCTCCACAGCATCTCCAGACAGAGCTGTTAAAAGGACTCCACAAAAGCCAGTCCGTTATCGATCTCCAACACATGAAACGGGCAGCACGAAGATTGCCGTTCAGTCACTGGTACTTGCTAGATCACGTTCTCCGGTGAAAGTTGTAGCTGCAGCTCATTACCAGCCTACCACTACATCTCCAGAAAGACTAAGTAAAAGAACTCCACAAAAACCATTTCGTTACCGGTCTCCAACACTTGAAGCCGGCAGCATCAAAGTTAAAGGGAGTAAGCAGATTGCAGTTGCTAAGCGTGCTCGATCACTTTCTCTGGAAATACCAGCCAGTAAAATTATTGACTCAGGCATTAGCATGAAGGCAAAGCCTGCAAGCTCCAAACGTGACATATCTCCTCAGATAATGCATTCGACTCCTGCTGTTGCTATAGCAGTTAGTCCAAAAACATTGTCTGGAAGTAAGCAGTTGACAAATGTATCAGTTATGTCAAAGGATATGACCACTCCAATGTCGGCAAAGAAGAGAATTTCTCTTACTGGCAGTGGAAAGAAGTCTTCCAAGAAGGTAAACTCACCAGTCTCACCTCGACCAGTCTTGGGTGAGATTTCATCCTTTTCAGCAAGTGGCAAGAAACAAAAGTCGGGTGGTGATGGAAAGCGTGAGAAATCGAGCGAGGGTACAACCTTGGCAAGAGCAATAACACCGGGCAGAATGGTGGCTATGCGTGCAGTGTTTGGTCACACTATGACTCCCAAGCTGAAGATAGCAACAAACGATGTCTCTTTTAAATTTTCATCATCACCGACAGCATCATCTGCTAAGAAGAGAGAAATGGCAACAGTGAAGCCTGGTTCTGGTCAAAAGAGTGCCACACAACTGAACAAGGCTAAAGTGGCATCGTTGAAGAAGTCTGCCGGAAAGTCAACAGCTAAGAAGACATTGTGGTCGGAGGTGGTGAGGCGAACAGCTACCACTCAGAAGTCAGCACCAAAGATCATAAAACCAGTTATTCGGATGACGCAGAAGACAGCTGCTGTGATGGTTGTCGTAAGTATGGTTTGCTGTTACAGTTCGTGTCACACTTTAGTTAGCACATGTCACAACTCAGTAAACTATGACCCTTCTATTTCTGCTGCATCTTCATTTTAAGTTATGTTTTGTGCTTTGTTATTTTTTGTTGGTTTTGTAGAATGTTACGTAGTTTTATTAATTGTATCATAGGCAAAATCTAAGTGGTAAGTAAGCAGGTAAGAGTATTTCTGTGGCACAAATAAACAAGGAGTCATGATGCAGCAAATGATGATTGATAAATGGTAACATTGTTTACAAGAGTCTTCGTGCAGTTCCACCAAAAAATTGCGCAGAATTGTTTTAAAAATTGTGCGCAAATTTACAGCAAAATTGCGCCGGAGTGGCATGCATGTTTTACAGTTGTGGCGTACAAGTTTGATGAGGATTTTTATTGAGCAAAAATATACAATAAAACAGAAGTGGTTTGCGTCTATCAGCACACTTTGGTCTACATGAATTAGTTTTTTTATTAATTTGACTTTGTCAAATATTTGAAACTGTCGAATTATTAGCTTGTTAATGCCTCACTGAACTGATGCCAGGCATGTAGGGCCCTGTGGTGTTGTACATATTATCAGTTTATCAGTTGCTTTCGATGTGCTGACTGCAGTGCATTGCTGAGAACTAAAAATACAAAACTAATTTTACATGTTGTGTGCAAGCAACACATGTATGGTACTCCTATTTGACTTGTGGATGTTTTATTTTAGCTGAAAAGCCGCGATTCTATCCTCACTTTTTATCATTTTTGTTAAGTATAGTTTTAGTATGGTTTTTTATTTGCATTGTAAGGTACTGAATAGCCTAATATGTGCTATGTGCCGTTAAGAAAACTACGTACTCACCCCCTCCCCAGCTGACTGGGGGCCTGGGGGAGCATCATTGGCTTCCCCAGGTGCTGGCCAGAAGCACATTTTAGCATATTGTTAAGGCTACAGAATGCCCGTTATAATTTTATTGCGCCTGTATGCTGATTCTGTGAGTTCATTAAATAATGTTTTATGTTTCTATCAAAGAAAGCGATTTATATTCTGAAATTAATCTTGAAGCCTATGCATTGTCAAATACACTAGGCTGAAGGCTCCAAGTTGGTTGAGGGATGGGGAGGGGGATAACACTCATCAGCAACTAGCAGATCTGGCGGAGCATTGTGAGCTTCCCCAGCGGGGTCCGGCACAGAGCCCGGCCAGAAATTTACCTGACGCCTTTGATCTTTGCCGGCTGCCATGGACTATTAGGTAATTATGTAATTCACTGCACCCAGCCCATGTCTTCGAATTGTCAGCTCAGCTGCGTCATCATGTTGACATGGCTTAGCATGACCACTCAAGACTGACAAGAGGAGCCAGAATTGCACTCCACAAGATCATGATTTTTTGATGAGACTATCCAGTGTATTTTTTTTTCTTGTCCTTCATATTGGCTGCCATAAAGTTGTGACATGGTGTGTATTGTGTTAATTATTGTCTTGTTTTCAGAACAAGAACAAGCTTTCAGCAAAGAAAGTGCAGAGACAATTACCGGTTGGAGGAGTGGAGTCGACTGGACATGCAGAGTCTCCAGCCACTATTGTTATTGGGCATAAGAAACGCAGGAGCAGTGCAGCATTGACTGGTTCTTCAACTCAACGGGTATGTTGTTTTGCTGTTTCTGTGCTATGTCAGTTAGTTGGACAGTGGAATGGTAGCCAATCTGTTAAACTTGCAGATCCAGCATTCTCTTCAAGCGTCTATTGACGTCATTGGGATAGTTCCATAGTTACTAGTCCTCGCCAGCATTGAACTTCCTGCTATTCGTTGAAAGGCTGCCACTGATAAGCTCACGGAGAAGATTATTGCATATGACAGTTGGCCAATTCATTCTGATCTCATGAACCCTCCACATGCCTGTCTCCCATCCAGGAAGCCTTTGTGGCAGGACCTGGTACGTGTGGATGTCAGGAGTCAGTGGATAGAAAACTGGAAGTCAGGTGGTCAACTTTTTCCTAGTGGATGACCCCACAATTTGGCCACCATGTTTCAGTCTTTCACGACAATAGTGGTTTCTGCTTAACCATTTTCAAACTGCTCAGGGCACTGTGGCACCTGCAAGAAGAAATGGAATTAGGCAGCCATTGATTTGTGTCCTTGTGGCGGCTTGTCTCAGCTACACTCTTCTGACGATAAAGCTGTTGCCTGGCTGATGAGTTATGGCTCTAAATGCACACTCAAGAAGAATTAAATACTAATGGATAACACAATCTGGCACGAAATTGCACCATGTTTTGGCAGTGTGTCATGTATTGATCTGGTACATCCTCCACTCATTATTGGCACTGTGTCATTCGTGTTTCGGCACGTGAAACTGTCCCATTGGCTGTGTGTCTGTGCTCTGAAAATTGGTTATCATTGTGACTGCTGAGTCCCTGATGCAGTTTGTTTTTATTACTTTGTGCTTTTCAGTATGCAGGATTATTTTTACGAATGTGTATACTGTATAGTGTTTAGCTTAGTTTGCTTTTCAAGACAAAATCGTCTGTTGTTCAACTAAAGTGTGATACATTTCAGTCATAAGCAAGTGTTACGAAAGATAAAATGGTTGCATTACATTGTGGCAGCAGTAGTTTGATATTGTAATATTAGTGCTGGCTTGAGTTCAGATATCATGCCTCCCAGCCATGCTTTCTTAGGAGGACTTGAATCTTTTCCTGTGAGTTTTTGAAAATCCTTGAATGCTTACATAAGTCCATTCTGGTAAATGTCTGCCATGTGTGCATATTTTGTGCATACAAAATGCCATACATGCTTACTGCACATTTTGTGTTACTTTGGTTCTTATAAATATTGAAGTCTGTCAGTGAAAAGTTTTTGGATTTGGTTCTTATAATAGAACGGGAAATGTCGTCAGTTTTAGAAGTCTTCCAGTGTAGTATGTGTAGTGTAACGTATGCCAGTGTGTGTTGTGTTTGTTTCCAGTCAGTTGCAAGTGTGGCAGGCAGTCCTCTCACGGGTGTATCCAGTTTGTCGGAATCAGTCTTTCCATCCACACCTGAAGGCCCTGGAGAGATGTTTGTGTCACCGATGGGATCAGCAGGCTCACATCTGTCGGGAATTTCCAGACTGATGAAAACTCCAAAGCAGAAACGGAGACAGTCTGTTAATCTGGCTGGTGTAAAGATGCTTGTGAAAACCCCCAAAGCGGTTAAATCTCCAGAATTAAAAGGCGTTAGACAGCTGATGAAAACTCCGACAGCTCAGAGGTCTCCAGCATTAGACGGAGTGAGAAAACTTGTTACCACACCAAAAGATACCACCAAGACACCAAGACTAGATGGCATTCGGAGACTTGTTAGGACTCCAAAGGTACAGAAGTCACCTTCACTCACTGGTATGAAGAAACTATTGAAAACGCCAAAACCCAAGAAATCGCCGCAGTTAGATGGGCTGAAGACTTTGATGAGAACTCCTAAACAACAGCAGTCACCTGTTATTGCTGGTGTCAGACAACTCTTGAGAACTCCCGAGTCAGGTCCGAAGTCTCCAGTCTTTGTTGGGGTGAGTGAAATGCTGGTGACTCCACAGTCTAGCGGAAAAGATCAAAAGAATGTGCCAAAAAAGAG
>Ga0126335_1002172_pt1 | contig 11567 bp, 8 predicted proteins | sample OlaspJWI45metaG_FD_108409 | JGI IMG/M metagenome (GOLD analysis project Ga0126335, IMG submission 108409) | Marine gutless worms symbiont microbial communities from Oahu, Hawaii - Olavius sp. 1 OAHU.JWI-45 metaG | ecosystem: Host-associated > Annelida > Digestive system > Unclassified | place...
CAACGGTCACCCGCTGGAGATGGCCCAGAAAGGCGTATAGATTCGGATGCGCAACCTTCATCCGTCGTCGTAGATTGCCCACTCCTGCATTGTCCACTCCCGCAAATTCAGCGTTCCCGGTGACACCAATGTGTGCAATTGCAAATTTATCATAACGTCATACGGCGAGATCGCATTTCATGTCCTTCGCGGCGCTCGCACAATCGACCTGAATCGATGGGGAGGGTGGATGGGTGGATGGTCGGAGCCAGGCACCCTGGCGATGTGGCGTCTTTGAACTGATAATGGCTTGGCCAGGTGCCGACGATTAGCGTCGTATTGTATGTCGCTAGATTACAGAAGACGACGGACGTCCATGTGAGCGGCCGGATGGTCATCGCGTCTTCGACAGACGCCGCTGCTCAAATTACCATCAATTGTCTACCACAACGACGACGACCTTAATGTGCAGACGACGCCCGCCGGCATCACACGCAATGTCGTAACAGCGTCCATCAACACGCAATTACTCTATTATCAAAGCGACCTTTCTTCTGTTAGTCTCAATTGAACCTGACAGCCAAAAGACGCGCACGGTAAACGCATAATACGTTCATTCCATACGCTATACGATCATTACTGCAATCATCATAGACATTAGACGTAAAACGGCAATAAAAACTAGAAAATGTGTCAATTAAGATGTACACTGTATTGCCACTTATAGCCGCTGGCCAGAGGCGCCCTCAAAATTCCGACATTCTAAATTCGTACTGAACACGACACGGCTAATTGACGACGATCGTTCGCAGCGGCTGAATTCATGTCAGCAAGCATCAGCGACTACTGCCTCGATTTCAGACGGCGACACCAACTCCACTGCCTGACGAGGCTAACAAAGTGTCATCAACATAGCCACGTGTCAACAACACAGGCACGTGTTCATGCTCTATGATGCGCAGAGAAGCGCGACTCACTTCCGCTCTCACTCAGCGTCGCAAGCCTCCTAAAACTTTAGGCCATAATCGCCCCAGCAGCAATCCCATAATTTAAAGATAGGTCACATGACTTAGGTGAGACCCCTCTGACCTAGTTTAACATTTTTAGATAGTAATCTTCATAAAAAGTTCGCGTACTAAAGTTGAAGTCTCTAGCTTCAGCTGTTGCAGAGACATTGAAAATTTGCAAAATTTAAAAGTGGGTCTCGTGACCCAGATTATGCCCCCTTTTGATCTACTTTTGTACTGCTTATTTTCCACTCCTTACAGTCTATCTGCATGATAAATTTGAACCCTGTAGCTTTAGCCATTCGAGAGATATTCACAGGGCTTTGCAAATTTAAACCGGGTCACGTCCCCTCTGACCTAGTTTTTGCATGCCCTCAAAATTACTTCTTGTAGTCGACGCATACACCAAATTTGAAGTCTCTAGCTTTAGCCGTTCCGTATGTTAAAAATTTGGGCGTCGTCCGCCATCTCTGATTCGACTCTAAGTGGCTTTCCGCAATTCCGCAGCTTCCTTGGCGCCACAGAGTACCATCTTGTAAAATTTGAACGCAGTCCACGTGTGGCTGAGTTACAGCAACGTAAGCGTTTTTCGCACTTAGTCAGCCATAATTTAGACAATTATTTTCAGAGTTGGGGGCCATAGCTGCACAGGTCTGTGGCAGATTAGACGCCAGAGATTGATGCTATACAAGTTTGTTTTAGATTTTTGACTTGTTGCTCCATTTTTTAAATCAGAGCGCTTGAAATGCAACTGTTGTCGAAAATCAGGGCAAAATTTCGCACTTTTTGACCCCCTGTGAAAAATAGAAGTGGTCTGGTTGAGATGTCTATACGAATTATTCGTGCCACACCTAGGTTCTAAGCACCGCCATACTTTTTATTCGGCAGCGATCGGCGGTCTGGTCACACGTTGGACGGTTGCCTAAAAAAGAAGATGCCTCAGAGGTAAAATATATAGCCTCCTAATGTTCGATATCACTGTAAACACAAATATGCTAACTGCAAGAATGCAACCACACGTATCGCTGTAGCGAATTTGCCGAATAAAACGCCGGTCTCCATAGCTCGCATAAATCAGCCCATGCATGTCATTTATTACAAAAATACGCTTAACAGTGTCGAAGGTCGCAGTGCGTCTGTCTTTGTCAAGTGAGTCAGTCTGTCTATACAAGTATACATGTACATGTACTGTGAACATTCAAATACTCTACCGCCGCCGCCGTCGTCCGTCGAGTGCAGTTCGGCTCTGGCATGGTGAAGTTACTTCGTTAGAACTCACAAGGTCGTGCTAATTGCCGATCGTGCCCGATTTGCGTCCACTCACGCAGAAAATCGTTTCGGACAATTTAGCGACTTGACAGACGCGTGCTTTTCGGACTTCAAACGCTGCCAAATTGTCGAAAATAGGAACACAATTTTGAAGCTAAACGATACAGCTTTAATCTACTCCATACTGCTCTCCTATTACATCGCGATGTTGAGAAAGCGTGGACACTGACCTCGTGATTAGGACATAATTATTTCAAATGCCGACAAATTTTTTCACGTTTCAGTGACTCATGTCTCAAAAACGGTTTTTGTTATAACTTTGAGTTGAGGCGTATATTTTAATATGTAAAATAGAGAAACTTTCCAGGATTTAGCATTGTCCTCTCACAGGCTAGTTCTGCGACTACTGGCGCGGTGCTTATCTCCTGTTTCCAAGGTCTTGATCATGACCGATAAACCACACCTCTTCCGTAATCTGTAATTATATGTGAATGTGATGTATATCATATAGCATTTTTAATTATTGCTTATATGCTAGAGTGAAAAGTCTGTAACCGATTTGATCTGGTAAGTTAATGCAGTTATTAATGACTGCAGACGCTGATTAGATTTTACGCAGCACTGCGGTGGCAAACCTTACGTTGAAAATTAATAAAAGATAGGTTTTGCGAGGCTGATGACGTAAATTTTCAGCCGTTCAACGGTGAACTTTTATTGCACTATTTACTCTGAGTTAATGAATAAGAGAACCAATGCACTTTGCGTACAGCTGTTAATTCGTGTTATTTCAGACTAGTGGTCATGGGGTCAGTAGCTGTTCGTGACCTGCGTAGACGGCGGTTGTTCTGGCAGGTGCGCTTGACGACCACACACGTCGTCGTCAAGCTGGACATCGTGGGAATTCCTTTGAACTGGTGACTGGCGAAGATTGTCTTGTCCATCAAGATGACACGTCAGTCTCTCGGGAAGTGGGAGACCACAGAGAGTGCACCGCCGGCCATTAACGCACGTGATACGTAAACGCGCATATGTCCCTTGTCAGCGGGCAAGCCAGTGAGCAGTGAAATGACGAAAGACTCCGTGAGTCGAGCGCCGGCAACGTTGTTATTGCTTCAAAGGAACTGAACACTACACAGCGACGATTATGTGCCGCGTGTGACACTGCCTCGCACAGCATAATACATTTTGGACCCAAATACATTCGAGATCCACGTGGCTGACTTTGCAATGCAAAATTAATTTTGGAAACAACAAGAGAAAAGGCAGTGTACAAAAGCGCTAGCACATAGTAGGTAGGCGTAAGACAAGGTTTTGAAAGACAACTTTTGGTCTTGATTCTTGATTTGGTTAGTTTCAGAAGGTCTATAATAAGAAGATAAGAACATCGCTTGCAGTATTTTAAAATTACTGTTTGAATAATGGTTGTAAAACAGATGTTAGATCTATAGACTAGAGTATATCATTTTGTTACTACATGTAGAAATTTAACTGAAACAATGGTAACAATATTAGAGCGTAAAATTTGGGCTTCTGGAGTTCTAAGACCAGGGTTATGTTATGCGCCAATGTTTGTCGGCAAGGAGCGAATAATATACGCCAATCATGGGCCGAAAAATTACTGATGTAGACCTACTGCGGCTTTTCAGTTTTTGTTCGACGCCTTGTCTGAACTTGAGCGCGCGGAAAGCAATAATTTAAACTGAGCGGTAAAGGCGATGGCACGTGACGTCTACCCTAGACGTCGAGCGTCGCAGAACTATAGAGGCGCAGGAGTTATAGTGATCTATTGTACGGGAGCGAGGGACGTTTCAATAGAATTGGCGCGGAGCACGTGCCCGCTGATCTAGCGATAAAAATAAACTGTATACGAGTGGATGATTGACTGTCATCGTCTATGAAAGTTTGACAGCTTTGAAAACTTTGACTTGACAAATCACTGGTTTGCCTGGTGCGCTGCTGTCGATCGACTTTTTGATCTAAAGAGTCAGCAGAATTTTGCTGACACCTTAGCCTACTAAACAAGACGTCCAGTTAGCACACAGAATAAGCTACAGCTACAAGTATGCTTTTAGTAGCCGAACGCACTATACACAGTGTCTCAGAAAAAAAGAACATCAGTATTTTGTGCATAACTGTAACAAATGTGGGACGCGTTTTCTTAACTTTCTGCACATGTCGTCGAGATGATTTAATGAAACGAAAAATTTTCAAAAACATTTCTCCACTACTAACATGTCATTAATTCACACACTCTGGCACATTAATGCCAAAGTGTTTTAAGGGCGACAGCGAAAGTCATAGGAAAATGAAAAATTTGACTCCAAAAAAAACCACGAACCGATCGTCACTAAAATTGTCATGGTCCCGATCAGATTAGGGTTTTTTGCCTCCCATGTATGCGAAGTTGCTCACGGCTACTTTTTTGGGTTCTGACAGCTCTCTATGACGCTTGTACCGATTTTGACTATCGATACGTCAAGCAACGTCGTTTCGATTTTGTCCGATTTGGATGATATTTGGAACACAGACGCAGAATGACATTTCGATGACGAACGAAAATTGACGGATTTCGACCAGACTTGGTCCGCAGATTACATTACATTACATTAGAGTTATTTAGAGTTGCCTAAAGTACAAATACTGCTAAATGACTACTATACACAGTGTGCAGAACTAAAAGCCGAAAACAGTTAGGAAGGAAATGATCGGGAAAAAGATGAGTTTTGAGGCAGTTTCGAAAAACAGCGTTGAAGCTGAGGTGACGTCGGGCGGCAGACTGTTTCAGAGGCGGCTTCCGGCAACCGGAAACGCACGATCGCCAACAGTGGACAGCCGCGTACGTCGGATCACTAGCTGCGAGGATGACGACGACCGGAGACGGCGGCGGTTGGAAACGGCGACGCTCTGGATATAGTCGGAGAGATACCGTGGCGCCAGGCCGTGCAGGCATCGGTAAGTGAGCACAGCTAACTTGAAATCGATGCCTTCCGGAGACCGCAGCCAGTGTGGGTCTCGCAGTATTGGTGTGACGTGCTCATACCGAGAAGATCGATGTATCAGTCTGGCGGCGGCATTGAGCACTGACTGAAGTCGACTGAGCTGAGACGCAGGAAGTCCTGCGAGTGTTGCGTTGCAATAGTCGAGACGTGGCATAACCAGCGACACGACCAGCGAATGGAACACAGAATCGGACACTGAGCGTCTGATGCTGCATAGCTGTCGTAACACAGCAAAACATCCGGACACCGTACGCGACCCATGAGACAGCATAACGACATTGCTGATAACCATTTTGCGTCTGTGTACCAAATTTCGTTCAAATCGGACCATTATGACGTCATATGCATTTTTCAAGATGGCAGCCATTGCGCCGCAAATTAACTTCTGCTTTCCAGTTTGGTGAAATAACTAGATAGTATAGTCCAAAGGCTATCTGCGTACACATTTAGTAAAAATCCGCCAATTTTCGGCTGAGTTAAAACGACTTCCGGTTTGTAAAACAAACGGCCGCCATTTTCCATCTATACTTCCGTTTTCGAATTTTACCATTCGTTCATCATGGAGATGTCATTTTGCGTCTGTGTTTCAAATTTTATCGACATCGAATTACCACAGGCCGAGTTATGATGGCATATGCATTTTTTAAGATGGCGGCCACGGCACCGCAAATTAACTTCCGATTTTTAGTTTGGTGAAATAACTCGATAGTATAGACCGGAGGCTACCTGCGTACCAAATTTGGTCGAAATTCGTCAATTTTCGGCTGAGTCAAAACTACTTTCGGCCGACATATTGGATTTTACTTTCGTTTTCGATTTTGACCATTCGGTCGTCATCGGGATGTCATTCTGCGTCTGTGTACCAAATTTTGTTCAAATCGGACCATTGCGGGCCGAATGTGCGTCATATGCATTTTCAAGATGGTGACTATCCGCCATTTTTAATTCGGTATAAGATGTGATAGACCACCCACGAAGTGTCTGTGGTGGTCTTAACTTGATTTGCAGGTTTCATCTTGATCCGATTTACGGTTTCTGAGATAACGTTATTGATATACTGTGGCTTTTTGGCTTGAATTTGCCAATTCACGTCTACGTATGTGCAATATCACGGTGAAATCTACTTCTGGTGTAGAAACCAATAGCTTATTGCATTCAGAGAGGTCGAGTTGCCTATTCAACATTCAACTTGTGGCTTTCCCTTCTCCACACCATCACCAGCCTGCTCCAAGCCAACCCATATGTCATTGTCATATCCCTCGATTTCTCCAAGACTTTCGACTCTGTCCGCCACTTAACACTGCTGTCTAAGATGTCAGAGCTGGATCTACCGGCGTACGTGTACAACTGAATGGTGTCGTTCTTCAGTGGCCACGCCCACCGGACCGTGTACAAATGCGAGGTGTCGTCCACGAAGTCGATATCGGCCAGCATCGTTCAGGGTTCCAGCATTGGTCCGGCTTCGTACGCCGTCACTGCCGCAGACCTCAGACCTTTGAACGCCGGCAACAGCCTCGTAAAGTTTGCAGATGACACGTACCTGGTGATCCCCGCCACCAGTGCTGATACGCGTATTGCTGAGCTTAGCCACATAACAGCATGGGCAGCTGACAACAACCTGCGGCTCAACAAGACCAAGACAAGAGAAATCGTGTTCTACGACAACCGACGTCGACACGGCATCCAGCCGCCGCCGCCATTGCCCGATATCACCCGCGGCACTACGCTGAAAGTTATCGGCGTCACGTTCACCAACACGATGTCGGCGTCTGACCACGTCCGTCGCGTCATCAGCGACAGTACACAGTCGTTGTATGCACTGCGAGTGCTGCGGCATCATGGCGTCGGCGAAGCTGGTCTGCAGACGGTTTTCAGGGCGGTCGTTGTGTCTCGGCTGACACACGCAGCATCAGCGTGGTTTGGATTTATCACCAGCACAGACAAACAGCGCATCGAGGCATTCTTTCGCCGAAGCAAGTGAAGTGGATACTGCTTGCCAGATCTGCCAGACTTTGTTCAGCTGGTGGAGGAAGGCGATGAGCGGTTGTTTAAAAGAATTAATAATAATTCAAATCATGTCCTGCGCGAACTGCTTCCACCCCCGTCAATGGCGACACAGCAGTACAATCTGCGGCGTCATCCACACGACAGACAAATGGCTGACCACACAGGTCATTTGGCCGACAAAAATTTCCTAACCCGCATGCTGTTTACAGACTCGTACTGACTTTTCTCTATTATAATTGTGTATTCCCAGATGTCAGCATATGCGTTTTGTCATGTGTTAATAAAGAAATGATTGATTGATTGATTGATTTTTACGAATAAGGGACATTCTTTCTCGGAACCCGCAATGTTAAGGTCCAGTATTTTGAGCGGAAAATTTTCTAAGTTTCGTCAAAAATGCCCTCCAATCGACGTTTGGGGGAATGAGGTCAAAACGTAACCATTTGTTTTCGGGGCCCCAAAAGGCACACCCTTGCTCGAAACGACGTCATGAGAGTCAAAATTGGTGCAGGCGTCTAGGCGGTAGCAAGTTGTCAGAACTCCACCCCCAAAAACGTAACGAGTCACTGTCGTGGGCAACTTCGCATACATGGGAGGCAAAAAAACACCAATCTGATCAGGACCAAATTTTGCACCGGGATAGACTTATGACAATTTTGGTGACGATCGGTTCGGGTTGTTTTGGCCGGTATCCGGACATATGCCCCTGGACTTGTGTCCACCCCACCTGGGATATTCGCCCACCCAAGGCAGAAGAGGTGCCCACCCCATGCGAGACCCATACGCACTAGGAAGAGATCACAGGTGAGATGAGTAGAATTTTATGGAGCGATTTGTGCTCAACTTAGCCGCTCTACTCAAGAAGCCGATGGTGATAGGCCTATCTGCCAACGCATTCAAAGCGTTGTTGCGTGGACCCCGGTCGCACGCCGTTCCGGAAAAATTGGCTCAGCTGCAACCGTACCGACTTAATTACTTGCGATTAACCGCACACGGCACATAACAGTGTGCGTCGAGTATTGCACTTGTTTGTGACAAGGTCGAAGAAGATGTAGCAATTGTTAATGTAAATCATGTCTTTTTATATTTACCAAATGGTGTTGATCGCCTCGACGGTAAAAAATCCGTCGACTAAGTTCTGCGCGCACTGGGACATTTCATTCGTTTGAGCGTTGTATAATATTAGACAGACATTCCGAGTATTGTTAGTAAATGACGAAAGTCATTTACTAACAATACTCGGAATACAATAATCGTGTTCAGACTCCATTGCCAATCATTCACATGTTGTCTCAGCGCTAATTATACTTGTGCTTATGCATGCAGGGACTTATTTATGATTGTATATAAAGAATTGCCTGTAGACCTTACTTTTCAGTAACAAGCTTCATTTCAGACCTACTTCTATTTAAATTAATTTACAGCTAACGATCTTACACAAAGATACAAACTAGGCCTATTATATAGACCTTATACACAGACTAATATAGCCGCCGTGTGCGCTTTTGTCCGGGTGGGCGAATGTTGTAGTGGGCATATGTCCGGATGGACACATGTCCTTCTTTCGTTTTGGCGATCAAATTTTCCGTTTTTTTCATTGACTTTTGCTGTCGCCGTTAAAACACTCTGGCATTACTGTGCCAGTGTATGATTGTTTCGGTTGTCGATGTTGATGACACGTGCAGTTATGTTATTGTATATCTGTTTGTTTTTTTGTATAATAACAGATTTCAGCGAGGTTTCATTTTGCAAGGCAGTGTAACAACACTAATTAGATGAAGTGGACATTTGTCAAACAAACTTTCTGTAAAAACGTTCTTCTTCTTCTTCTTCTTCTTCTTCTTCTTCTTCTTCTTCTTCTTCTTCTGGTATTTCGTGCGTTATTGCCTGAAATCAACTAATTCATTTATGGATTATAATTAAACACGTAAGGCATATTACACAGAACTATCCGCTGTGCAGATGACACGAAGCGTGCTTAGAATACTGCTTTCATTTGCAGGTGTAAACTTTGAGTTGTGACCCACTGACGTCCCACTCAACTCGCAAAGTCGTAAATCATTTTGTAGTCGACAGCCAGCCTCTAGGTATTAAATTATATCGTCTACTGCTGAACAAAAGGCGCAGTCTATACAGCTAGTCAGGCCACCCATGATGTTACATATATCAACATAGTTAGATTGTCTACATTGACACGTGTCGCATTCTTGCCCACCTATACATTGCAATGATTTGCTTTATATGATGGATAGAGCGCATTAGAGGTTTTTTTAAAAAATGATATGCGCTATATAAATTCACGTTTTACTTTTCTTACTTTACTTTACGTTATTAGTCTATCGTATGGCTTCTGTTCAACGTCTACTCATTGTCAAGGCGATTTTTTACTGAAGTACGAAATAATATGGACATCTGAAGACAGTGACAAATCGGAGACCGTCTGCGTTCTATCCATCATCGTTTTCAGATATCCTAGTCTAGACCTCCCTAATCAATAAATCAACCCTTATACTTGAATGGTTAAAATGACTACTTTACATCAAAAAGTTCAATCGTTGTAGAAAAACCGTCTTTTATAGGTTTTTTTCTTACAAATAACACACTTTTACGATGATGACAAAAATTCAATGTAAACAAAAACTATCAGACAGTACTTCATACAGTGAAATAGCCTAACGTACGCGACTACAACTGAACAACGTGACGCAACAAGAAATGCAAAACTTATACAATATTTATTGCTTATTATTCTCGAATAAGCAGCATCGGTATTTCAATTATAACTTATGCCTATAATTTCCTTAAATTTTTCCAGTACTGGCAAGTGCCAGTTCATGGTTTGGCGGGCTTTTACCCACATCTGGCGGGCTTGTGACCCCTCTGTGGCGGGCTCGTGACCGGCGGGCTCGTGTCCCGGCGGGCTTGTGGTCTGCGGGCTAATGTCCGGACCCGCACAGGCATATGTATGTTATTTTGTAAGCCTATTAATGTTTTTTTTTCAATCTGCGATAGTCAATGATGTGGCACTGTTTTTCTTCAGAATATAGCATCGGTCGAGAGTTACGATGTTATCATTATGGTTTTGTTAGTTTGGATTCGGTGATGAATATGGTTTCGTATAACATCGACATGGACTGGAGTTCACAGTACAAATATGGGCCTAAAATTAAACTGCTACAAAATCTCACTGTTGAGTCCATGAGCGTGTTATAAAAGTCTGAAACTTAGATGTTTAAGCTTTTTAAACAGACAGAGTTTATAGACGCTTGTAGATAAATAACGCCATTGTGCAGCTGTTAGTAGTCAGTCATAGACGACCGACAAACACAAAAGATGCCGAGGGCAAATGTCGACTTCACACATCAAGTGATTGCTACCTTGCTTCAGTTAATAGACTCAGCCGACACTGCAGCGGGTGCCTCTCTTCGCCATTCGACCAAGAAAACGGCAGTCGTCGACTGGCCTCAGCCGTGGTCAAGCGCCACCTCTCACACGTTGGAGATAGATTAATGCTACTAAATATGGTGTCAGCGCCCTGCTCTGCCTGCCACGAGGGTCGTCGGACTGTGACATTCGACGACAATGCTGACCTGGTGTCGTCGCCGCTTTAGATGCTGGCCAGAATCAAGTTACTTGTCGACGTCAACAGGCCTCCAGGGTGTCATCGGCGTCGTAAGCCGGTTGACCGGCGAGAAAATGCTTCCTGTTGCTGTTGTGCGTCACCAGACGTCGCTGTTGTATGACTGTTAATGTCCATTAACCCCAGTCCCGCATGCATGCATGCATGCATGCAACCTGTGCAAAAATGGCTTTCCCTGTGGTCATTTTGTGGCCAGTTTATTTGCTCTGACACCACCGTTTTGACCATGTTTAATCAGAGCGGCGAAGAACGTGCGGATGGTGGGCCTACAAGACATTTTGTCAATAGCCGTTTGTTTGTTGCTATATATTAAAAGGGGGCGCTTAAAACGGGAGAGTAGAAATGGGGGCATTGAAAATGGCCGACCTACAAATGGCCGACCTGAAATTGACAGACCAAACATACCCGACATGAAATTGGCAGGCCTGAAAATGACCGACCAAGTTTTGGGAAATTTCGGCGACATGAATATGGCAGACCTGAAATTATCAGACCTGAAAATAGCCGATTGAAATTGGCTGAAAAAGAAACCAGCGGCAGGTCAGCTTTTCTGAGTAGATATCTGAGCGCTCACAGTCGTAAACAGCACTGAGTTAAAAGCAACTTGTAAGAAACTTGATTGGGGGACCGAACCCCCCTGGTCACAACCCCCCTAGGTCATAACCC
>Ga0126335_1002173_pt1 | contig 11565 bp, 9 predicted proteins | sample OlaspJWI45metaG_FD_108409 | JGI IMG/M metagenome (GOLD analysis project Ga0126335, IMG submission 108409) | Marine gutless worms symbiont microbial communities from Oahu, Hawaii - Olavius sp. 1 OAHU.JWI-45 metaG | ecosystem: Host-associated > Annelida > Digestive system > Unclassified | place...
AATCATTTTTATTTTTATTTCGTTTTCGTTTTTTGAAAACTAATCGTTTTAGTTTTAGTTTTTATAAAACGAAAAGGAATCATTTTCGTTTTTATTTTCGTTTTCGTAACGAAAATAGGTCTGCTGGTAAGCTTTCTGCGACTCAAATATTAACGTCAGCACACGCAGCAGTCAGAGAGGTTTTAATCCCCACTCAACACCTCATGTCAATTTCCAGGCAATCAAATACACTGGTACCAACGACCATAACTGTTAGCAAAAACAACATAAAGCTTAGCTGTTTAACATGTTTGTACTGAAAATAGAGTGTGTTAAAGTGAACGCACTTTTATACACGAACACAGTGCGTTAAAGTGCATTCATGATCAATCTTAAGCTAGGTTCTCTGGTGTATATTTGTCTTGAAAGTTAAAATATAAATGAAAATGATTGGTTCCCTAACCAAATAACCAACACCACTTACTGTTACTGTTGCCACAGAATGCTGACCATGGGGATAAACGTTAACGGTGAAATGTAAACCGTAGTCTCTGACCGGTAATGTAATAATGTTGAAGTTGGTACAGAATTTGTTGAGCCGTGCAGAAAATTTTAGTTACAAACGGAAAGAACTAATTAAATAAAATTCATCCTAGAAAAATGCAAAGTGCATTCACAGAATAAAGTGCGTTGAAGTGTGCACACTTTTCGCCATCTTGCGTGTTCCAAACAACTGCATCATAAAGGATCACCAAAAGCTCAAAAAAGTTAACACCAATCACCGGCCCCAGAGAAGCACGCAAATCTGGGATAATGAGCAAGAAACTCTGGCTGAAACTGCCTTTGACAACATATGGCAAGGAGCGGAGTGGAACTCATGCAAGCACGGAGCCTGTACACGACTACATACAGCACAATGGTCACACAATCAAACCAACACACTGACCTGCTGATAACCATGGCTCCTATGATGGGAGTCCAGCCTGTGTAGAGGACGTCGTTTGTATATTCATTGTAGTGTGAAATATACCACCATAGAGGTATCAGTAGCAGCGCTGCACCCAGCAGCAGTATCAGCAGCCACCACTGAGTCTCTGTACACAGCCAGCAACATCAAAGACATCAGTCACATTACATTACAGAGTGGTCCAGAAAATGGGAACTGATCAATTTTTTGCCTCTAACCAGGTCAAATCTTAACCGATTTTTAAAATTTGTGCACTGTCGTACAATGTGTCCAACAAGAGTCATGTATCATATCCCACTGCACCTAAAATATGTTGCTGCATTACCTTGGGAAATGTTGGAAATTCATTTACATGCTGTATTACAAAAATTGCTACTTTAAAGCATGTTATGTGTGTGAAAATAATCACCTGTTTTATGTCATATGGCTAAAAAAATTGATACTGTCACGACAGTTGCTCATAATAACTACGTACTGCAGACATGCTTAAAGATGCCAATGCCACTCATCAATTGCACTGTAATGCTTTAGTCAGTGCCATCGTGTCATGCCATACACATACTTCAGTACAGTTTATTGACGTAATACAACTGTGGCTGATACACTCACTGCTTGATGACACCCCATAAATTGCAGTGGACCAGATTTGGCTGAGCAACAAGGGCGTTTCCTGCTCGAAAAGTTGTACAATGATGCATGCTCAGGGTGTCAACATTTCGCCTAAATTAAATATCTGCTATTTCAAAGAATATTTTACAGGAACCAGAAAATGAAGTAATCAGTAAGACCGCAATAAGTAATTAAGCCAGATAAATTGTATTCTGTACATGCAAAATTAATGCATTTTGTTTTTGACTTTTTTCCAGATTTGCATCATATTGAACATAGTGTGCAATCATGATTAACAGCTGAGTGTTGGAGAGTTGTACCATTAAAGACTGTGGTTCTGCACGCTGACAATTACGGCTGGTCTGAGCTGCAGTGAGATCTATAACAGTCTCTCCTCAACCAGACCACATCTTTCCCATTACATCTGGTACAAAGAAATTGGCATTTTTGAACGATTGCACTACAGTAACTGATACAGTGCAGTGAGCGCCGGTGCCGAATTTCAACAAGTGGCCAAAGTAATCTGGCAAAGGCTGCATTGAGCTCCCTACACTTGAACTACTATCAGTCTGTAAGTCTGTCCATCAAGCGACATCACAGTGCAAATATGGCTGAACGGATCGACGTCCTGCTTGGGGTCCTAAGGACCATAGTATTAGACAGGATTCCCCCTTTTTACACAGGTGAGGGATGAGACCTTTGGCTAATTACTTTGGCCACTTGTTACTTCTTTAAATGAAAAACTCGATTCTGCATAATTAATTACTTCTTGTGTAAAAAAAACTCAGCAAAGACTTGAAAAGGAATCATACCAAGTGTTCGGTAAAGAAACATAGAGATGATGGCAAGCAGAGATATTGTCGTAAGATCTCCAAGACTTGCTGCGATCGGTGTCGCCACATTATCGGGATTAATATGAAACCTCCGGGAGAAAAGAATGACTCCAGCCATTGCAGAGCCTAAACAATCAACAGAAAATGTACGTGAAACTGACTTCACAGAAAACTATTCCTTCTGCTTAAATTTCATTGCTATAAACTACAATTTCGTATAAAATAAATATGCCATGAGAAGTGAGCCTACTACTTTTGCAACGAAAAGAAAAAACTAAAAACGTGGCAATTAAAATGTATTGCCACTTTTAGCCACCAGCTCAGGGCGCCCCAAAACATCCCCCATCTCAAATCACAGTACGCGGTAACACAACACGTCTAATTCACAACAATCGTTCGTACTGACCGAATTCATGTCAGCAAGCATTAACGACTACTGCCTCAATTCCAAATGGCAAGACTGACTTAACTGCCTGATGAGGTTAACAAACTGTCATCAACATAGCCACGTGTCATCCACACACGCACGTGCTCATGCACTGATACACAGTGAAGCATGACTTAGTCACACACCATAATATTACTTATTAACACGTGATGGATTTTGTTTTTATATCACGACCTTGACCTCTGACCTCATGACCTTCAACGTTGGCAGTGAATTGGCTGTCACGTGACCAAACCATGTTGCAAAGTCATGCACTCGTCGCCAGCACCCTAAAACATTAGACTGTAACTGCCCCAGCTGCCATCCCAAAATTTAAGGACATGTCACGTGACTGAGATTATTGCAGTTTTAATATAGAGTATGCTCACCAAATTTGAAGTCTTTAGCTACTTTTGTATTGCTTATTTCCAACTCCTTAGAATCTGCTTACGTGCCAAATTTGAAATCTATTGCAATAGCCGTTTTAGAATTATTCATGACGATCTGCAAATATAAATTGTAGCCACGTGACCTAGTTTTTGCCCTTGTGACCTAGATTTGTGCTTGTGAATAGCACTCTATGTAAGCAATGTTCACACCGAATTTGAAGTCTGTAGCTGTAGCCATTCTGGAAAAATGGATGAAATTCCAAATTTAAAAGTAGGTCAACATGACCTAGATTATATCCCCCTTTGACCTACTTTCGTACTGCTGATTTTCTACTCCTTACAATGTATCTACATGCTCAATATGAAGCCTGTAGCTTTTTCCATTTAAGAGTTATTAATAGCGACCTGCAAATATAAAATGTAGCCACGTGACCTAGTTATGGACCCCGGTAACTTTGCACTCGTTGATAGTACTCTCTATAGGCAATGTGTGCACCAAACTTGAAGTCTGTACCTATAATGAATACAGAAATATAGAAGAAATGCCAAAATCTAAAAGTAGGTTATTGTGACCTAGATTATGTCCCCATTTGACCTACTTTTGTACTGCTCATTTTTCACTCCTTACACTCTATCTGCATGATAAATTTGAACCCTGTAGCCATTTGAGAGATATTCACAAAATTTAGGTCACTGAAAATGGACGACTCCCCTTTGACCTAGTTTTTGCATGCGGTCATAACTACTCCATGTAATCGATGCATATATTTGAAGTCTCTTAACTTAATTTGTGATGGATCTCGTTTTTACGTCATGACCTTGACCTATAACCTATGACCTGCAACGTTTTTAGTGCATCGGCTGTCACATGACCAAACCATGCGCATGTTACCAGCCCCGTAAAAATTTCTTTACGCTATAACCACCGTAATCGCTATCCTAAAATTTAAAGACAGGTCACATGACTTAGGTTACGCCCCTTTGACCTAGTTTTGCAGTGGTAGATAGTGCTCTTCTTCGCAGACAGTATTCGCACCAAAATATCTAACTTTAAACGTTGCAACGAATATGGCGACGTCACTTCTTACAAGTACGAACTGTCAGTGAGAAAGGTGCCACCTACTGAGCACAAAGCTGGCAATGGCAGCAGTCAGCACACTACTGGTCGACAGTAGAAGAGCATGTTTGACGTTGAACTTCCATTGTGGAATCCAGCTTAACAGCATTGCAAACACAGCAGCCAGCTGGCCAACCACCAGCGCCTGAGCCTACACAGTTATACACAAGCTTGATTGATTGAGCAGAGGTTTAACGTCCCACTCGACACTTTATAGGTCATTTCGGGGACGATTTTTACAGGCCAGATGACCCAACCAACAGCGTCAAAGCACTGAAGGAAGCATTAAAATGGCAGACTCGTGCTTAAAGAGTTTTCAGTTAAACTTACAATCTATTCAACTAGATGTCGATCACTGGGAAGCTTTGCATTTGCTTGGCCCGAGCTAATAATAGCTTGTGACGTCAGTGGGCGTGGCTTATTACAGACAGACAGAAGGACAGACATCACAACCGGGTTACATATTGCATCTTTTGCCTATACAAGTGCAGACGCCAAAAAATCCCCATAGAATCTCCATAGGCCCATGGGGACTGATCACAGTCCCCATACCTATACCCATACCCATGGAAATTCCCCATTGGAATCCCCATGCCGACGGCAGCCCTGGAGATGGAAGCCGGTCGGGTCAACCGGCGCCGGTTGCCGGTCAGAATGAGAACGCATTATTACGTTGCAACCGTCGGGTTGGTCTTTTGACCTGATCTAATTAGAAAACTTCGGCAAAATTTTACTTTCAGAACAAAGTTCTTTTCCAAGAATCTTGGCTGCAAAAGACTAATAGACAAGTAATTCAACACCAGTAGTTATCTATGAAGACTTAACTGAGTTTACGAACACAGTGCATAGTTTTAAGGTGTTTGGCATGGCAGTATCTGATCTAAATGTTGTCAACTGGCCACTCAAACAGACACGTTACCGGTCGGGTCGGGTCACGGCGTACAATAACAGTCTACTGACTGCAGTGCCTCTCGACTGGTTTGTGATCAAAGTTCATCAGTCGAAATGTGCACGCAAGATTACAAGGCTCACCAGTTACAAATTTCAGTTACCCTGGTTAGCAAACAGACACACACACAACTTTACTATTAGCTCAACAAATACTGCAGCGACTGACACTGATTACCAGACCACACACAGTCAACATGCTAATCAAAGTATAGTCCTACGCACCTGTGTGAGAGCGAGGTTGCCTGATATCATTTTCCACTTCTCACTCGGGGTGTCCATACGCCCCAGGTTCGCCTGGCCACACCAACACCGCTCAATCACTCACCTCTATACACTATGGCAGGTTCGGAAACACTGCATAGCGCTCAGGTATGGCACGCGTTCTCCAGGGATCTCCGTTTTCGCCCACGCGTTAATCATTACCGACAATAATCAGTATACGAGAGATCAGCTGGCGCCGGAACAACATCGGAGAAAAGGCACATAAAAGCGGCTGCAATTCTCTGATGCCGAGACGAGATGAAAAGCGAGACGCATTAACAACACAGCAGCACCACGAATCACGTCACGTTGCCATGGTTACCTACCTTTGATTGACAGTCGCCGATGTTAACAATTATCCATTCTCAAAGCCAAGGCCTTCTCCGTTGCCGTCTTAAAACTCATCTTTCATCCTAGTCTTATCCTCTAGTCTCGCTCTCCCTCTCCCCCACGCACTGCTCTTACTAGACGGGTACACTCGGCGTGTTGAATTCACTGACAACTGTAAGATATGTAGGGCATCGCAGAAATTAAAAGTAGGTCACGTGACCCAGACGCGGACCCGCATATGACCTACTGTTGCGTAGTTTTCGTCATGGCCCCCAGCCGTCTATAAGCATGAAAAATTTCAAGTCTTTCCGGGGTCCCAAAATTTAAAACTGGGCCCTTCTCCCCTTTCTGTAGGGGAGGGCATCAGGACCCACGTCTAACACAATATTCCATGGGCCCCCATGAGTGTTTACCCCAAACGGCAACTTGATCTGTTTAGCCATTTTTGACAGTAAAGCCGAGTTGAGCCGCGTGACAGACAGACTGACAGACAGACGCCGCGAAGATCGGTAAGAATAGACTGCATCTCATGCATTCGATGCAGCCTAAAAATCAAAGCTTTTTTTGTAAAACACGATGTATAACTAAAATATAATTAAGTTTGTAAGTTTTATATCTACTCTGTACATATTACGTCGTCTCGTCTCAATAGTGCACTGTTCCTGCTACCGCATAAAGCTGAAAGCGAAAATATTTCTCTAATTACGAAGCGAATACTAGGAATCCGCGTATCAAATAGCAAGCTCAAAAGCTCTGAAGACCGCCGACCATCTAAAATGTCAACGGTTTCGCATTTCCATCAACTTCCGTGACTGTCAGACTCAGTAAGCATCAACGTCATCAGCATCAGCAGCAGCGGCAGCACAACCAGGAATAGATTCCAAAGCTACAGGTTAAAGGTGATGGACACAGGTCTAACGGAAGCCTCCGGGGGAGATCTCAAAGGGCAGAGGCCCTGACGTAGATCGGTTGTAGCTTGTTTATTATATGTGAGTGCAAATCTCGCCTACAAATTCAGGATTCAGAGAAAAGACCAGAAGCTACATTAATTGCTTCCAGCATGCCCACAGTCTCTTTCCTTTCATCTCAGCTTCGTGCGGGCTCCGGGACTGTTTGTTGGCTGGCTGTGATAAAAGGTGACCAAACCGGGGTTTCCTAGAATTACCCTTTTGTTCCAGAGTTTGGCCAGACCCTAGAGACAGTTAGACCACGTGTTAAATGTTCTGAGCTTGTTGTAGGCTTACGTTTAATTTTGTCGCCCAATTTCAGTTCTCACTTGTCTGTAGCAGTGCAAAGTGCGTGTGAGGACTCCCTCTGAAATGATTTGTTACTGGTTGAGGTAGATGTACAGGGTGGCCAAAAAACTGCACATTTCCGATTGCTTGATGTTAAATTGATATAGCTTTGTGAAATAATTTTTATAATTTTTGGCAGACTTACACCTGAATAGATGCCCAACAAAAATGCATGTATTGCCCACAGCATCTATTGCGCGTTCTTACATGACCTTGTAGAAATAATATTGTCCGTTTTCTGTGTTGTCTCAAGATGAAATTTGCGCTTCGTTAATCGTGCCATCAATGAGTGGCACCGCAGACTGGAGCGTGTCGTCCAAGAACGAGGAAGACATATTGACATTGCTTATAAGCTGATTAGTACAATTTTGTGTTATTGTTGTTAGTTATTGTTAGTTGTTTGCCAACATAATTCATGAGCAAATTTTATCTTGAGACAAATGTGCAGTTTTTTGGGGACTACTTTGTACACCCAACCTATACTCATATTCACGCCTTTCCTTCACCTTGACACAACCATCTGACGCTAAGTAACCCCGATCAACATTAATACCGTAGGCATGGCCGGCTGCGGCCATAGTAAGATCGCGCGCGTAGCGCGCGTAGTATTTGTATTGTATGTGGCCGTGCTTCCTAGTCCGCAGTTTTTGACTGTCACGAAAACTGTAACGAAATGCTGCCTTTCGCGAAGCGAAAGTCTGAAAGTCTGGCTGTCACGAAGTGATGTTAAACGTCCCGCTCGACACTTTATACATGCACACCTTACATAACGCGGTTTAACGTCCCACTCGAGACTTTATACATCACGAAGTGATGTTTAACGTCCCGCTCGACACTTTATACATGCACGACTTCTAATGAGCTTCGCTCTCCGGGCTGCGCCCAGAGTTTAGGTTTCCTAATGGGTTATTTACATTCACAATTTCATTGTGCTGCTACTATGTGGCTTCACATTACTTTCCACGCAGTCGTTCACATGACATGCCTTGGCCTCACAGAGATCAGCTGCTGTATCGCATGTCAAACGAGCTCAGGCTTACGTCCCTGACGTCACGCGACACTTAGAAGGTCTCCAGAGACTTTGTCACAATCCTCTCGCTGGCAGGATGCAGAAACTGATACCATATTAATACGTGACGAAACTAAACGACTACAAAAGACAAATGCTATCGTATTCAGCACACAACTTATCGGTCAACAAATCCATTATTTTACCAAAATATTACCAGCCACATTATATCAATTTTTACTTCACGAATCTAACGTTCAAAGATTTCAAAGATTTCAGGCAGCACTGTCCTTGACCTCTGACCTTCAGTGTCCTCGACTCCATGGTCCTGGTCTTGACCTCGATAACCGCGCGGCGACTGAAAACTCAGCCGATCTCCTCAGACCGTGACATGTCTAACACCTTCTGGCGCTGTTGTGGCGTTTCTGCACTGCAAAATAGCGCCACCTAGCGAATGCAGTTAAAACCCACTGCCAGCCCGATCAGCAGCTGTTTTTACTTTCTTTCTAAGTTAGCTCATTAATTGGAGGTTTTTGCGATTATATGCCTCAGGCCTATAAACTGACACCGACACGGACTTAACAAAAAGTTCAGCTATGGCTGAAAAATCACCCGACGCTTGTGCACGCCGATGTGCTACCCTCTGGTAACATCTGCGATAATTGACCGGATTTTCCAACCTTTACCTACCACTCACCCATTTGACGCCTTCAATGAGGGTAATCCCCTCGAGCTATCGGGTTCATATCTGGTATAGGAAAACTAGAATGGCTGGGCTACAAATTAATGAAGGTCGCATGATGAATGATCGACTCAAGTCGTTTGGACACAACACATCAACATGACAGACACACAGACAGCCACGTCGCCACAGCAAATGCCGCGCCAACGCACTGCGTCGGCCGACAGAAACTCAACAAATGATTGACGAAAATCCCACTTAGTCACAAGAGTGCATCAGGTCGGTGATGAAACTAATGCATGTCAAATCTCGCTCATCAATCTAATTTGCCTTCTTCAGTAACTGTGTCTCTGCGGTGTGCGCCTCAGTCAAAATTACATTACACTGCCTCATCCGGCCAGGATCGAGGGCTTTCCACCCGCCCGGAGACAGCTGCATTGACAGCGGAAAGATGACTGGTAGAGAGAGTGGGCTGCGGGTTACACATAGGGCAGCTTTGACACTGAACAAAGCAGAACAAAAAGGCAAAAAGGTAAAATGTAAGAAACGCTAGATATAGCACCTCTTTAGGCAGCCTCATCACAGAAGCGCTCAGGTACGGCACACGATGTCAAGGGATCACACAGTTTTACCTGCACATTCACGCGTCTATCCACCATACCAGCCTGCCTTTCCAGCCGAAGCTGGTCCTCATTTACCGGGGGATGGAAGGCTAAGTTGGCCCAAGCACCACAACGTAAGTAAATAGTCTGCCCAGCACCCGACAGTAATTCTATTTAAGATTGTATAACTGTACGCAAAAATGAGTTTCACACGATCAATTTACTGCTCCTGGGACCTTCCTTGACCTTGAACCCATGACACTGAAACTCTGGCATCAAGATCTACAATACTTATCCCATACATAATGATAAAGATGCATCTGCATACAAAAAAAATTCGCAGAAAAAGGCATGATGAAGTTACATCCCAATGAAACAGACAGACACACAAGATAGACAGGTCCTAAGCACTGCGCTACGTGGGTGGCAGGTAACAAGATTTACGCCTGCTCTACACGCAACGTGGCCACAGCTGGACACCGGCTGAGTTTATTCGTAGACTAGGATGTATGTCAATCAACTAGGATTAAAGCACCGCACGCGCTAATCCTTTTTAGTTCCAGTAGGCTTTCACAGCTTTTCCATCAACCACACGCATCCAGAGAGGCACCAAATGGGGCTTGTGGAAACGCTCCAGATCATATTTCTGCAATATCGGGAGCTAGAGATCTCAAATGCTTTATGAACATGGAGAGTTCTCGTCGTACAAAGCTGAATAGATTTCAGGTGTTTTAAGTGCAAGAATAATAGACGTAAAAGCTTGAAGGCCATAGGCAGCAGAGCTAGACTCGGTTTTATAAGGTACAGTCGGCTCAGTTTAGTAGAACTAGAACTGGTGACATTTTCAAAATTTCTTATGAAACATAAATTAAAATTTCAATGAAGTAGTACACGTAGTTAATTCCCATTACGGATTCAGTCTTTAGGCTGCATCGAATGCATGAGATGCTGACTATTCTTACCGATGTTCGCGGTGTCTGTCTGTCTTTTATGCGGCTTAAATAGGCGGCGGCCCGTGCAGTTACGCCGCGTGCCTTGTGCGCGGGGTCATTCGGTGCAGCCTTTGCCAAATACCTTTGGCCTCTTGTTTGCGTTTAACGTCGTTCCCTGTATGGACACTGGACACACGGTCAGTACTATCGAGGCACAGCGATAGTTGTGAGTATAAAAGCAATGAAGTACATCGTAAAATCTGTGTGCAACCAACAGCAATGAAGCCTGACGCGAGTTTAACTGCCAAACTGACAGCCTAGTAGCCTCGTCTCGTAGAAAGTATAATCTGATATGAGAGAAAGCTGTAGAAAGCTTGGGGAAGCAAACACGCCCTTGCAACGCACTAGACACGTGTCTGACCATCTTCCGACTTTGGCTACTGTATTGAGACTACAAGAATTGAAGGTTAGCAGCTACGGTATACAAACCGCTATCTTTTATCCGCGCACAGTAATGAAGCGGGCTTTTGCTGCGTGAATGTCTGTCAGTCTGTCTGTCACATTCGTGATGCACGCCTATACACGGTTCACGATATCGCAATCATACTTTACCAACACGGCGCCCGCCGTATATTCGCGAACTGCGTTGTACAACGTTGCCGGCGCAACAGCCTAGTTCCTGTACTACGAATTACAGTGTTGGATAGTATCAATGATACAAAAAAGTATAAAGTGTCAAGTATCATGATACATCTGCTCAGCAGTGTCAGCATCAGCATCAGTATCATTGATACATTTGAAGTGTATCAGTATCACAAATCACTGATACATCAATAGCCTACTGATACATCTATTGCCGGAAGTCACATAAACTATTTTTCCAGCTTCGCAGTGCAATTTCCAGCGCTTTGTGCGTGCTCGACTTCAAAAATCTCAGGATCTTGTGTCTATGTATGTTCGCTTATAACTCTGGAACGGCTGCAACGATCGCCTCCAAATTTTCAGGGCAGCTCCGGGGCGCGACGGGGATTATTTTTGGCGCCAAAATTGGGGTATGGGTTTTAGGTAGGAGGCCACAATTAATAACTTCATGGTCCGTATGCTATGCAGCAATGCGTGTTCGGCCAACGTGGTTATTGGGTGGAGGTGTGGTGTGGGGGTTGAAGTGGGAAAGGTGGGGGG